>Ga0207875_100252_pt1 | contig 34780 bp, 31 predicted proteins | sample CeladaPassage60A_FD_187476 | JGI IMG/M metagenome (GOLD analysis project Ga0207875, IMG submission 187476) | Cellulose-adapted microbial communities from the Joint BioEnergy Institute, USA - Passage3 60A (SPAdes) (version 2) | ecosystem: Engineered > Bioreactor > Continuous culture > Unclassified... | reverse complement strand
CCGCATCAAAACGCCGGATCACCGTCGAAACCGAGGCCCCGAACTGGAAAGCCAGGTCTTTGAATGTTTTAGCATGAATGCTTCGCACATTCACGGCCTGGTTCCACTCTTTGGAAAACCGCTGATACCGCTCAACGAACGGATTTTCTTCCGCGAACCGTTTTCCGCACGCTTGGCAGACATATCTTCTTTTTCTGTAAAAAATGACCGTCGGGCGCTCAAACCATTTGAAATGCCGAATCTTTTGAATGCGGTAGTCGTGGATTTTTCTCCCTTCCGTACCGCAGCGGGGGCAGCGGTGGGGCTTCACAGGCATTTCGACGTAAAGGTGAATCGAATGTTCAAAGATTTCCACTTTATTGATTTTCACATCTTTCAAACCGGGGAGAAATAGGTTACGATTCAATGGACACGTGGCTCCTTTCTTTGTTGGTTGGTCCAATCCAAGTATAAAAGAAATCGGAGCCCACGTGTCTTATTTTTTGAATTGTTTCTAAACCCCAACAAATCGTATAGAGCCTCCATAAATTAGTGATCAAAGAAGACGGCGCCGGATGGAATCACGGCTTGCCGGGATAATTTTTAAACCCCGGGCCTTCTTCTATTTTGACCGTTTCCATTTGGCCCGGAAGATTCGAGGTCTATTTCGGAACCATCGGCGTTATCGGGAAATGCGAAAGGCGCTTGAATCTTTTGACGGACAAAAACTGTCACCGAATTAAACAATCATGTAGGCACATTAAGAGAAAAAGCTCAGGAGGAAAGGCTGGGGGCACTGATACTCCAATAGGAAGCACGGTTGGAGAAGCCACAAGATGCAAAATTCCGTACAAAAAGGCAAAGAAAAAAGGCCCGTGCATGAAATTGGCTGATTTTGAAAGCGCTAACTAATATTTCGCCAAGAAACGAACCAAAACCATGTATTCGTTTCTATTTTTTCACGAGTCCAAAAAAATGCCTACATACGCTTGGCCGAAACTTCGCAATAGATTCTGTTGATCACCAAACTTACTTTAGAATATTTTAATAATAAAGATCTCACTAACATATAATTTGGTTTTAGGAGGTAAACAAATGTGAATAAACATGTGGTATTTATTCTGATTGTTACATTTTTTATGTTCTGTGGCTGCACAAAAAATGAAATTTATCGTTATGAGGGGGAACCATTGGAAATTGCCGTGGCGGGAGATAAAAAACTCCCTCGGTTTCAGAATATTGTTTACGATTATGTAGCATTGGCTGATTTGGATCAAAGCGACACACGGTACGATGCTTTAATCATAACCAGGAGCGCTTTTCCGGAAGCTGATCAGGATAAATACGTTCCGTTTTTCCAATCGGTAAAATATCCCGTTTTCTTTTATGGGGCCGACGATTTTAAATACTTCGCCTTTACGGTGGAAGGAATGACCATCGATATGGCCAAGTATGAAAATTCCCCATACGTTCAAGGATTTAAAAATTTGGATGACGGGACAAAAATAGGCTGGGGCTTTGAATTGCCGAATGATGAAAAGGAAAAGGTCGATGATAAGGAAATGCTATTAAGGATCTTTAATGCGATTAATTCCAACAATGATTGATGAGATAGGCGGATGTGGGTATGTTTTCCCCGGAAAGCCGCTTTTGATTAATTCTAGCTATAATAGATGAAAAGTGCCACTTGAAGTCCTTTCGGATCTTCTGCGTAACTCAGGCGGACAATCGGGATAGCTCCTCCTGGAAGCATTCTTCGGGGGTTCTGTCATCCAAAATCTTCCGCGGAAGTTGATTACCCCATTGTTCTGCATAGGTGATAGTGTCATCGGAAACGAAAGTGATGGCCTTTCCCTTCGGTATGAACCGACGGATCAGACCGTTGTGCCGTTCGTTTGTCCCCCTTTCGAAAGAGGAATACGGATGGGTGAAGTAGATTTCGGTCCCTACGTCTTTCACGGCGTGGGTCGGCAAATTCGGCCTTCGGCATATTTGATAAAAGCAATGACCTCATCCAATTTCAATTTGGCGCCACAGTTTTGCCGTTTTTCTTCATAGCGGATTTGCGCGGTTTCTGGGAAGTAGGCTTGATAGAATGTCAGATCTGATTTCATTTGGGTGACCGTTCCACGTTTCAATTCACGGCTAATCGTGCTTTTATGGCGGCCAATTTCATCGGCATCTGTAAAGCGTTACCGGCAGCCCGCAATGCCGCGATTTTACCGCGATCAAACGCAGTCAGGTGTTTAAACGTGCGCTTTTTTGTGTTTAGACTGGATAGGAGCCAGAGATAAACCCTCCGTTTGATTGTGGTTGTGACGCCGGAAATCTTACACGGTTTATCTATGGCTTTTACATATTTTTTGTTGCATTTAATTTTACAACTAACCCCGATAAAAAATATGAAAAGATAGTTGAAAAGGGAGAGAAAATTGGTATAATAAATGATGTCTGGTGACAATGGCGAGAAGGAAACACCCGTTCCCATCCCGAACACGGAAGTTAAGCTTCTCAGCGCCGATGGTAGTTGGGGGGCGACCCCCTGCGAGAGTAGGTCGTTGCCGGGCAGCCAAAAATCCCGCCGTAAAGGCGGGATTTTTGCTATATAGGGCAAGGCTTTTCATCCCTTCCGGCCCGGATTTATGCCTTTCCATCCCCCGGATTTTCCCTTCCTGCCAGATTTTTTCATCTCTCCAAAGATTTCCCCCAATATTTTTTGAGATGAGAAACGGTAAAATAAAAATAAGGAATGTTTAACATGCCGGGTTCGGCGGCGGCCGGCTCGGGTTTCGCCGCGTTTCCCGCCGGTTCTGCTGCCCTCATGGGATCCCGCGGTTGGGCTTTTCGGAAAGCTTTGCTTGCTTCGGCAAATCCGTCCAGCCCTTTCGCCCTCTTTGCATGTTTTCTCAGCCCCCATGCTCGCGGCTTTCTTCGGATGGGTTTCCAGGCCAATGCCGTTCTCGCTGCCCCGCCGCTTTCCCGCAGCCGTTTTTCCCGAAGAACGGAAATTGCCATGTTTGCTCAGTCCGGCCAACGAAGAAATATTGTCAATGATGCAGAAAAATTATATAATAAAATTAAGTCAAAGATAGTCAAAGTCAAATAACCTCATCGTACTGGTATTGGGTAGGGGTGAAGTTCATGCGGAATATTTCTGACATCATTGAAGAATATATCAAAAGCGTATTGGAACGGAACAATGCGGAGATTGTAGAAATAAAAAGAAGCGAAATCGCCAGCAAATTTCAATGCGTCCCTTCACAAATCAACTATGTCATCAACACGAGATTCACCATTGAACGGGGTTATTTGGTGGAAAGCAAACGGGGCGGCGGCGGGTACATTCGCATCATCAAGGTAAAACCCCATACGGAATACCAGTTGCTGGAGCAGCTTTTGTCCATCATCGGTGATGAACTTTCCCAATCGAGCGCTTCGGCGATCATCGAACGGCTTCTGGAAGAAAAAATCATCACGGAAAGGGAAGGGAAAATCATGTCGAGCGTGGTCGACCGTTCCGTCATTTATCTGGAATTGCCGGAACGGGACCGGATGCGGGCAAGATTGCTTAAGGCCATGTTAACCGCGTTGATGTACGAATGATTCCGGGATCGCGACATTTCGAATGATCAAGAATGGGGTGTAAAATATGATCTGTCAAGAATGTCAAAAAAGGCCGGCCACCATGCACTTCACGAAGATCGTGAACGGGGAAAAAACGGAAATCCATCTTTGCGAAGAATGCGCCAAGGAAAACGGCGATATTTTCATGTTTAACCATTCTCCGGCGTTAACCTTCAACAACATATTGGCGAATTTGTTCAATATGTCGCCGTCCATTCAGCATGCGGACGCCGACGTTTTTCAAGCCCACGACCTGTTGCAATGCACGAAATGCGGCTTGACTTTCCAACAATTTTTGAACATCGGAAAATTCGGTTGCTCCCATTGCTATGAAACTTTCAAGGATCAATTGACCCCCCTGTTGAAACGGCTTCATGGGGGAAATTGGAACCACGGCGGCAAAATCCCGAAACGGGCCGGCGGTACGGTCCATCTCCGGAAAAGGATCGAGGCGTTAAAAGAAAGGCTGCAAAAATTGGTGGAACGGGAAGAATTTGAAGAGGCCGCAAAAGTCCGGGATGAAATCAAATATTATGAGAAGCAGTTGTTCAACCGGGAGGATGGAGAATAAATATGTCATTGGAACGGTTTTTGAATCAATCCGCAAGCTATTGGATGAACGGAAACGGGCCCCAATCGGATATCGTGCTGACATCGCGGATCCGCCTGGCCAGAAATTTGAAGGATTTTTTGTTTCCGACCAAGTTTTCCCGGGATGAGGCGATGCAGGTCGTCCAGACGATCGAAAATGTGGCCCCCCTCATCTTGAGTGATAATCAAAAACAATTGGAAATAATAAAAATGGATGATCTCGATCCCCTCGAAAGGCGGGTGCTGGTGGAGAAACATTTGATCAGCCCCCATTTGGCGGAAGACTCGTCCTGCGGCGCCTGCCTGCTGTCGGAAGATGAAAAGATCAGCATCATGATCAATGAAGAGGACCATATTCGCATCCAGTGCATCTATCCGGGCCTGCAGCTGAAGGAAGCCTTGTATCTGGCCAATTATCTGGACGATCAGCTGGAAGAACATTTGGATTTCGCTTTCAGCGAAACGAGGGGATACTTGACCAGCTGTCCGACGAACGTGGGTACCGGTTTGCGGGCTTCGGTGATGATCCATCTGCCCGGGCTGGTTTTGACCAACCAAATCAACAAGCTGATTCCGACGATCAATCAATTGGGCATGGTCGTCCGGGGTATATACGGTGAAGGAAGCGAAGCCTTGGGGAACATTTTCCAAATTTCCAATCAGATCACCTTAGGAAAGTCGGAAGAGGATATCGTGGTGGACCTGACCGGCGCCGTCGAGCAGATCATTGAACAGGAACGGGCGGCTCGGGAGGCGATCGCAAAAACTTCCGGCATCCAATTGGAAGATAAAGTCTACCGTTCGCTGGGCGTCCTGATGAACAGCCGGATCATCGAATCCAAGGAAGCGGCCCAATGCCTGTCCGACGTCCGTTTGGGGATCGACATGGGCTATATCAAAAATATCCCGAGAACGGTCCTCAATGAATTGATGATTCTGACCCAACCGGCTTTCCTGCAGCACCATGCCGGAGGCCCCTTGCGGCCCTTTGAACGGGACGTCCGCCGGGCCGCCCTGATACGGGAACGGCTGAACTTTGCCACCCATTTGAATTAAAGGAGGAATGAGGACATGCTTTTCGGCCGATTTACGGAGCGAGCCCAGAAGGTATTGGCTCTTGCCCAGGAGGAAGCCATTCGATTAAACCATAATAATGTCGGAACGGAACACATTTTGTTGGGTCTTGTCCGAGAAGGGGAGGGAATTGCGGCTAAAGCACTATTTGCCCTCGGGATCACGCCTGATAAAATTCAAAGTGAGGTGGAAAAATTAATCGGCACCGGCGCCGCTTACACCCAGGCTCCCCCCTATACGCCCCGCGCGAAAAAAGTGATCGAATTATCGATGGATGAAGCGAGAAAAATGGGTCATTCCTACGTCGGAACCGAACATATCCTTCTCGGTTTGATCCGGGAAGGGGAAGGGGTAGCCGCGAGGGTGCTCAGCAATTTGGGCGTCAACTTGAACAAAGCCCGTCAACAGGTGCTGCAATTGTTGGGATCGAGCGACACGTCCCCCCACGGCGGAAACCCGCAGGCGAATGTGAGCACCCCCACGTTGGACAGTCTTGCCAGGGACCTGACCCAGATCGCCAGGGAAGGAAACCTGGATCCGGTAATCGGCCGCAGCAAGGAAATTCAAAGGGTCATCGAAGTGCTGAGCAGGAGGACGAAAAACAATCCGGTCCTGATCGGCGAACCGGGGGTCGGGAAGACGGCGATCGCGGAAGGGTTGGCCCAGCAGATCGTCAATAACGAAGTTCCGGAAATCTTGCGGAACAAGCGGGTGATGACCCTCGACATGGGGACGGTGGTAGCCGGAACCAAGTATCGGGGCGAGTTTGAAGACCGCCTGAAAAAGGTGATGGATGAAATCCGCCAGGCGGGGAATATCATTTTGTTCATCGATGAACTTCACACGCTGATCGGGGCCGGGGGTGCGGAAGGGGCGATCGACGCATCCAATATTTTGAAACCTGCCCTGGCGAGGGGCGAATTGCAATGCATCGGCGCCACCACATTGGACGAATACCGCAAATATATTGAAAAGGATGCCGCTTTGGAAAGACGGTTCCAGCCGATTATGGTGGAAGAACCGACGGTGGAAGAGACGATCCAGATCTTGAAAGGGCTGCGCGACCGTTATGAGGCCCACCACCGGGTCGCGATTACCGACGAGGCGATCGAAGCCGCCGTTCGCCTGTCCGACCGCTATATTACCGACCGTTACCTGCCGGACAAAGCGATCGACTTGATCGACGAAGCGGGATCGAAAGTAAGGCTGAGGAGTTTCACCACTCCTCCCAACTTAAAGGAATTGGAAATGAAACTGGAGGAAATCCGCAAGGAAAAGGATGCCGCGGTGCAAAGCCAGGAATTTGAAAAGGCCGCGGCCCTCCGGGATTCCGAGCAGCGGTTGCGGGAGGAGCTGGAGGCGACGAAAAAGGCCTGGAAAGAAAAACAAGGGAAGGAAAACAGCGAGGTTACGGTGGAGGATATCGCCCGGGTTGTATCCAGCTGGACGGGTATTCCGGTCACCAAACTGGCCGAGACGGAAACGGAAAAATTGTTGAAGCTGGAGGACATCCTGCATGAGCGGGTCATCGGCCAGGAAGAGGCGGTCAAAGCGGTGGCCCAGGCGGTAAGGAGGGCCAGGGCCGGCCTGAAAGATCCGAAACGGCCCATCGGATCCTTCATCTTTTTGGGTCCGACCGGCGTCGGGAAAACGGAATTGGCCCGCGCTTTGGCCGAAGCCATGTTCGGCGACGAAAACGCCATGATCCGGATCGACATGTCGGAATACATGGAAAAACATTCCACATCCCGCTTGGTCGGGGCGCCTCCCGGTTATGTCGGTTATGAAGAAGGCGGACAGCTGACGGAAAAAGTGCGGCGGAGACCCTACTCGGTCATCCTGCTGGACGAGATTGAAAAAGCCCACCCGGATGTTTTCAACATCCTGTTGCAAGTATTGGAAGACGGACGTCTGACCGATTCGAAGGGGAGAACCGTCGATTTCAGGAATACGATCCTGATCATGACGTCCAATGTCGGAGCCGAATCGCTGAAAAGAAACAAATACGTCGGATTCAACCTCCAGGACGGCGGCCAGGATTATAAAGAGATGAAAACGAGGGTCATGGAAGAACTGAAGCGGACCTTCCGCCCCGAATTTTTGAACCGGATCGATGAAATTATCGTGTTCCACGCCCTGGAAAAACATCATTTGAAACAAATCGTATCCCTGCTGTGCAACACGGTCATCGAGCGGATGAAGGAGAAGCATATCGATTTGACGATCACGGATCGGGCGAAAGAAAAACTCACGGATATCGGTTACGATCCCGAATACGGGGCAAGGCCGCTGCGGAGGGCCATTCAAAAACATATCGAAGATCTGTTGTCCGAAGAACTGTTAAAAGGAAAGATTCTGGCCGGCCGAAAAGTCACCATCGATTACGAGAACGACGGATTTGTCGTAAAAACTCCCGCGCTCAACGAGGTAGACTGAGGAAGGGGCAAGTCTGTTTTGCCTCTTCCATTTTTCAATAAATCGATGAAGGGGTTCAGGATGGCGAAGGTCAAAACGAAGTTCGTTTGTCAAAACTGCGGGTACGAATCGCCGAAATGGATGGGGCGCTGCCCGGGATGCGGGCAATGGAACACGCTGGCCGAAGAGCTTTCGGAAACCGGGAGATCCGGGCGATGGGCGGACCGCGTCCCGGACGGCGGCCGGGCGGTCAAAGCGGTTCCCATCCATGCGGTCGAAGCGCCCGAGGAATCACGGATTTTAACCGATTCGAAGGAGTTCAACCGGGTTCTCGGCGGCGGGATCGTGAACGGATCCCTTGTCCTGATCGGCGGCGATCCGGGCATCGGGAAATCGACCCTGTTGCTGCAAGTCTCCCATCAGCTGGCCGAACAGGGGAAGAAGGTCCTGTACGTTTCGGGGGAGGAATCGGTCCAGCAGACAAAATTGCGGGCGGAGCGGCTTTCCATCCGAAGCGATCAATTATTTGTTTATGCGGAGACCAATTTGGCGGATATTGATGCCGCCATCCGGCAATTGAAACCGGATTTTGCCGTCATCGATTCGATCCAGACCGTCTATCATCCCGACGTCGCTTCGGCGCCGGGTTCCGTTTCCCAGGTGCGGGAATGTACGGGAGAATTGATGAGGATGGCGAAAACGTACGGCATTCCCGTCTTCATCGTCGGCCATGTGACGAAGGAAGGGGCGATCGCCGGCCCGAAAATATTGGAGCATATGGTCGATACGGTGCTGTATTTTGAAGGGGAGCGGCACCACACCTTCCGCATCCTCCGGGCGGTGAAAAACCGTTTCGGATCCACAAATGAAATCGGCATTTTCGAAATGCGGGACACCGGATTGGAAGAGGTGGAGAATCCGTCCGAATTATTCTTGGAAGAAAGGTCCTCCGGTGCCTCCGGGTCCACCGTCGTCGTTTCCATGGAAGGCACACGGCCGATTTTGGTGGAAATTCAGGCGCTGATCACCCCCACCGTGTTCGGGTATCCGCGACGAATGGCGACGGGCATTGATCAAAACCGGGTTTCCCTGCTGATGGCCGTTTTGGAAAAAAGGGCGGGGCTGTTGCTGCAAAATCAGGACGCCTATTTGAAAGTAACCGGCGGCGTAAAACTGGATGAGCCGGCCATCGATTTGGCCATCGCCGTCAGCATCGTTTCCAGCTTCCGCGATCGGCCCACCGGACGGAAGGATTGTTTCATCGGGGAAGTGGGCCTGACCGGCGAAGTGAGAAGGGTTTCCCGCATCGATCAAAGGATCTCGGAAGCGGCCAAATTGGGATTTGAGCGAATCTTTTTGCCGAAAAATAATCTGGGAAAAATTTCCGCTCCTGACGGAGTGCAATTGATCGGGGTATCGACGATCAATGAAACACTTTCCCTCGTTTTTTCGTAAATTAGTATAAGTTTGCATTCCAGTAACAAAATGTAAATAATTGTGTAATATAACGTTTTAAAATAATGAAATTGTTTATAATGAGTTAAGGGGGTGAATCCATGTTAGTTCGAATCGTACAAATCGGCTTTTTGCTGTTTGGTGCGACGGTGGGCATTTTCTTTTTCCCGTATGTGTTGGACTTTGCCGGCTTCGGCGATCTGATCGTTATCAACAATCCTTATACATTGGGACTCTTTGGCGCTATTTTATTTTATTTTCTTACCTTCTGGGCGGTTCCTTATGTCGTCGATTTCATCAAATGGATTGAAGAATCCTTGTTGAAGGCCCCCCCTCTCGATCTTTTGTTTGGAACGATCGGCCTCATCATCGGTTTGATTGTCGCCTATCTGATCGGGTTTGCCTTGAACGCGATCCAGATCCCTGTCCTTACCGAGATCGCGCCGATCCTGCTGACCTTGTTTTTCGGTTATTTGGGCTTCCAGGTCGGATTCAAAAAGAGGGAGGAACTGGTGAATTCCATCGTTTCCCGCTCGGTGCGGAAGAAACAGGCCGAGGAAGAGGGCTTGAAAAAAGGGAACCATTTAAAGATTTTGGATACGAGCGTCATCATCGACGGCAGGATCGCGGATATTTGCCAAACCGGTTTCATCGAAGGGACGATCGTCATTCCCCAATTCGTGCTGGAGGAGCTGCAGCATATCGCCGACTCTTCCGACGCCCTCAAACGCAACCGGGGAAGAAGGGGGCTTGACGTCTTAAACCGGATCCAAAAGGATTTGCCCATCAAAGTCGAAATCTATGAAGGGAATTTCGATGATGTGCAGGAAGTGGACAGCAAATTGATCAAGCTGGCGAAAAAGACGAACGGCACTGTCGTCACCAACGATTATAATCTGAACAAAGTGTGCGAATTGCAAAATGTGAAGGTATTAAACATAAACGATTTGGCCAACGCCGTAAAACCGGTGGTCCTTCCCGGCGAAGAATTGGTCGTGCATGTCATCAAGGACGGAAAAGAAGAAAATCAAGGGGTCGCCTATTTGGATGACGGGACGATGATCGTCGTCGAAGAAGGAAGAAGCTTCATCGGCAAAACGGTGAACGTCCTCGTGACAAGCGTTTTGCAAACGTCGGCGGGCAGAATGATTTTTGCGAAGCCCAAAATTTTAGAAAAAGCATTATAATAAGAGATGGAAGGGAGATCTTTAAACCGGATCTCCTTAATTTATGCAAAGTGTGGGACGGATCGATGGAATATGTTGCGATAGTGCCTGCGGCCGGATCGGGGCGGCGGATGGGAGCCAGCAAGAACAAACTGCTGCTGAGCATTTTCGGGAAGCCCCTGTTCATCTATTCGCTGCAAGTTTTTGAAGAGGATCCGTTGTGCAAAGGCATCGTTCTGGTCGTCAACGAAAAGGACAGGCGGGAAATGGAGGAGGCCCTCCGCCTTTATCGGATAAAGAAGGTGCAGGCTTTGGTCAGGGGAGGCAAGGAGAGGCAGCACAGCGTGTATGAAGGATTAAAGGCGGTGAAGGAAGCTTCCGCCGTCGTGATCCACGACGGCGCCCGCCCTTTCGTCGAACGGAAGCAGATTGAAGATTTGCTTTCGGCGGTGGAAAAACATGAGGCGGCGGTCTTGGCCGTCCCCGTGAAGGATACGGTGAAAAGGGCGGAGGGAGGCTTTATTCTGGAGACGTTGGAACGTTCATCCCTCTGGATGATCCAGACCCCCCAGGCCTTTACCTATCCCCTGATCTTGGAAGCGCACCGGAAAGCGGAGAGGGATGGCTTCCTCGGAACGGATGACGCCAGCCTGGTGGAGCGGATGGGGAAAAAAGTTGCCCTCGTGCCGGGAAATTACGATAATATAAAGATAACAACGGCGGAGGATTTGTATTTTTCCGAGGCGATTGTGAAAAAGAGAAAGCTGGAAAGGATCGATCAAGGAGAATAGCTATGTACCGAATCGGACAAGGCTTTGACGTTCATCGATTGGCGGAAGGCAGAAAACTGATCGTCGGCGGGGTGACCATCCCCCATTCCCATGGCCTGTTGGGGCATTCCGATGCGGATGTCTTGCTGCACGCCATCGCCGATGCGGTTTTAGGCGCCATCGGCCGCGGCGATATCGGCATCCATTTTCCCGACAACGACCCGAAATGGAAAGACGCCGATTCCAGCCGGTTGCTGGGACAAGTTTGGGAGATGGCCAAGCAAGAAGGGTACCGGCTGGTCAATTGCGACTGCACGGTCATCGCCCAACAGCCGAAATTGGCGCCTTATATCCCGGAAATGAAGGAACGGATCGCGAAGCTGCTGGAAGCGGAACCCGACCGGGTGAACGTGAAGGCGACGACGACGGAGCGCCTGGGGTTTCCCGGCAGGGAAGAGGGAATCGCCGCCTTGGCGGCGGTGTTGCTGGAAAACGGGGTCGGATCCCCGTAATGCTTTCCGGAAAAGGTGAAAAATTTTTCCGGACGAAAGCGGAAGAAAAGGAAAGGTTTTGAGCGAAAAGAATTGGAGGGACGATTCCATGTCAGAAGTCCGCGTGCGGTATGCGCCCAGCCCGACGGGGCATTTGCATATCGGGAACGCAAGAACGGCTCTTTTCAATTACCTGTTTGCCAGAAGCAAAAACGGGAAATTTATTATAAGAATCGAAGATACCGACCTGAAACGGAATATCGAAGACGGCGAAAAAAGCCAGCTGAAATATTTGAAATGGCTGGGGATCGATTGGGACGAAAGCGTGGATGTCGGCGGGGAATACGGGCCTTACCGCCAGTCCGAACGGCTGCACATCTACGAAAAATATTATCGGGAGCTCCTCGACCGCGGGCTGGCCTATAAATGCTATTGCACGGAAGAAGAGCTGGAGGAAGAACGGCAGCGGGCTTTAAGCCGCGGGGAAATGCCGAGATATTCGGGCAAATGCCGCCATTTGACGAAAGAGGAACAGGAACGTTTGGAAAAAGAGGGAAGAAAGCCGAGCCTCCGTTTTAAAGTTCCTTCCGGAAAGGTTTATACGTTCAACGATATGGTCAAGGGCGAAGTCTCCTTCGAATCCGACGGCATCGGCGATTGGGTCATCCGGAAGAAGGACGGGATGCCGACTTACAATTTCGCCGTGGCCGTCGACGACCACCTGATGAAAATTACCCACGTCCTGCGCGGGGACGACCATATTTCCAACACGCCGAAGCAACTGATGATCTACGAGGCATTCGGCTGGGAACCGCCGGTTTTCGGCCATATGACCTTGATCGTCAACGAAAACCGGAAGAAATTGAGCAAGCGGGATGAAACGATCATCCAGTTTATCGAACAATACGAAGAACTGGGCTATTTGCCGGAGGCCCTGTTCAATTTCATCGCCCTGTTGGGATGGTCCCCCGTCGGCGAAGAAGAGATTTTCTCGAAGGAAGAGTTCATCCGCCAATTCGATCCGGACCGGCTTTCCAAGTCGCCGGCCGTTTTCGACACGAAAAAATTGGCGTGGATGAACAATCAATATATGAAAAAAGCCGATTTGGACACGGTCGTCCGCCTGGCTTTGCCCCATTTGATCAAAGCCGGCCGGGTCAGCCCGGAACCGTCGGAAGAAGAAATGGCATTCGTCCGCAAACTGGTCGCCCTGTATCAGGAACAAATGAGCTACGGGGCGGAAATTTTGCCCCTCTCGGAGTTGTTTTTTAAGGAAGAAGTCACGTATAATGAAGAAGCAGAAGAAGTATTGAAACAGGAACATGTGCCCGAAGTTTTGCGGGCATTCCTGGAAGAAACGGAAAATTTGCAGGATTTTGCGGCCGAAGAAATCAAGAAGGCGATAAAGAACGTGCAAAAGAAAACGGGCCAAAAGGGCAAAAACCTGTTCATGCCGATCCGGGCGGCGGCCACCGGCCAAACCCACGGGCCCGAGCTGCCGTCCGCCCTGGAATTGCTGGGGAAGGAAAAAGTCCAAAAAAGAATTTCATCCCTTTTAAATAACCTTTCACAATGATTGCAATATAGTGTAAATAGATACAACATAAAAATGAAAAAGCGTTGATGGGGAGAAGTAGAAAACGATGCTTTGCCAGAGAGGGCCGTCGCCGGCTGAAAGCGGCCTAAAGCCTCCCGTTTTCGAAATGCGCCCCGGAGCCCTATATTGAACAACGTGACGTTTAGTAAATATAGGCGGAGCCTTCCGTTAAAAAGCAAGAGCGGAGACCGGATTTTTTGCCGGTCTAAACAGAGTGGAACCGCGTGGAAGCGTCTCTGTCCTTGGACAGGGGCGCTTTTTTGGTCATGGCTGCGATGGAAGAGGATTTTCCGGACTTTTCATAATGGCCCATTAAGCCTTATCCATAAAAAGGGGGGAGTGCCATGTTCAAACGGATCAAAGAGGATATCCAAACGGTGTTTGAGCAGGATCCCGCGGCCCGGAGCTATCTCGAAGTGATCCTCACCTATTCCGGTTTGCATGCCATTTGGGCGCACCGGATCGCCCATTGGCTGTATAAAAGGCGGTTTTTCTTTCTCGCCCGGCTCATCTCGCAAATCAGCCGATTTTTCACCGGGATCGAAATCCATCCGGGAGCGAAAATCGGGCGGCGGTTTTTCATCGATCACGGGATGGGCGTTGTCATCGGGGAAACTTGCGAAATCGGTGACAATGTGACGATCTATCAGGGGGTGACCCTCGGAGGGACGGGAAAGGAAAAGGGGAAGCGCCATCCGACCATCAAGGACAATGTGTTAATCGCCACGGGAGCGAAAGTTCTCGGGTCGATCACGATTGGCGAAAATTCGAAGATCGGCGCCGGATCCGTCGTGTTGAAGGATGTCCCCCCGAATTCCACCGTCGTGGGCATCCCGGGAAAAGTCGTCCGCCGGGACGGCGTCCGGGTGAACAAGGACCTGAATCACGGGGATTTGCCCGATCCGATTGCCGATATTCTGCTTCGGATGCAGGAAGAAATCGAACAATTGAAAAAAGAGGTCGAAGTTTTGCGGTTAGAAAGGAGCAGGGAACATGGCCATACGAATCTATAACACCTTGACGCGGAAAAAGGAAATTTTCCAGCCGGTTGAAGAAGGAAAAGTGAAGATGTACGTATGCGGTCCGACGGTTTACAATTATATTCATATCGGGAACGCCAGGCCCGCCATTGTGTTCGATACGGTGCGCCGCTATTTTCAATACCGGGGGTACCGGGTCACCTATGTTTCCAATTTCACCGATGTGGATGACCGGCTCATCAATGCGGCGAAGGAATTAAACGAAGAGGTTCCCCAATTGGCGGAGCGGTTCATCAAGGCCTATTTTTCCGATATTGAAGCCCTGAACTGCATGCATGCGGACGTCCATCCCCGGGTCACGGAAAATATGGATACGATCATCGCCTTTATTGAGGAGCTGATCGCCAAAGGTTACGCTTATGAAGCGGACGGGGACGTCTATTTCCGGACGCGGAATTTTTCCGGCTACGGCAAACTGTCCCATCAGTCCATCGAAGATTTAAGGCTCGGAGCGAGGATTGAAATCGGCGAAAAGAAACAGGATCCCCTCGATTTCGCCCTCTGGAAGAAAGCGAAACCGGGGGAAATCTACTGGGAGAGCCCCTGGGGAAAAGGCCGTCCGGGATGGCATATCGAATGCTCGGCGATGGCGCGAAAATACTTGGGGGACACGATCGATATCCACGCGGGAGGCCAGGATCTGATCTTTCCCCACCATGAGAACGAAATCGCCCAGACGGAAAGTTTGACGGGAAAACCGTTCGCCAAATATTGGATGCATAACGGTTATATCAACATCGATAACGAAAAAATGTCCAAATCTTTGGGGAACGTGATCCTTGTCCATGAAATCCTCAAAAACGTGGATCCGCAAGTCTTGCGCTTTTTCATGCTGTCCGTCCATTATCGGCATCCGATCAATTACAACGAAAAAATCCTGAACGACGCCAAAAACGGGCTGGAACGGCTCCGTACCTCCTACAACAACTTGATTCACCGGAAGAAGGCGAGCGCCGATTTGACCGGCGATGATGACAAATGGCTGAATGACATTGCCGCGTTCAAGCGGCAGTTCATCGAGGCGATGGACGATGACTTCAACACAGCCAACGGCATTTCCGTGTTCTTTGAGTTGGCCAAATCGGCAAATTTGTATTTAATGGAGAAAAACACATCGGCGAAAGTCATCGACGCCTATTTGGCCCTGTTCGACGACTTCGCCGGCGTCCTGGGCCTTGTCCTGGAACAGGAGGAATTGCTGGATGAGGAGATCGAGCGGCTGATCGAAGAAAGGAACGAAGCGAGGAAAAGAAGGGATTTCGCGACGGCCGACCGTATCCGCGACCTGTTGAAAGAGAAAAATATCATTTTGGAAGATACACCGCAAGGCACGAGATGGAAAAGAGGGTGAACATGCGAACGTCCGAGCGCGCCGTCGACGCGAAATATTTGAATTCCTTGGCATTGGCTTACATGGGTGATGCCGTCTTTGAGATCTATGTGCGGCATCACCTTTTGCAAAAGGGCATCGTAAAACCGAACCTGCTGCAGAAAGAGGCGGTAAAATATGTTTCCGCCAAGGCCCAAAGCCAGGCTGTCCGGCAATTTCTCGAGCAGGATCTGCTGACGGAGGAGGAGCGGGACATCGTCCGGCGGGGAAGGAACGCCAAAAGCCATACGGTGCCGAAAAATGTCGATTATTATACCTACCGGCAAAGCACCGGCTTTGAAGCCCTGTTAGGATACCATTATTTGGAAGGAAATTTCCGCCGGTTGGAGGAGTTGGTCCGGCGGGCGTTTTCGATCATGGAATCATGAAAGGAGGAGTTTTTTTGGGCGAATGGATCATGGGGAAAAATCCGGTATTGGAATCGCTGAAGGGCCGGAGGGAAATCCATAAGATTTGGGTGGCGGAAGGTTCGCAGAAGAGCGCCCGGCCGGTTATCCGGCTGGCGAAGGAAAACAACGTCCCCGTGCAGATCGTCCCGAAGAACAAACTGGATGAAATGACGGAAGGCAACCATCAGGGGATCGTTGCCCAGGCGGCCGCTTACCGGTACTATGAACCGGATGATTTGTTGGAGGAGGCCAAAAAAAGGGGAGAATTGCCCTTTTTGCTCCTGTTGGACGAAATTGAGGATCCCCGCAATTTGGGTTCGATCATGCGTACGGCGGACGCCGCCGGCGTTCACGGGGTGATCATTCCGAAGCGGCGCTCCGCCGGGTTGACGGAGACGGTGGCGAAGGCCTCCGCCGGGGCCGTCGAATACGTCCGGGTTGCCCGCGTCACCAATCTCGCCCGCACGATCGACCAATTGAAGGAAAAGGGAATTTGGATCGCCGGGATGGACGCGGAAGGGGAAACGGATTACCGCCTGTTCGACGGGAAAATGCCTGTAGCCCTTGTCATCGGGAATGAAGGCCGGGGACTTGGCCGATTGATCAAGGAAAAATGCGATTTTCTCTTGCGTCTCCCCATGGCCGGGCATGTTTCGTCATTAAACGCTTCAGTGGCAGCCGGAATCATGATGTATGAAATCTTCCGGAAGCGGAGTCCCGGGGTAGCCGAAGATGGAATGGCTCATCGTTGACGGCTACAACATGATCGGGGCATGGCCGGAATTGGCTGAACTGAAGCAGGTCGATCTGGCATCAGCGAGGGACAGGCTGATCGAATGGATGGCGGAATACCAGGCGTTCACGGGGATCAAAGTGATCGTTGTCTTCGACGCCCCCCATGTGCAAGGGATGGAAAGAAAAATGAAACATTTCGGCATCGAGATCCTGTTCACCAGGGAGAATGAAACGGCGGACGAAAGGATCGAAAAATTGGCCAGCCAATTGGCGGACGGAAAGGAAAAGGTGTATGTGGCCACCTCCGATTTCACCGAGCAGTGGGTGATTTTCGGCCGGGGGGCTTACCGGAAATCCGCCCGGGAACTGTATCATGAACTTTCCGTGATCCAAAAGAAAATTGCCAAAAAAGCAAAAAAAATCGCCGAATCAAAGCCGGCGGCTTCCATTCCCCTGGCGGACGAAGTGGCAGAAATTTTCGAAAAATGGCGAAGAGGGGAATAAAGTTTTATTGACTGAGAGATTTTTCCTGCAGTATAATGTGTGTAAGTAGTGCGGTCGGGGTGATTGTATTTGCGCGTCGAACCTTCCAGAAACAAGGCTCAGAAGTATAAGGACCTGGACGACGAATTGATCGTGGAGCTGGTGCATCAGGGCGAGTCGGATGCGTTGGACTATTTGGTTCACAAGTACCGGTTGTTTGTACGTGCAAAGGCAAGATCCTACTTCCTGATCGGCGCGGATCGCGAAGACATTATCCAGGAAGGGATGATCGGCTTATTTAAAGCGATCCGCGATTACAAAGACGACAAGTTCACCTCTTTTAAAGCGTTTGCAGAGCTTTGCATCACCAGGCAAATGATTACGGCGATCAAAACGGCAACGCGGCAAAAACATATCCCGCTTAACTCCTATATTTCGTTGGACAAGCCCATTTATGACGAAGAATCGGACAGGACTTTAATGGATACCCTTTCCGGTTCCAAGCTTTCCGATCCCGAGGAATTGATCATCAATAAAGAGGAATATGACCATATAGAAGTAAAGATGTCGGAGCTGTTGAGCGATCTGGAAAGAAAAGTGCTCGCCCTCTATTTGGACGGGCAATCCTACCAGGAAATATCCGAAGAGCTGAACCGGCATGTCAAATCGATCGACAACGCCTTGCAGCGGGTGAAAAGAAAGCTGGAAAAATATTTGGAGACGAGGGAAACTTCCTAGGGTCTTCCGGCAAGCCCGAGTTTGTTTTTTTATTGCCGCCTTTTTCCCGGCAAGATAACCTGATTTTGACGCCCGCCAGCCGGCTTGACGGATTTTTGCGCTCCTGGACGATCGAAGCCGTGGGTCCGGCCGGACGGCTAGAAAAGACTTCCAAGAAAAGGGGCGTCCCTTCCTATGATAAACCATTCCGGCCGAAACAATCAACTGCCAATTACACGTGACGGTTTGCTGCCGATCCGGCTGATTGCTTGAAGCTTTCGTATCGCCGTCATGGCGAAGCCCGTCCCGACTTCGCGGCCGCTCGTTTGGAACGGTGGATTGCGTTGCGTCCGGGCATCGGCAGGCGCGGGATTTCGGCAAAGGCCACGGCCTTGGCCCGCCAATTCGCCGCCGGCTCCCTGCGGAAGTTTTGACCGGATTCAAGTTTTGACCGGATTCGGCATTGCCTCATCCGGGGATCTTTTCCCGATCCGATCATGAACGGGTCAGGAACTCGCATTTTATCATTTTTTTTATTGACATTCATTTCATAAACATGATAAAGTGTGGAAATAGAAAATTCACCCTGAAGCGGCGAAACGCCGCTTGGAAAAGGTAAAACGGCCCTCCTTGCGGGGAAAGCGGATTTCGGGGGACAGTGTCCTTTTCACATACATGGGAAGCGGAAGACAGGAGTTTCGGCAAATCCTATGATTTTATTTTTGGAGGTACTTGGATGCAACGGGTGATCAAATTTTTCCGCAACGTTTCCATTGAAATGCAGAAGGTGAGCTGGCCGCGCAGGAAGGAATTGTATCGTTATACGCTGACGGTGGTGTCGACGGTTATCTTTTTCATCTTGTTTTTCACCCTCGTCGATTTGGGGATCACCTTCCTGATCGAGCTGACTCCGTGAGAATAGCCGCGTTCGCCTTTTGTTATAATGGTAATGAAGATATGGTCGAAGAAAGCCCGTTTAACGGGTTTTTTATTTACCGTCAAACGGGTGAGAATCTTTGTTCAAGGAGGGAAGGACGCATCGTCCTCGTTTCATGGAAAAACAATGGTATGTCGTCCATACGTATTCAGGATATGAAAACAAAGTGAAGGCCAACCTGGAAAAAAGGGTGGCTTCCATGGGCATGGAAGATAAAATTTTCCGCGTGGTCGTACCCGAGGAAGAACAGACCGACGTGAAAAACGGCAAGAAAAAGGTCGTCAAGAAGAAAGTGTTTCCCGGCTACGTCCTCGTCGAATTGATCATGACGGACGATTCCTGGTACGTCGTCCGAAACACGCCGGGCGTCACGGGATTTGTCGGCTCCTCCGGCGCCGGCTCGAAACCCACCCCGCTGTTGCCGGAAGAAGTCAATGCGATCCTGAAAAAGATGGGCATTGAAGAAAAAGAAATCGACATCGACGTGGAGATCGGCGACACCGTCCAAATCAACGAAGGGTTCTTCAAAAATTTTGCGGGTACCGTCGAAAGCATCGATTACGACAAGAAAAAGGTGAAGGTCCTGGTCAATATGTTCGGGCGGGAAACCCCCGTGGAAGTGGGATTTTCCCAAATAAGCAAAATGTAGCTTGAATTTCTTTTCCAAATCTGATAAAATTCATAAGTCGGTGTATGTCTCGCTTAAGAGACGATCTCCATTCAGATCTATATTTCTGATATATTTTACTTATCGAGTGGGAGGGCTTGTCCCTAAAACCACATCACGGACTTAAGGAGGTGTGTCTCGTGGCTAAAAAAGTTGTCAAAGTTGTGAAGCTGCAAATTCCTGCCGGTAAAGCCAATCCCGCGCCGCCAGTCGGTCCCGCACTGGGTCAAGCTGGTGTGAACATCATGGGATTTTGTAAAGAATTTAACGCCCGTACCGCCGATCAGGCCGGTCTGATCATTCCCGTGGAAATTACGGTATATGAAGACCGTTCGTTTACATTTATTACGAAGACCCCGCCGGCTGCGGTGTTGTTGAAAAAGGCCGCAGGCATTGAATCGGGTTCCGGGGAACCGAACCGTAAGAAAGTGGCGACGGTCAAGCGGGACAAAATTCGTGAAATCGCCGAAACGAAAATGCCCGACTTGAATGCCGCGTCCATTGAGGCGGCGATGCGAATGATCGAAGGAACGGCGCGCAGCATGGGAATCGTCATCGAAGATTAACGGTTGATGGAAAGGTTGCGGTTACGCAACCTTTTTCGTGGGAGGTCATTTCCGCTATTACCACATTTGAGGAGGATTACAAATGGTGAAAAGAGGAAAAAAATATCAGGAAGCGCTCAAGCTGGTTGACCGTACCAAAGCTTACAACGCCACAGAAGCGATCGAATTGGCGAAGAAGACGAATTACACCAAATTTGACGCCACGGTGGAAGCCGCCTTCCGTCTCGGGGTAGACCCGAAAAGGGCCGACCAGCAAGTCCGCGGCGCCGTCGTGCTGCCCAATGGGACCGGCAAAGTCCAACGGGTGCTCGTATTCGCCAAAGGGGAAAAGGCGAAGGAAGCCCAGGCTGCGGGTGCCGACTACGTGGGCGACAACGAATATATCGAAAAAATTCAGGACGGCTGGTTTGATTTCGACGTGATTGTGGCCACCCCGGACATGATGGCCGAAGTCGGTAAACTCGGCCGCATTTTGGGACCGAAAGGGTTAATGCCGAACCCGAAGACCGGCACCGTAACCTTCGACGTGGAACGGGCGGTGAAGGAGATTAAAGCGGGGAAAGTGGAATACCGGGTGGACAAAGCCGGAAACATTCATGTCCCCATCGGAAAGGTCTCTTTCGACACCGGCAAATTGGTGGAAAACCTGAAGGCCGTTTATGAAGCGTTGATTAAAGCGAAACCGGCCGCCGCCAAAGGGACCTACATGAAAAACATCACGGTGAGCTCGACGATGGGCCCCGGCATCAAGGTCGACCCGCTTTCCCTTGAACAATAAGGAACGGTTTGACACGGTCTTTGCGCTGTGATATGATTTGGATGTCAATTGAATAACGGCGACATTTATACCGTAGACAGTAGGTGCTTTTCAAAGCTTAATATCCTACCGAGGTATAGGATGATCGAAAGCCTGTTTTGACATGCTTGAAATCATGCTTGAACACCTCCATGTCTACTGACTTGGAGGTTTTCTTTTGCCGGTATAAATGTCCAGTTCACGGGAGGTGCAAAAATGAGCAGCGCGATCGAACAGAAGAAACGGATCGTCGAAGAAATCACGGAAAAGTTGAAAAAGAGTCAAACGACGGTAATCGTCGATTACCGCGGGCTCAACGTGGCGGAAATTACCGAGCTGCGCAAACAGCTCCGGGAAGCCGGCGTCGAGTTCAAAGTGTATAAAAACACTTTGATGCGCAGAGCCGCAGAAAAGGCGGAACTGAGCCAACTGAACGAGTTTTTGACCGGGCCGAATGCCGTTGCGTTCAGCGAACATGATCCGGTCATGCCCGCCAAAATTTTAAACGATTTCGCGAAGAAAAACGAAAAGCTGGAGATTAAGGCCGGCGTCGTTGAAGGACGTCTCGTCTCCATCAGCGAAATCAAAGCTTTGGCGGAATTGCCGCCGAGGGAAGGGCTTCTTTCCATGCTGCTTAGCGTCCTGCAAGCCCCGGTCCGCAATTTCGCCCTGGCCGTCAAAGCGGTTGCCGATCAAAAGGAAGGACAAAGCGCGTAATCTTGCCATAATCTGAAAAAACAATAAAGGGAGGAAAATGGAATGACGAAAGAACAAATCATCGAAGCCATTAAAAACATGAGCGTTTTGGAATTAAACGATCTGGTAAAAGCCATTGAAGAAGAATTCGGCGTAACCGCCGCAGCTCCCGTGGCTGTTGTCGGTGGTGCCGCTCCCGCCGGCGAAGCGGCTGAAGAAAAGACCGAATTTGATGTCGTCTTGGCCGATGCCGGCGCCCAAAAAATTAAAGTTATTAAAGTGGTCCGCGAAATCACCGGCCTTGGTTTGAAAGAAGCGAAAGACCTCGTCGACAACACGCCGAAACCGGTCAAAGAAGGGGTCTCCAAAGAAGAAGCGGAAGAAATCAAAGCCAAGCTGGAAGAAGTCGGCGCAACCGTCGAAGTAAAATAATGAAAAAAGCCCGCATGTTTGCGGGCTTTTTTGCAAGGAAAGGGGAGAGCGACTTGACCGATCATTATTATTCGTCGGACCCCTCCGCCGAAAGCAGGCCGTCCCTTTGGCAGGACACGTTAAGGGGATTTTCCCTGACTTTCAAAACGGACCGGGGCGTTTTTTTCAAAAAAAGAGTGGATTTCGGCACGCGGCTCCTGATCGAATCCTTTTCGGCGGACGGTCCGTCCGGCCCCATCCTCGATTTGGGCTGCGGATACGGACCGATCGGGCTCGCCGTCGCCAAATCCTTTCCCGACCGGATTGTCCACATGGTCGACGTAAACCGGCGGGCACTGGAGCTGGCGGAAGAAAATGCGAACATCAACGGCTGCTCCAACGCGCTCGTTTATGAAAGCGACGGGTTTGCCGGCATATCGGAACGGTCCTTCGCCGCGATTTTGTCCAATCCCCCGATACGGGCGGGGAAAAAGTGGTCTATCCGATGTTCGAGAAAAGTTTCGAACACCTCGCGGACGGAGGCCGGCTGTGGATCGTCATTCAGAAAAAACAAGGGGCTCCTTCCGCCTTGAAAAAACTCGAAGAGATTTTTGCCGAAGTGGAAACCGTCCGCAGGGAGAAGGGTTATTACGTTTTTTGCGCAAAAAAAATTTGACTCGGTTTCACGCATATGTTAATATAATAAAATGCCAATAAGTGTATAGGGGCTTCGTCTGTCCGAATGTGCAAGAATATCCCATTCAAAAAATGGAAAATATAGAATAAATAACAAATCATACGGCTGATTGCGGTTTTCTCGGGAAACCCTTTTTTCTTTTATATATAATTACGTTTTGTCTTTGGGGGTGAATCATTTCTTTTTATATAGATTATAGCAGAAAAATTCGGTTTCATGTATTCCAAATTGCTTTTTTGAGGGGTGAATCTTTTGACAGGCCATCTGGTTCAATACGGAAAGTACCGTACGCGGAAGAGCTTTGCAAGGATTCGGGAAGTTTTGGAATTGCCGAATTTAATCGAAATCCAAACCTCTTCCTACAAGTGGTTTCTTGAAGAGGGTTTGCGGGAAATGTTCCGGGACATTTCCCCCATTGAAGATTTTACCGGCAATTTGTCCTTGGAATTTGTCGACTACAGCCTAGGCGAGCCGAAGTATACCGTCGAAGAGGCCAAAGAACGCGACGTTACGTATGCCGCGCCTTTGCGTGTGAAGGTGCGCTTGATCAATAAAGTGACGGGGGAAGTCAAAGACCAGGAAGTGTTCATGGGCGATTTTCCGCTCATGACCGAAACGGGAACGTTCATCATCAACGGCGCCGAGCGGGTCATCGTTTCCCAATTGGTCCGTTCGCCGAGCGTTTACTACAATGACAAAGTGGACAAAAACGGGAAAAAAGGTTTCACCGCCACGGTGATCCCGAACCGGGGAGCCTGGCTTGAATATGAGACCGATTCGAAGGATATCGTCTATGTCCGCATCGACCGTACCCGCAAACTGCCGGTTACCGTATTATTGCGGGCGCTCGGTTTCGGATCCGACCAGGAAATCATCGACATTCTCGGCGACAATGAGTACTTGCAAAATACCCTGGAAAAGGACAATACGAACACCACGGAAAAAGCGTTGATCGAAATCTATGAACGGCTGCGTCCGGGGGAACCGCCGACTCCGGAAAACGCGAAAAATCTGCTCATTTCCCGGTTTTTCGATCCGAAACGGTACGATTTGGCCAATGTCGGCCGTTACAAAATCAACAAGAAGCTACATATTAAAGAACGGCTGTTCGGCCAAACATTGGCTGAAACCCTCGTGGATCCCGAAACGGGGGAAATCATTGCCGAAACGGGCACCGTATTGGATCGGCGCACCCTCGACCGCATCTTGCCCTATCTGGAAAAGGGAATCGGCGTGAAAAAATTGCAGCCGAACGGCGGCGTGCTGGATGAGGAAGTTTTAATCCAGTCTATTAAAATATTTGCCCCTTCGGAAAACGGACAGAAGGTCATCAACGTCATCAGCAACGTTGTCGATGACTCGGTAAAGCATATTACCCCGAGCGATATTATCGCATCGATCAGCTATTTCTTCAACCTGCTTTACAACGTGGGAAGAACGGATGATATCGACCATTTGGGGAACCGGCGCCTCCGTTCGGTGGGCGAACTGTTGCAAAACCAGTTCCGCATCGGCCTGTCGAGAATGGAACGCGTTGTAAAGGAACGGATGTCCATCCAGGACACGAATACGATCACGCCGCAGCAATTGATTAACATCCGTCCGGTAATTGCGGCGATCAAAGAATTTTTCGGAAGTTCCCAGCTCTCCCAATTCATGGACCAGACCAACCCGCTCGCCGAATTGACCCATAAACGGAGACTTTCCGCATTGGGGCCTGGCGGATTGACGCGGGAAAGGGCCGGGATGGAAGTCCGCGACGTCCACTATTCCCACTACGGAAGAATGTGCCCGATTGAAACCCCGGAAGGACCGAATATCGGGCTGATCAACTCCCTGTCCACCTACGCGCGGGTGAACCGTTTCGGGTTCATTGAGACCCCGTACCGGAAAGTCGATCCGGAAACCGGCCGGGTCACGGATGAAATTCATTATATGACCGCCGATGAAGAAGATAACTATGTGATCGCCCAGGCGAACGCCCGGCTGAACGAGGACGGAAGCTTTGCCGACAAGGAAGTCTTCGCCCGTTTCCGCGGGGAAAACTTGGTCGTGCCCGTCGACCGGGTGGATTACATGGACGTTTCGCCGAAACAGGTCGTATCCGTCGCCACTTCCTGTATCCCGTTCCTGGAAAACGACGACTCCAACCGGGCCCTGATGGGTGCCAACATGCAAAGACAAGCCGTTCCCCTTTTGGTTCCGGAAGCGCCCATCGTCGGCACCGGCATGGAATACGTAGCCGCACGCGACTCGGGAGCGGCGGTCATCTGCAAGCACGACGGCATCGTCGTTCATGTGGAAGCGCGGGAAATCCGGGTGCGCCGGATTGAAATCGTCGACGGAAAAGAAGTGGAAGGGGATATCGACCGCTACAAACTGCAAAAATTTGTCCGGTCCAACAACGGGATGTGCTTCAACCAAATCCCGATCGTGAAAGTCGGCGAACGGGTATCGAAGGGCGATATTTTGGCCGACGGGCCCTCCATGGAAAAGGGGGAACTCGCCCTTGGCCGGAACGTGCTGGTCGCCTTTATGACCTGGGAAGGATACAACTATGAAGACGCGATCATCATGAGCGAAAGGCTCGTTAAAGAAGACGTCTACACCTCCATTCATATTGAAGAATATGAACTGGAGGCCCGCGACACGAAACTCGGGCCCGAAGAGATTACCCGGGACATCCCGAACGTCGGGGAAGATGCCCTCCGCAATTTGGATGAACGGGGCATCGTCCGCATCGGGGCCGAGGTGAAAGACGGCGATATTTTGGTCGGAAAAGTGACGCCGAAGGGAATGACGGAACTGACCGCGGAAGAACGGCTCCTCCACGCGATTTTCGGGGAAAAGGCGAGGGAAGTCCGCGACACGTCGTTGCGGGTTCCCCACGGAGGCGGAGGAATCGTCCTCGACGTGAAAGTCTTCAACCGGGAAGACGGGGATGAAATGCCGCCGGGCGTCAACCAGCTGGTCAGGGTGTACATCGTCCAAAAACGGAAGATTTCCGCGGGGGACAAAATGGCGGGGCGCCACGGGAATAAAGGGGTCATTTCGCGGATTTTGCCCGTGGAAGACATGCCCTTCCTGCCGGATGGCACGCCCATCGACATCATGTTGAATCCCCTCGGTGTCCCGTCCCGGATGAACATCGGCCAAGTTTTGGAACTCCATCTCGGAATGGCCGCCAAAAAACTCGGCATGTATGTCGCGACTCCCGTCTTTGACGGGGCGACGGAGGACGATGTTTGGTCGATGATTGAAGAAGCGGGGATGGCCAAGGACGGAAAGACCATCCTCTACGATGGCCGGACGGGAGAACCCTTTGACAACCGCGTGTCCGTGGGCGTGATGTACATGATCAAGCTGGCGCACATGGTCGACGACAAATTGCATGCCCGCTCCACCGGACCGTATTCCCTGGTCACCCAGCAACCGCTGGGCGGGAAAGCCCAATTCGGCGGGCAGCGGTTCGGCGAGATGGAAGTGTGGGCGTTGGAAGCCTACGGCGCGGCTTATACCCTCCAAGAAATTTTGACCGTCAAATCCGACGATATCGTCGGGCGCGTCAAAACCTATGAAGCGATTGTAAAAGGAGAAAACGTCCCTGAACCGGGTGTTCCGGAGTCCTTTAAGGTGTTGATCAAAGAACTGCAAAGTCTGGGTCTGGACGTGAAAATCCTCTCCAGCAACGACAAGGAAATCGAAATGAAGGAATTTGAAGATGATGACGATTTCCAACAAACGGACACGTTCCCGATCCAGTCGGAACAGGCGAAACAGGAAAATGCCGGCGGTGAAAAAGTCGGCGCCGCCGATAAGTAACGGCCGGCCGCCGACCCCTTTCCGACGACTGGAAGATCTCCGGCCAAATGCCCCTCAAATGCTGGAAAATCTAGATGAAATGGGAGGTAATCTCCTTGCTGGATGTCAATAACTTTGAATATATGAAAATCGGCCTCGCTTCGCCGGACAAAATCCGTTCCTGGTCTTACGGCGAAGTGAAAAAACCGGAAACGATCAACTACCGGACGTTGAAGCCCGAAAAGGACGGATTGTTCTGCGAGCGGATTTTCGGTCCCACGAAGGACTGGGAATGTCACTGCGGAAAGTATAAGCGGGTCCGTTACAAAGGCGTCGTCTGCGACCGGTGCGGCGTTGAAGTGACCCGCTCCAAAGTCCGCCGGGAAAGGATGGGGCATATCGAGCTGGCCGCTCCGGTTTCCCATATTTGGTATTTCAAGGGGATCCCGAGCCGGATGGGCCTCGTCCTCGACATGTCTCCGCGGGCCTTGGAAGAAGTCATCTATTTTGCGTCCTATGTGGTCACCGAGCCTGGGAGCACCCCTCTGGAAAAGAAGCAATTGCTGTCCGAAAAGGACTACCGCATGTACCGGGAAAAATACGGAAATAAGTTCCAGGCGGGCATGGGCGCGGAAGCGATCAAGAAGTTGCTCCAAGATATCGATTTGGAAAAGGAAAGCAAGATGCTCCGGGAAGAATTGAAGACCGCCCAAGGGCAGCGGAGAACCCGGGCCATCAAACGCCTGGAAGTCATTGAAGCCTTCCGGAATTCGGGGAACGATCCGGCCTGGATGATCCTCGACGTGCTTCCGGTCATTCCTCCCGAGTTGCGCCCCATGGTTCAGCTGGACGGCGGCCGGTTCGCCACTTCCGATTTGAACGACTTGTACCGGCGCGTCATCAACCGCAACAACCGGCTGAAGAAATTGCTCGATTTGGGGGCGCCCAGCATCATCGTCCAAAATGAAAAACGGATGCTCCAGGAAGCCGTCGACGCCCTGATCGACAACGGCCGGCGGGGCAGGCCGGTCACGGGTCCCGGAAACAGGCCCCTCAAATCCCTTTCCCATATGCTGAAAGGGAAACAAGGCCGATTCCGCCAAAACCTGCTCGGGAAACGGGTGGATTATTCCGGGCGTTCGGTCATTGTCGTCGGGCCGAACTTGAAGATGTATCAATGCGGCCTGCCGAAGGAAATGGCCATCGAACTGTTCAAGCCTTTTGTCATGAAGGAACTGGTGGCGAAGGGCTACGCCCACAACATCAAATCGGCGAAAAGAAAAATTGAACGTCTTCATCCGGAAGTTTGGGACGTTTTGGAAGAAGTCATTAAAGAACATCCGGTTCTCTTGAACCGTGCTCCGACGTTGCACAGACTGGGGATCCAGGCCTTTGAACCGACCTTGGTGGAAGGCCGGGCCATCCGCTTGCATCCGCTCGTATGTACGGCGTACAATGCGGACTTTGACGGCGACCAGATGGCCGTGCACGTTCCCTTGTCGGCGGAAGCCCAGGCCGAGGCGCGCATGCTGATGCTGGCCGCCCAGAACATTTTGAACCCGAAGGACGGGAAACCGGTCGTTACGCCTTCCCAGGACATGGTCTTGGGCAACTATTACTTGACGCTGGAACGGGAAGGGGCAATCGGCGAAGGGATGGTATTTAAAGACCGCGACGAGGCGCTTCTCGCCTATCAAAACGGCTATGTCCATCTCCACAGCCGGATTGCCGTCCACGCCGGATCGTTAAACAACCCGACGTTTACGGAAGAACAAAATAAAATGCTGCTTTTGACGACCGTCGGAAAATTGATCTTTAACGAGATCCTGCCGCCTTCCTTCCCGTACATCAACGAGCCGACAAAATACAACCTGGAGCATGAAACGCCGGCTAAATATTTCATCCATCCGAGCGAAAACGTCAAAGAAGTCATCCGTTCCCGTGAGCTGGTGCCTCCCTTCAAGAAAGGGATTTTGGGGAGCATTATCGCCGAAGTGTTCAAACGCTATAAGATCACGGAAACTTCCAAGATGCTCGACCGGATGAAGGATCTGGGCTTCCATTACTCGACGAAGGCCGGAATCACCATCGGCATTTCGGACATTATCGTGTTGCCGCAAAAGCAGGAAATTTTGGATGAAGCCCAGAAAAAAGTGGACAATGTCCAAAAACAATTCCGAAGAGGTTTAATCACGGAAGAAGAACGCTACGACCGGGTCATTTCCATCTGGAGCCAGGCCAAGGATAAGATCCAAGGCAAGCTGATGGAAACCTTGGACCGCTTGAACCCGATCTATATGATGAGCGATTCGGGGGCCCGGGGGAACGCCTCCAACTTCACCCAGCTGGCGGGGATGCGCGGCCTGATGGCCAACCCGGCGGGAAGGATCATCGAACTTCCGATCAAATCCAGCTTCCGCGAAGGGCTGTCCGTCTTGGAATACTTTATTTCCACCCACGGCGCCCGGAAGGGTTTGGCCGATACGGCGCTGAAAACGGCGGACTCCGGGTACTTGACAAGACGTCTCGTCGACGTGGCGCAGGATGTCATCGTGCGTGAAGAAGATTGCGGCACCGACCGGGGCCTCCTTGTCCGCGAGTTAAATGACGGCACGGAAGTCATCGAAACCCTGGAAGAACGGGTGATCGGACGCTTCGCCCACAAGACCGTCAAGCATCCGGAAACCGGCGAAATCCTCGTCAGACGCAATCAGATGATCACCGAAGAAATCGCCGAGAAGATCGTCGAAGCCGGCATCAAAGAAGTCTGGATCCGTTCGGCTCTCACCTGTAACACCCGCCACGGGGTTTGCAGGAAATGTTACGGCCGGAATCTGGCGACCGGGGAAGAAGTGGAAGTCGGCGAAGCTGTCGGAATCATCGCCGCCCAATCCATCGGCGAACCGGGAACCCAGCTGACGATGCGGACGTTCCATACCGGCGGCGTCGCCGGCGACGATATTACCCAAGGTTTGCCGCGGGTCCAAGAGCTGTTTGAAGCGAGAAACCCGAAAGGGCAAGCGACCATTTCCGAAATCGACGGCAAGGTCATCGCCATCAATGAAGGGCGCGACCGCCAACAGGAAATTGTCGTCGAAGGGGAAGTGGAAACGCGGACCTATACCGTCCCCTATACGGCAAGATTGAAAGTGTCCGTCGGCGACACGGTCGAACGGGGCCAGGAATTGACGGAAGGATCCGTCGACCCGAAAGAATTGCTGAAGGTGAAGGACGTCCAATCCGTCCAGGAATATTTGCTGCGTGAAGTCCAGAAGGTTTACCGGATGCAAGGCGTGGAGATCGGCGACAAACACATCGAAGTGATGGTCCGGCAAATGCTCCGGAAAGTGCGGATCATCGATTCGGGAGACACGGATCTCCTGCCGGGCACCTTGATGGATATCCACCAATTCACGGACGCCAACGCGAAGGTTTTGAAGGAAGGGAAGCTTCCCGCCACCGGGAAACCGGTGCTGCTGGGGATCACGAAGGCATCCCTGGAAACCGACTCCTTCCTTTCCGCCGCATCCTTCCAAGAAACGACCCGGGTGCTTACCGATGCGGCGATCAAAGGGAAAAAGGATGAATTGCTCGGCTTGAAGGAGAACGTCATCATCGGAAAACTGGTGCCTGCCGGAACGGGCATGCTCAGATACCGGAAAACGAAGATCCGGAGAAAAACGGAGGAAGAGGCGGCGAACGAAGTGAAGGCAGAATGACTTTTCCAAGCCGGCGGCGCCGGCCGCCGGCCGCCTCTTGATGTTTTATGAAAAATATTGACAATTAAATACGAAGGTGATACTATAGCAAAGGTGCTCCTAACAACCTGTTGTTTTGGAGGATATCCTCATGTCTTATGAAAAAATCAAACAGGCGAAAAAAGTGGTCGTTGGCATGAAGCAGACGATCAAGGCGTTGAATTCCGGGACCGCAACCGAGGTGATCGTCGCCGCCGATGCGGACAGCCAGATTTTGACGAAGGTGAAGGAGCTGGCCGCGGAAAAGGGCGTTCCGCTGACGGAAGTCGGGTCCATGAAGGAGCTGGGCAAGGCGGCCGGAATCGACGTAGGAGCAGCGACTGTAGCTATTATTGAATGATGGTTGCCGGAAAGGGTTCGGCAACGGCGCTAATTTTTTGTCCAAAAATGAACCGCCTGGATATGTGGGCTTAAACTTTTCTTGAAGGGAGGACGATTTGAATGCCTACAATGAACCAATTGGTGCGCAAACCGCGCAAAAAAGTGAAGGAAAAATCAAAATCCCCTGCGCTGAATAAGGGATGGAACAGCTTCAAAAAGGTGCTGACGAACGTACCGTCTCCGCAAAAACGCGGCGTATGTACCCGTGTCGGGACGATGACGCCGAAAAAACCGAACTCTGCGCTGCGGAAATACGCCCGTGTTCGTTTGTCCAACGGGATTGAAGTGACCGCGTACATTCCCGGAATCGGTCATAACTTGCAAGAGCACAGCGTCGTTTTAATCCGCGGCGGCCGGGTTAAAGACTTGCCGGGTGTCCGCTACCATATCATCCGCGGTGCGCTGGATACGGCCGGCGTCGAAAACCGCAGACAAGGCCGTTCCAAATACGGAGCGAAAAAACCGAAAGAGAAAAAATCATAAAATGAAAGCATAAGGTGCCGTTGATTCCTTCAGGCACCGGCAGAACGACGAGCGACAGACGTTTGCAAATCAGGCAAAAACTGCTGAAAGGAGGAACGATCATGCCACGTAAAGGTCCGGTACCAAAAAGAGATGTGATGCCAGATCCGATCTATAATTCCAAACTCGTCACCCGTTTAATCAATAAAATCATGATCGACGGAAAGAAAGGAAAAGCGCAAACGATCCTGTACAGAGCCTTTGACATCATCCGCGAACGCACGGGGAAAGACCCGATGGAAGTGTTTGAACAAGCTTTGAAAAATGTCATGCCTGTATTGGAAGTTCGCGCCCGCCGCGTGGGTGGCGCAAACTACCAAGTTCCGGTGGAAGTCCGTCCGGAACGCCGCACGACCCTCGGGCTCCGCTGGCTGGTCCACTATGCCCGCTTGCGCAATGAAAAAACGATGGAAGAACGTTTGGCCAACGAAATCATGGACGCTGCCAATAATACGGGCGCGGCGGTGAAAAAACGGGAAGATACCCACAAAATGGCCGAAGCGAACAAGGCGTTCGCCCATTACCGCTGGTAATGGCCTTGCGCCGAATCATTTGGCGGACGCCGCTTAACGCAGATCGATTTTCAGTAGGAAGGAGAAAGAGGGATGCCAAGAGAGTTCTCCTTAGAAAAAACAAGAAATATCGGGATCATGGCACATATTGATGCCGGTAAAACGACGACCACGGAACGGATCCTGTTTTACACCGGAAAAATCCATAAAATCGGCGAAACCCACGAAGGCTCCGCCCAAATGGACTGGATGGAACAAGAGCAGGAACGCGGGATTACGATCACGTCCGCCGCGACCACGGCTCAGTGGAAGGGGCATCGGATCAACATCATCGATACCCCGGGCCACGTCGACTTCACCGTGGAAGTTGAACGGTCGTTGCGCGTTTTGGACGGGGCGATCACGGTGCTCGACGCCCAATCCGGCGTTGAACCCCAAACGGAAACCGTCTGGCGTCAGGCGACCAACTACGGGGTGCCCCGGATCGTATTTGTCAATAAAATGGATAAAATCGGCGCCGATTTCCTTTATTCCGTAAAAACGCTGCATGACCGGCTCGATGCCAACGCCCATCCGATCCAATTGCCGATCGGTGCGGAAGACCAATTCAAGGGCATCATCGACCTGGTGGAAATGAAGGCCCACTTCTACAAAGACGAGCTCGGAACGGTTGACGAAGTGACCGACGTTCCCGATGAATATAAAGAGATGGCGGAAGAATACCGCAACAAGCTCATCGAGGCCGTTGCCGAATTCGATGACGATCTGATGATGAAGTACCTGGAAGGGGAAGAAATCTCCGTCGAAGAATTGAAAGCCGCCATCCGGAAAGGGACGGTATCGGTTCAATTCTACCCGGTGTTGTGCGGATCGGCATTCAAAAACAAAGGGATTCAGCTGATGCTTGACGCGGTCATCGATTATTTGCCCGCCCCAGTCGACATTCCGGACATTAAAGGGGTGGATCCGCAAACGGATTCGGAAACGACCCGTCCGTCCAGAGATGACGCTCCCTTTGCGGCGCTGGCCTTCAAGGTGATGTCCGACCCGTACGTCGGAAAACTCACCTTCTTCCGGGTCTATTCGGGTGTTCTGTCTTCCGGTTCCTATGTATTAAACTCGACGAAAGGGAAACGGGAACGGATCGGGCGGCTGCTGCAAATGCACGCCAACCACCGTTCGGAAATCACCGAAGTATATGCCGGCGATATCGCCGCTGCCGTCGGGTTAAAAGATACGACCACGGGGGATACTTTGTGTGATGAAAAGAATCCGGTCATCCTCGAATCCATGGAATTCCCGGAACCGGTAATCCACGTGGCCATCGAGCCGAAGACGAAGGCGGATCAGGACAAAATGGCGGCGGCCCTGCAAAAGTTGCAAGAAGAGGATCCGACGTTCCGCGCCCACACCGATCCGGAAACGGGCCAAACGATCATCGCGGGTATGGGTGAGCTCCACCTTGACATCATTGTCGACCGGATGCGCCGCGAATTTAAAGTGGAAGCCAACGTCGGTCAGCCGCAGGTGGCTTACCGGGAAACCTTCCGTTCTTCCGCCCAGGTGGAAGGAAAATTCATCCGCCAATCCGGCGGACGCGGCCAATACGGGCATGTCTGGATCGAATTCTCGCCCAATGAACGCGGCAAAGGATTCGAATTCGAAAATGCCATCGTCGGCGGCGTCGTTCCCAAAGAATATATTCCCGCGGTCCAGGCCGGCCTCGAAGACGCGATGCAAAACGGCGTTCTCGCCGGTTATCCGGTCATCGACATTAAAGCGAAACTGTTTGACGGTTCCTACCACGATGTGGACTCCAGTGAAATGGCCTTTAAGATCGCCGCATCCATCGCGTTGAAAAACGCCGCGAAGGTCTGCGATCCGGTATTGCTGGAGCCGATCATGAAAGTGGAGGTCGTCATTCCGGAAGAGTACTTGGGCGATATCATGGGCGACATCACGTCCCGCCGCGGCAAAGTCGAAGGAATGGAAGCCCGCGGTAACGCTCAGGTCGTCCGGGCGATGGTTCCGCTGGCGGAAATGTTCGGCTACGCCACGGCGCTGCGCTCCAATACCCAAGGCCGCGGAACGTTCACGATGGTGTTTGACCATTACGAAGAAGTTCCGAAAAACATCGCCGAGGAAATCATCAAAAAAAATCAGGGCGAATAATTGATTTTGCCTATTCAATAGAGTATAACTACTAGTGTAAGCAATGGAGGCTAAGGAACGGCGGTTTCCTTGGCCCTCCATTTCCAAATATTTCATTTGTTTATTAATATATTTTTAAAAAGGAGGATCATCCTAATGGCAAAAGCGAAATTCGAACGTTCCAAACCCCACGTTAACATCGGGACTATCGGACACGTTGACCATGGCAAAACGACCTTAACGGCTGCTATTACCCAAGTTCTTGCAAAACAAGGTAAGGCGGAAGCCCGTAATTACGACCAAATCGACAACGCGCCGGAAGAAAAAGAACGTGGAATCACCATTTCCACCGCCCACGTGGAATATGAAACCGACAAACGCCACTATGCCCACGTGGACTGCCCGGGCCACGCCGACTACGTGAAAAACATGATTACCGGCGCGGCGCAAATGGACGGAGCCATTCTCGTCGTTTCCGCCGCTGACGGTCCGATGCCGCAAACCCGTGAGCACATTCTTCTTTCCCGCCAAGTCGGTGTTCCCTACATCGTCGTTTTCCTGAACAAATGCGACATGGTGGACGACGAAGAATTGCTTGAACTTGTCGAAATGGAAGTTCGTGATCTGTTGTCCGAATATGAATTCCCCGGCGACGAAATTCCGATCATCAAAGGTTCTGCCTTGAAAGCGTTGGAAGGCGACCCGCAATGGGAAGAAAAAATCATCGAATTGATGAATGCGATCGATGAATATATCCCCACTCCGCAACGGGAAATCGACAAACCGTTCATGATGCCCGTTGAAGACGTATTCTCCATCACCGGACGCGGTACCGTTGCCACCGGACGTGTGGAACGCGGCACCTTGAAAGTCGGTGACGAAGTGGAAATCATCGGTTTGACCGACGAACCGAAGAAAACGACCGTAACCAGCATTGAATTTTTCCGCAAACTGTTGGACGAAGCGCAA
>Ga0207875_100246_pt1 | contig 35664 bp, 37 predicted proteins | sample CeladaPassage60A_FD_187476 | JGI IMG/M metagenome (GOLD analysis project Ga0207875, IMG submission 187476) | Cellulose-adapted microbial communities from the Joint BioEnergy Institute, USA - Passage3 60A (SPAdes) (version 2) | ecosystem: Engineered > Bioreactor > Continuous culture > Unclassified... | reverse complement strand
GGGAAATGGAAATCCTGAACAGTTTTATTTTTGGCTGCACGAATGGTTTTTTGGAAGGGGTCAATAACCACACGAAAGTGATGAAGCGAAATGCGTATGGATTCCGGAACTTCGAGCGGGCAAGGGCCGGGATCCTGCTTGCATACAAGTATAAAAGAATCGGGGTCCATGTGGGGTAAGGCCGCAGGCCCCCACCCCAACATTTGACAAAGGACCTAAAAAAAATCTCCCCCGTTCCAATATGCCAAAAAATTAGCACATTTTATCGGCGGAGTACATATCTAAAGCTGGAAGAATTTGAAAATTCTATAACAATTTTAGAGGATATAATATGGAAATTTTCAATTTTGTGTCAAAAAACTTGACATAGATCCAAACATTTGTTCCTTCCTTTATATTGTAATTAAACAAAAATAAAGAAACTAAAGTTAGTATAATACCAAATGCAATCAATATTAATATACTAAATAATATGACTTTAATATACTTTCGCAATATATCCATCTCCAATAGTTTTTACTGATTTCAATCAAATATTAACTTTCGAACGAGCTTCGCTTCTTAAATACTATATTATTTACAACAAACGATAATATAAAAGTTAATAAAATGATAAAAAATGAAGATATGAAACCTGTATTCTCAGAAACATCGGCACTAATAACTCCGTAAAAATCAAAAATTTGATTAGCAAAGTAAAAAATAGTATTCTTTAAATCATATACTCCTAAGTTCGGAATTATAAATGTATATACAAAAATTATAATTATACCTACATACATATTCTTAAACAAAATACCAAAAGTGTAGCCAATTTCAGCAAATAATAAGGCAATAATATAAGCAAAGAAAAACTTTAAAAATATAGAGGATCTATCACCGAATGTATCAGTCTCTATAAGGAAATCTTTAATTGGAATTTTTCCTGCTAAATACTGATACATAATTTCACCTACAATATATGCAAAGAGCAAAGACACAACAATGATTATAAAGGAACTGATAGCTATAGATATTTGCTTAGCCAAACCTAATCTATTTTTGTTTATTCTAACTGTACGAAGTTTAATCGTTCTATATTTATAATCATTTGTAGAAATAACTAAACCCAATAAACCAAATACTATAGGAAAATATAAAACAGATGATTCTAAAAGTTGTGATAATCTGTATTCAGAGCTAGCAGCATAAATATATTTACTTAAAGCGTCATTATAGTACACAATTGGATTAATTATTGTTCCTCCATTTTCAGATGTTTCTACTATATATTCATTATTTAATTCTTCTTCGATATTTAGATTGTTTTTCTCATAATAATTTATTAACCCCTCATATTCCTGATATAATTCAGTAACTGATGAATAATTAAGAAATAATATGACTCCGAATAGTCCACAAAGAAACATTACCAAGATGAAATAAATTTTTGAATTTATTCCATACCTTAATTCTTGTTCAAGAATTTTCTTCATCGTAGATATCCTCCAACATAATGCCGCTATTACTAAAATTCTCTTGTAACAGTACTATTTCTTTATCTCTTATGACAAATACATCATCAATTATCTCATTGTAAAAACTAAATTGATGACCAGTTAAGATAATAGTCATACTATTTGACCAGGACTTTATACTTTTTTGTAGATTTCTTATCATATCAAAATCTAATCCATTTGATATCTCATCCATAATTAGATATTTTGGTTCAAGAATCTCAACTAATACTAAAGCTAATTTTTTCTTTTGACCGTAGGAATAAGTTTTCACTTTATTTTTTATAGTATGGTAGTCTAAATACTTTGAAGCAATCTCCTTAATCTCATTTTTGGATTTCTTGCCTTCACCGAAAATAAGTAAATTTTGAAAACCACTGAGATTTGTATAAAAAGGGCAGTCATCCCAAATAACTAAACATCGGTCTCTTACTTGATCAATCTTTTTACCATCAAAGAAAATTTCTCCTAAATAGTTTTCCATACCCATTAGACATTTAATAGTTGTTGTCTTTCCAGCACCATTCGGTCCCATTAAAAAAGAAATTCTTTGTGATTTAATTTCAAAATTAGATTCTTTAATAATAATTTGATTTGAATAACTCTTAGAAAAATTTTTTACTTGAATCATAGTACAACTCCTAAAAACTATACATAAATATTAATATTATTTATAATTAGGATTTAAATTCATAATAGATTATTAGTATGAGTATCTCGAGCTACCACATAATATCTATTAATATTATAGTTTAAATATCATATTTCCAAGTAGGTTTTTTCCATTTGGATACACAATGACTTGATCAATAATAATATCTGAGAATCCGATTGTTACTCCTCCAATTACTGCCCCCGCTAAAAATTCATTTTTAAAAGTCCAAGTATGTTTAGAAGTACTACTTAAGGTAGAATTTTTATTACAACCCTTATTACGAACGAAAAAGCCACTATGTGTTTGGTCGCATTCTGAAGAAGTTACCTTAGTAGAATTACTACTATAATAAAGAATATTTTTTGAGTATGCTAAATACTTTATTCCTCGTTCACTATAAGTAACGTAAGTCGCAGCTGATGCATCCGAAGAAACAAAAGCAGTAATTAATGATAACGTTAGTATTACTGCAGAAATAAATCTCAAAGATTTTTTTATAATCATAATAAATCCCGTATTCTATTAAATTATTATTATGGGTACCTCGAGTTACCATATACTACCATAATTGTATATATTTTTACTAATAATATCAATCAAAAAATTTTGACAAAACTTTTCATTCTTCACGTAACATGATAAAAGGAGAAAGAATAGTTTTAGAGATGCGTTTAGTATGAAGTAATTTTTATAAAATAAAGAAAATATAAATTAAAAATAAAAAGCTTACAAACATTGATAAACAACGTTTGTAAGCTTTTTAGAATCGGTGATATTTACTTAGCGTCCCTGGAGAGATTCGAACTCCCGACCGACGGCTTAGAAGGCCGTTGCTCTATCCAACTGAGCTACTGGAACAACTATGTTTCTGAGATTATTGAGTAAATGATTTAGTCTATAATCTCCATTTGAAATTGGTGTTCATTTTAATCCATTATAATAATATATACATCTTCTAAATGGTCAAGTCCTAATGTTTGTGTAAAATACGACTCCCATCCAGCGAACTTAAGTCTCCAGAAAATAGAACCGCTTTGTGCCCCGCTTCTTTTTACACAAATTCTTGGACTTCATCGAAAATCTTATTGATCTAGAGGAACGTATCCAGTGGTTCATGTATGATGTCTTTTCGACTTTGTTAGGGGAAGTTTTCACAAAAATCGATCAAGCCATCGTGAAAAAGAAACAAGCTGAAGGTTGGACCGTCAAACGAAGAGATTCGAAGACCATTCAGTTCACGTTTGGTGCTGTTAGTTTTCAACATACGTTAATGGGAGACAGAGAAGGACATCCACACTACGTTTTTGATGAATGGATCGGATTTCGGAAATATCAGCGTTTTAGTCCTTTGGTGGAAGTAAAGGTAGCCGAATTGGCCAGTGAATGTACCTACCGTGAAACGGCCCGGGTGTTACAAGAGTGGACGGCTGTTCACATCAGTCATCAAACAGTTGGAAGTATTGTAAGAAGGGTAGGAAAAGCGCAAGCCCAAGCAGATAAAGAAATGGTGGAAGAATTGGAAGAGGCGGCTTCCCTTTCGAAGGGGAAAGAAGTGGACATCTTATTTGCAGAAGCAGATGGAGTATTTGTTCATGGAACGGAGAAAAAAAGCATGGAAGTTCATCATGCGATTGTGTATGAAGGATGGGATATGAACGGAAAGAGAGTATCCATACGGCAGCCAAAAGTGATCATGACGACCGTGTCCTCGGATGCATTTTGGAAAGAAGTTCAAGCGTTTGCAGCCCATCACTATTCATTAGAAAAAGCCCAAATCGTCACGAATAGCGATGGGGGAAAGGATACACAGCAGAGAAGTTTCAAGAAGCCTTTTCACAATCACGGTATCCTGTCCTGAATCAACGGGATCCTTACCATATTTCTCGAGCTTTCATTCGGGCATTTGGTGGAGGAAAAAGTGAATATAAAGACGCAGTTAAAAAGGCGATAAAAGAGCACAATCTCGAAAATTTTAAGTTATGGATGGACACTTACGAAAGCACGCTAGAGGATCCGAAAAAGCTGGAAAAGGTAAAGGATTTTCGTACTTATATTCAACATAATTGGGACCGAATATTTGATTGGAGAGAAAAAGTGGGGAACCCGCCGAATGATGCAAGAGGCTTGGGAGCGATGGAGTCGAACCAAAGACATATCTCCTTCCGAATGAAAAAAAGAGGAATGCATTGGAGCCCAGAAGGTGGAGAAGCCATGGTAAAAGTGAAACAAGGCATCTTAAATCAAACCTTACGGGCTGTGTATCTCAAACACCAACATAGAAGTAAAAGAAAACAACGAGACGTGAAAAAAACGACCAGACTGGCGAGTCTTCTTCACCAGACTACTCGTCCGTCAATTGGAGCGAAACAAGGTCGGATTAGCTTATATGGGGCTCATTCAAGTGCGATTGGACAATTAATAAAGAGTTTACGATAATCCCCTGAATTTTTTTGTCAGGTTCGAAGAACGTGACGAAAAAATTCAGGTAACCAAGCGAAAGCGCGGTAGCTGAAAGTGAGCGTACAAAAAGTGAGCGCTGAAAATAGCATGCTTAAAGCAATGTCGAGAAAAACTTGACACATACAACTGGCAACTGCTGTTGGCGATTTTTGCAAAAATGGGGTACAATCATGTTATGAAACGGATAAAAGAAATAAAATAAGGTCTAAACCTGGTCACTTGCACATTTTCAAGCGATGAAAGGAGATCGGTATGAACGAGCAACAACGCGCGTCCGGCAAAATCACGACGGAAGCATCTCCGGCGGACAAAAAATCCGCAACGGGAGAAAAGGATTACAGCAAATATTTCCAAAGGGTTTACATTGCCCCTTCTTTAAAGGACGCCAAAAGGCGGGGAAAAGAGGCGGTCCGATACTTGAAGGATTTTTCCATTCCCGACCATTTGCGGGGAATGGGCGACGGAAGAAAGTTTTATATCCGCACGTACGGCTGCCAGATGAACGAACATGATACGGAAGTGATGGCGGGCATCTTTATGGAATTGGGCTATCAGCCGACGGAGGAGCCGGAGGACGCCGACGTCATCCTCCTGAACACCTGCGCCATCCGGGAAAACGCCGAAAACCGGGTGTTCGGCGAACTCGGTCATTTGAAATCGCTGAAGCGGGAAAAACCGGATCTTTTGCTCGGGGTTTGCGGCTGCATGGCCCAGGAAGAATCCGTCGTGAACAAAATCCTGGAAAAGCACCAGCATGTGGACATGATCTTCGGCACCCACAACATCCACCGGCTTCCCCATATCTTGTACGAAGCCTACATGTCGAAGGAAATGGTCGTGGAAGTCTGGTCGAAGGAAGGGGACATCATCGAAAACCTGCCGAAGGCGAGGAAGGGGAACATCAAGGCCTGGGTGAACATCATGTACGGGTGCGACAAATTCTGCACCTATTGCATCGTCCCCTATACCCGCGGGAAGGAAAGAAGCCGGCGTCCGGAGGACATCATCCGGGAAGTCCGGGAGCTCGCGGCCCAAGGGTATAAGGAGATCACCCTCCTCGGGCAAAACGTCAACGCCTACGGCAAAGATTTTACCGATATTCAATACCGTTTCGGGGATTTGATGGACGATTTGCGGAAGATCGACATCCCCCGCATCCGTTTCACCACCAGCCATCCCCGGGATTTCGACGATCATTTGATCGAGGTGCTGGCGAAGCGGGGAAATCTGGTCGAACATATCCACCTGCCGGTGCAATCCGGTTCCAACCAAATTTTGAAGATCATGGCCCGCAAATATACCCGGGAGCAATATTTGGAGCTCGTCCGCAAGATCCGGGCGGCGATCCCCGATGTTTCCCTGACGACGGACATCATCGTCGGCTTCCCGAACGAAACGGATGAACAGTTTGAAGAAACCCTGTCCCTTTACCGGGAAGTGGAATTCGATTCCGCCTACACCTTCATTTATTCCCCGCGGGAAGGCACGCCCGCCGCGAGGATGAAAGACAACGTCCCGATGGAAGTGAAGAAGGAGCGGCTTGAGCGGCTGAATAAGCTGGTCAGCGAAATCTCCGCGAAAAAGATGAAAGAATACGAAGGAAAAGTCGTGGAAGTTCTGGTCGAAGGGGAATCGAAGACCAATCCGGACGTGCTCTCCGGTTACACGCGGAAGAATAAACTGGTGCATTTCAAAGGACCCAAATCGGCGATCGGCCAGCTGGTGAAAGTGAAGATCACCGAGGCCAAGACGTGGACGTTAAGCGGGGAAATGGTCGAGGAAAACGTGCCGGTCGAGGTGAAATGAATGGGAAAATATACGAAGGATGACATCGTGCAAAAGGCGAAGGAATTGGCGGAAATGATTGCCCAAACCGAAGAGGTGGATTTCTTCAAGCGGGCGGAAGCGAAAATCCACGAAAATCAAAAGGTCCGGGAAAAGATCGCCAGCATCAAAAGCCTGCAAAAACAGGCGGTGAATTTCCAGCATTACGGAAAGACGGAAGCCTTGAAGCAGGTGGAGGCGAAAATCGAAGCCCTGGAAAAGGAAATTGACGAAATCCCGATCGTCCAGGAATTTAAAGAATCCCAATACGAAGTCAACGAGCTTTTGCAAATGGTCTCCACGACGATCGCCAACACGGTGACCGATTTGATCATCGAATCCACCGGCGGAGACAAATTGCAGGGGAAAACCGGGGCCCATTTGAAATACGAGGCCAAGGGCGGCTGCCATTGACGGCGCAGGGGATGAAGGAGGCCGCGCCTGCAGGCGGCTTCCGCCGCCCGCCTTCCGGAGGCGGAAGGAAGCGGGACCGCCGCCCCGTGCTGCCCGGACATATTCAATGGCGCAAGCGGTGTTTTTGGTGCCTGTTTGCGGAGGATCCGGGCGCATCCGGGGCCGTCCCGCCTCTTTTTCCAAGGATGTTAAAAGACTTGGCGGAGCTTTCGCTCCCGCCTTTTCTTTTTTGAGAGCATTTTCAAGGCACGGCGGATCTTCGTTCGTGCTTTTTCCATGGTTCTTTATCACAAACGGCGTGACGGGCGCATAGGATGAAGTGATAAAAATCTTGAGGAGGTTTGCGCTCGCATGACGAAACATAGAGAGATCATAACAAAAGCGGTCGTCGCCAAAGGCAGGAAATACACCCAGTCCAACCATGCCATCCGTCCCGTCCACGCGCCGTCATCCATTTTAGGCTGCTGGATCATCAACCACTCATACGAGGCCAAAAAATCCGGAAAATCGGTAGAAATCCATGGATCCTATGACATTAACATATGGTATTCCTATAATGATAATACGAAAACGGAAGTGGCATCGGAGAAAGTGTCCTACAAGGACGTCATCAAGCTGAAATACAGGGATGAAAATGCGATCGCCGACAAGGAAGTCATCGCCCGTGTTTTGCAGCAGCCCAACTGCCAGGAAGCTGCCATTTCGAACAAAGGGAACAAGATCTTGGTGACGGTGGAAAGGGAGTTTCTTGTCGAATTGATCGGGGAAACGAAGGTCCACGTCCAATTGAGCGATAAGGAAGATGAGGACGACGATTGGGAATTGGACGTCGACGATGAAGAACTGGAAGAAATCGATCCGGATTTTTTGGCCAATGAGGAAGAAGAATAGGCATCAACGGCTCTGCCTTGCATCCGGCAGGGCTTTTTTCCGGCAAAATACGGATTGTGGGATTTGAAGGTTCGGAAAAGCCTTTCCGGAGAATTTTTCGGACGGCGGGAACGGCCCGGGCAGGGGCTTTACGGAGTTGCCGTTTTTAGACGGCTCATCGCGGGGCCGGTATCCGGGCGATGGCGGCCTTTTTTCCGCCGCGGACGCGGGTGTTTCACGGCAACCCATGCCAAAACGTATATTTTTACAGCAGACGCAAAAAGGGACGTATTGTGCGGCCGGGCGGGATTTCCCGGGAGTTCGCTTTCTCCGCAGGACGGCAAGCCCGGGGAGAAAGGGCGAAAGTCCGGGACGGCCGGAGCGGGACGGACGATTTCCTCTTTTCCGCAAGCGAAGAGGAAGAACTGATTTCCTCCGCCCCGCCTAAGGAAGAACGCCGAAAAAAGCCGGGAGATGCGGCAATGAATCGACGAACCCTTTCTTTCAAGGGATTCTGACGATTCGTCAGCTATGGCTTGCCAAATTAATCGACGATCCCCTTTTCTTTCAAGGCTTCGTAAGCGGCTTTTTCATTTTCCTCTTTGATTTGATATTCCAAAGTCCCGTCCACGATTTTCGCGCAGCGGCCGCCGAAAGGCTTCAAGGATTCCTTGATTTCCTTTATATCCGCCGCTTTTTTCAAAGGATACTGCACCTTCATGCCTGGTCACCTCCCGCTACCACTATAACAAACGGACCGGCTTTGTCAATAAGGCGGGCGCCGCCCCCATTCGGAAACTTCCCCGTTTGTGCCCTCATCCCGCAGGCCGAACCTCATCAAAGTTTTTTGCCTATGCTATAATAAAAAAGAAAAACCGTTCGAAAAGGTGTTGTTTGCATGAAGCAATATACCCCGATGATCCAGCAGTATTTGCAAATCAAGGCAGATTATCCGGATGCCTTTTTATTTTTCCGGCTGGGCGATTTTTATGAAATGTTTTTCGACGACGCGATCAAAGCGTCGCGGGAACTGGAGATCACCCTGACGTCCCGGGACGGCGGCGCGGAGGAAAAAGTGCCGATGTGCGGCGTCCCATACCATTCGGCCCAAACCTATATCGAAAGGTTGATTGAAAAAGGATATAAAGTGGCCATCTGCGAACAGATGGAAGATCCGAAGCAGGCGAAGGGGGTCGTGAAGAGGGAGGTCATCCAGCTCATCACCCCGGGGACGATGATCGAAGGGAAGGGGATCCGGGACAAGGAAAACAATTTTCTCGCCACGATGACGCCTTTTTCCGACGGCACCATCGGTTTCGCCTATGCGGATCTGTCGACCGGGGAAAGCAAGGTCACCTTATTCGATTCGGCGGAGGATTGCTTCAACGAAATCTCCACCATCCGCGCCAAGGAAATCGTATTATCCGAGGATTTCCCCGAAGATTGGGAGAAGCGGCTGAAGGATTTCGGCGTCCAAACCATCTCCCGCGAGGAAGACACCTCCCCTTCGCCTTCCTTCGAAAAGATCCTGCGTCCCGTCAGCGGGGAAAAATTGCAACGGACCCTTTGCCGGCTTCTCCATTATATTTTCCGGACGCAGAAAAGGAATCTGGAACATCTGCAGCCCGCGGAATTTTACCAGATCCGCCAATACATGAAGATCGATCATTTTTCGAAACGGAATCTGGAATTGACGGAAACGGTCCGCACCAAGGACAAAAAGGGCTCCCTCCTATGGTTTTTGGACGAAACGATGACGGCGATGGGGGGAAGGCTTTTAAAACAATGGATCGACCGGCCGCTGTTGTCGAAAAAGGAAATCGAACGGCGGCATCAGATGGTCGGCGCCTTGAAGGACGCCTATCTGGAAAGGGAAGAGTTGAGGGAATCGCTAAAGAAGGTCTATGACATCGAACGGCTGTCGGGGAAAATATCCTTCGGGAACGCCAATGCCCGGGATCTTCTCCAACTGAAACAAACCCTCAGGGAGATTCCGGCGATCAAGGAGATCCTGCTGCGGATTCCCGACGAAGCGGTCCATGGCTTGGCCGAAACCTTGGATCCCTGCCCGGAAATCGCCGAATTGATCGAAAAAGCCATCCGGGATGACCCGCCCCTTTCCGTCAAGGAGGGGAACATCATCCGCGACGGTTACAATGAAACATTGGACAAATACCGGAGCGCCATGCGGGACGGAAAAACATGGATCGCCCGACTGGAGAAGGAAGAGCGGGAAAAGACCGGAATCAAATCGCTGAAGGTCGGCTACAACCGGGTTTTCGGCTATTATATCGAGGTCACGAAGGCGAATCTCCATCTGATCGACGACCGGTACATACGGAAGCAAACCCTTGCCAACGCGGAACGGTTCATTACCCCCGAATTGAAAGAAATGGAGTCTTTGATCCTGGAAGCGGAGGAAAAGAGTGTCGAACTGGAATATGAGCTGTTTATCGGAATCCGCGACCGGGTGAAAAAGGAGATTCCCCGGTTGCAAAAACTGGCCAAGCGGATCAGCGAGATCGACTGCCTGCAATGCTTCGCCAGCGTCAGCGACAAGAACCGCTTCGTCCGGCCGATATTCTCCGACGACCGGAGGCTGGAGATCAAGGAAGGGCGGCACCCGGTGGTGGAAAAGGTGATGGAACGCGCCACCTACGTGCCCAACGACTGCTACATGGATGAAAACCGGGAAATTTTGCTGATCACCGGCCCGAATATGTCGGGAAAAAGCACCTATATGCGGCAGATCGCCCTGACCGCCATCATGGCCCAGATCGGCTGCTTCGTCCCGGCCAGCCGGGCGGTGCTGCCGATCTTCGACCAGGTTTTCACCCGCATCGGGGCGAGCGACGATCTCGTGCACGGGCAGAGCACCTTCATGGTGGAAATGCTGGAGGCGCAGTACGCGATCGCCCACGCGACAAAGGACAGCCTCATCCTGTTCGACGAAATCGGGCGCGGCACCTCCACCTATGACGGAATGGCCCTCGCCCAGGCGATCATCGAATACGTCCACCATAAAATCGGGGCGAAAACCTTGTTTTCCACCCATTACCATGAATTGACCGTCCTGGAGGAACGGCTGCCGAAGCTGAAGAACGTCCACGTGGCGGCCGTCGAGCAGAACGGCAGCGTCGTCTTCCTCCATAAAATCCGCGAAGGGGCTTCCGATGAAAGTTACGGCATCCACGTGGCCAAATTGGCCAAGCTCCCCGATGAGCTCATCGAACGGGCGGAAGAAATTTTGCGGAGCCTGGAAGGGAAGGAAGAAAGGACGGAAGGGGAGGAAACGGGCGCAGAGAAGCGAAAGGGCGGCCCCGCCCCCGCTTCCCCGGTCGCCGCTTACGCCCATGATCCCGGCGGACCGGAAGACGGGGAGGAAGCCGACGGCTTTCAACTGTCCTTTTTCGGTGAAGAAGAAATGCCCAAGAATTCTTTAACCCTCAAGGAAAAAAAGGTGCTTCAGCAATTAAGATCCCTGAACGTGCTGGAAATGACCCCGATGGACGCGATGAACGCCCTGTACGAACTGCAAAAAAGATTGAAAAAATAACGGCCATCCTTCAGCGGAGGAGGAACTGCGAATGGGAAAGATCATTCAATTGGGGGATTCGATCGCCGACAAAATCGCCGCAGGGGAAGTGGTGGAACGGCCGGCCTCCGTCGTGAAAGAACTGGTGGAAAATGCCATCGACGCCAACAGCACCGTCATCGAGGTGGAAGTGATAGAGGCGGGGTTGGCAAAGATCCGCGTCATCGACAACGGGGAAGGGATGGATGAGGAGGACGTGGTCATGGCCTTTGAACGGCATGCCACGAGCAAGATCAAGGACGAGGCGGATCTTTTCCGCATCCGGACCCTCGGCTTCAGGGGGGAAGCCTTGCCGAGCATCGCCTCCGTTTCCCGCATGGAGGTGGTGACGGGCACCGGGGAAGGGCCGGGGTCCCGCCTCGTCCTGGAAGGCGGAAAGAAGGTCCTGCTCGAACGGGCTTCCAGCCGCAAAGGAACGGATATCACCGTTTCCGATCTGTTCTTTAACACCCCCGCCCGCCTGAAGTACGTCAAAACGATCCATACGGAGCTGGCCCACATCACCGATTTGATGAACCGGCTGGCCCTGTCCCGGCCCCATATTGCCATGAAGCTTTCCCACAACGGGAAGGTGCTTTTGCAAACGAACGGAAACGGCGATCCCCGGCAGGTGCTTGCCGCCATATACGGCGTAGCCAACGCGCGGAAGATGATTCCGGTGCGGGGGGAACATCTGGACTTCCGCCTGGAAGGCTATCTTTCCCTGCCGGAACTCACCCGCTCGTCCCGGAATTCCATTTCCGTTTTTGTCAACGGAAGATATGTCAAAAATTACGGGATTTCCAACGCCGTGATCCAAGGGTACCATACCCTGCTTCCCGTCGGCCGCTTCCCGGTCGCCTACCTCCATTTGACGATGGATCCGGAGCTGTTGGATGTCAACGTCCATCCGGCGAAACTGGAAATCCGCGTGAGCAAGGAAAGGGAACTGTACGAATTCATCGAAAGGAGCATCCGTTCGGCTTTTCAGGATAAAAATTTGATCCCCCGGCCGGCCGAACAAGTCAAATCCAAGCCCCGGCCTTCCCGGCAGCTCCAATTTCAGCTGGACCATGCCGGAAAGGGGAGCGGGGAACGTCCGGGACCGCTGACGAAGGAAGAACGGGAAGCGGTCAAAAGGTGGATGGAAGACTTAAAGAAGGATATGGAAAGGGAAGCTCCCTTAATCCGGGAAGAATACCCGGAAAAAGGCGGAGAAGTCCCCCGGTTTTCCGGAGAAGAGGCGGGGGCCGTGCCGCCGGAGGGCGGTCTTTCCCTCGAAACTTTCCATCCTAAGGAAACGGATGGCCATCCTCCGGAAATTTCCCGCGGCCCCGCGGACGTCGATGAAGCCGTGAAGAAGGAAACGGGCCTTTCCTTCCTCCATGAAGAGGAGGCGGCCGGGTCTCCGGCAAAGGAACCGGATGGGGCGGATGGGAGCGAGGAGCCGGCGGAAGGGCGTTTTCCGCCCCTTTATCCGATCGGGCAAATGCACGGCACCTATCTTTTGGCCGAAAATGAAAACGGCCTGTACATCATCGACCAGCATGCCGCCCAGGAAAGGATCAAATATGAATACTATTATGAAAAACTCGGGCATCCCCCCGATGAATGGCAGGAACTCCTCATCCCGATCACGCTGGAATTTTCCAACCAGGAAGCGGTAAAAATCGAGGAGAATTTGCCGGAATTGAAAAAGATCGGCTTAAATCTCGAGCCTTTCGGAACGAACGCGTACATCATCCGCAGCCATCCCGCCTGGTTCCCGAAAGGCAGCGAAAAAGAACTGATCGAAGAGATGATCGACCAGGTGCTTTCGATGAAAAAGATCGATTACCGCCGCCTCCGGGAAGAAGCGGCCATCACGATGAGCTGCAAGCGCTCCATCAAGGCGAACCACCGGCTGCGCAAAGAAGAGATCCAAAGGCTGCTGGACGATTTGCGGCAAACGAAAAATCCCTTTACCTGCCCCCATGGCAGGCCGGTCATCGTCCATTTCTCGACCCGTGAGCTGGAGAAAATGTTCAAACGGATCATGTAGCCGGGCAAACATGTGGAAAAGGATGAGGGCCAACCTTCTTGAGGCCTTCCCGGTATACGGAGGAAAGAGATGGGAAATACTAAATGGATACTTAACTTATTTTCCGAAATATGGTAAACTGAAAAATAATCTGTCTTCCTGAACTTCTTCTTGAAAGCGGGGAAGAGATTGGGCAACAAAGAAAAACTGGCAGTCATCGTCGGTCCGACCGCCGTCGGCAAAACGAAGGTAAGCGTTGATGTGGCCAAAAAACTCCGGGGGGAAATCATCAGCGGCGATTCGATGCAAATCTACCGGGGCATGGACATCGGCACGGCCAAGATCAAGAAAGAAGAGATGCAGGGTATCCCCCACCATCTCATCGATATTAAAGACCCCGAAGAATCTTTTTCCGTGGCCGAATTCCAGCGGATCGTCCGGGAAAAAATCAGCGAGATCTCCCGAAGGGGACGTTTGCCGATGATCGTGGGCGGCACCGGCCTCTATATTCAATCGGTGCTCTATGATTACCGGTTCACCGGAAACGGGAACACCGGCCGGCTCCGCAAGGAGCTGCAGGAACGGCTCCGGCGGGAGGGAACGGAAAAGCTTTACCGGGAACTGTCGGGCATTGACCCCGATTCAGCGATAAAAATCCATCCAAATGACGGGAGGCGGATCATCCGGGCGCTGGAGATCTATTACAGTACGGGCGTGACTTTGACGGAACATTTGCGGAAACAAAGGAATGAATTGCGCTACGATGCGGCCGTCGTCGGGTTGACGATGGACCGGGAACGCCTTTACAGGCGGATCGATGAACGGGTGGACAGGATGATCGAAGAAGGGCTGCTGGAAGAAGCCAGGCGCTTCTACGATCGGGGGCTGCGCGGCTGCCAGTCCATCCAGGCCATCGGCTACAAAGAACTGTACGCCTATTTTGACGGTACATTGTCCCTTGCGGAAGCGATCGCGCTTTTGAAAAAAAATACCCGGAATTACGCCAAGAGGCAATATACCTGGTTCAAAAACAAAATGGACGTTCAATGGTTCGATGTGGAAGCATATCCCTACGGCGTCTTAATCGAAAAAATAACCGAGCATATAGCAGGAAAGCTGAAGATTTCAGCGAAATAAAATAAATAGAGAAAATGAAGGAGGACATAAAATGAAGCAAATCAATATTCAGGACCAATACCTAAATCAGCTGCGCAAGGACAATGTACCCGTGACGGTTTTTTTGCTGAACGGTTTCCAAATCCGCGGAACGGTCAAAGCTTTCGACAACTTTACCGTGCTTTTGGAATCGGACGGCAAACAGCAATTGGTGTATAAACACGCCATTTCCACCTTTGCGCCGATTCGGAACATCCCGATCGAATTTGAGCAATGAGAAAAAACGATCCTTACATAATCGATGATCGAGGGCTGAAAACGGAGAGGTTTTCAGCCCTTTTTGCCGTTCGCTAATCGAACGCGTCCTTCGCCTGCCGGCGCTCCATGCGGCCGGCTTTTTTCCGGCGCGGAAGGCGGCAAAACCCGGACAACGGGCATGACTTCGGCCGTTTATGAATAAATATAGTTACACCCTGGGTCTTTTTGCCTTGAGCGGCCGATTATTTCTCGGGAAAGCGCAATTTTTGACAAGCTTTCCGCCTTTGTCAAAAAATCGGGGAATTTGTTCGGCCGCAAGTTTCAGATGGGCGTTTGTCACCTTTTTTTGCACCCGGACGTACACTGGGATAGGAAGAAAGCCGAGGTGAACGTATGGAACAGCCATTCCGCATGAAAAGCAACGGACAAATTAACATCGTGCTCCATTCCAAAAACAAACCGGAACCGAAGGCTGCCCGCCAACAGGAAATGGCGAAGGACTCGAAGGAACTGGAATTCCTCAAGGAAATCGATGAGGAATTGAATCATCTGGTGGGCCTGGAAGAAGTGAAAAAGGTCATTAAAGAGATTTACGCCTGGATCATCGTGAACAAAAAGCGGGAAAAACTGGGTTTAAAGACCGGGAACCAGGTTTTGCATATGATGTTTAAAGGAAATCCCGGGACGGGAAAAACGACGGTGGCGAGGTTCCTGGGAAAACTTTTTCATAAGGTGGAGGTTTTGTCGAAAGGCCATTTGATCGAAGCGGAGCGGGCGGATTTGGTCGGCGAATATATCGGGCATACCGCCCAAAAAACGAGGGATTTGATCAAAAAGGCGAACGGGGGGATTTTGTTCATCGACGAAGCCTATTCCTTGGCGAGGGGGGGAGAAAAGGACTTCGGGAAGGAAGCCATCGATACCCTCGTGAAACATATGGAGGACAAATCCCATGAATTCGTCCTGATTTTGGCCGGATATTCCAAGGAGATGGATTATTTTTTGTCCCTGAACCCGGGGCTGGAATCCCGGTTCCCGATCATTTTGGAATTCCCTGATTATACCGTCGACCAGCTGATCGAGATCGGAAAAATCATTCTGCAGGAAAGGGAGTACGTCCTTACCCCGGACGCGGAAAGAAGGCTGAGGGATCATCTTGTCCGGGTCAAATCCCGGCTGCAAAACGGCCGCTTTTCCAACGGAAGGTATATTCGCAATATCATCGAAAAATCGATCCGTGTCCAGGCGATGCGGCTCGTCCTCCATAACGATTTCAACCGAAAGGAATTGATGACGATCCGAAGCCGCGATCTGGTCTTTCCCGACGAGGATTGACGCGGAGGGGAAACCTTCGCATCCGCCGAAAATCCCGGAAGGTGCGGGAGTCCGAAATTTCCGGATGGCCTTTCGGGGAGAAGCCGCAGAAGCGTACCGGCGGACAATCCAGCCGCTCTCTCTTTTTTGCAAGGGCGGCTCTTTTCATGGCCAATCCGCCATCGGTGTCGGCTGGCCAATTCGCCATCGGTCGTCGCGGGGAGCCGGGTCCGGAGGAAGTTCCGCCCGCTTCCCTTTTAAGGGGGAATGAGCGGCCGTTGGTCCGATCGGGGAAATCCCCGGCATTTCCTTTGTTCCAGGAGAACAAGACGGACCCTTTGCGACTCGAAGCGATCCATCATCGCCGGCATCCCCATGTTCCCGGAGGAAACCCGGGTTTTTCTGCTTTCGGCGGCGAGGATTCCCTTGCAAAAAGACCCCATTTGTTTTTTCGGACGGGGACAAGTTATAATGGGTATTGATCCTAGAAGCGGAAGGCATTCCTTCTGCAAATTTCATGCGGAAAACGGGGGTACTATGGAAAAGGCGATCCTTGTCGGATGTCAATTGCCGAATACCGATGATTCCAGATTCAGCTATTCCATGGAAGAATTGCGTTCCTTGGCGGATACGGCCCAATTTCGGACGGCCGCGGTCCTTTCCCAAAAACGGGAAAAAATCGACGGGAATGCCTATCTCGGCAAGGGGAAATTGGAGGAGCTGAAAGCCCTGATCGGCGAACTCGGTGCGGATCTGGTCATCTTCAACGACGAATTGTCGCCGGTGCAGGTCAGGAATTTGTCAGAGTTGCTGGATGCCGAGATCCTCGACCGAACCCAGTTGATCCTGCAAATTTTCGCCAAGCGGGCCAGATCCCGGGAAGGGAAATTGCAGGTGGAATTGGCCAGGCTGGAATACATGCTCCCGAGGCTCACCGGCCGGGGGAACGAGCTTTCCCGCCTCGGCGGCGGAATCGGCACGCGCGGTCCGGGGGAAACGAAGCTGGAAGCGGACCGCCGCCATATCCAAAAGCGGATATACGAAACGAAAAGGCAGCTGGATGCGGTCATCAAACACCGGGAGCGGTACCGGGAGCGGCGGAAAAAAAACGGGATGTTCCGGGTGGCCCTGGTCGGCTATACCAACGCGGGGAAATCGACGATTTTCAACCGGCTGACCGATGCGGACGCCCTGGCGGAAGACCGGCTGTTCGCCACCTTGGATCCGTTGACCCGGAAGATGGCGCTGCCGAGCGGATACCGGGTTCTCCTCAGCGACACCGTCGGCTTCATCGAAAAATTGCCCACCGCGTTGATCGCCGCCTTCCGTTCCACGCTGGAGGAGGCGTTGGAAGCGGACCTTCTGCTCCATGTCGTCGACGGTTCCAATCCCGACCATGAACAGCAGGAAAAGACGGTGCAAAAAATTTTGGCGGAATTGGGGGCCGGCCATATTCCCCAATTGACGGTCTATAATAAGGCGGATCGGATCGACGGACCGTTTTTCCCGAGCGTCAGCGGGGATTATTTGCTGATCTCGGCCTTCGAACCGGAAGACATCCGCCGCTTGAGAAAAAAGATGGAGGAAATGGCGGTCCGGGAGATGGAAAGATATCAAATCCTGCTTCCTTTCCCGGAAGGCAAACTTTATTCCCGTCTGAAGGAAGAAACGGTTCTCGAGCATTTTTCCGTGATGAAAGACGGGGAATGCTACCAGGCAAGCGGCTATATTTTGCCCGGGCATCCGTTAAAAAAGGAAATCGAAAGGTTTTCCAAAATCCGCGCTTAGGCGGGGAGGAGCCCGGTCTTTTCCGGCAGCCGATGACAAAAATGCAGGCAAGAAGGAGATTACGGAAGATGGAAAAAGCAACTGCGATGCTGGACTTGAAAAACGCTTCTGTATTGGGACCTCTGGTGGAAGAAGTGGAAAAGCAAATCGAACCGGTCCATAAAGCGATCGAACGGACCGCCGAATACAATCAATACCGGGTTTTGCAAAGTTTCCGCAGGCACCGGGTCAGCGAATCCCATTTCATCCCGTCGACCGGTTACGGTTATGACGATTACGGCCGGGAGACGCTGGAGGCCGTCTACGCCGACTGTTTCGGCGCCGAGAGCGCCCTCGTCCGCCCGCAGATCATGTCCGGCACCCACGCCATCACCCTTTCCTTGTTCGGCGTCCTCCGTCCGGGAGACGAGCTGTTGTACATCACGGGGAAACCATACGATACCTTGGAGAAGGTGATCGGCGCCTCCGGCGATGGGACAGGCTCCTTGAGGGATTTCGGGATCGGGTTTCGCTATGTGCCCCTGGCGGATAACGGGTTTCCCGATTATCCCACCATCCGGGAGGCGATCTCCGAAAGGACGAAGGTGATCGGCATCCAGCGTTCCAGGGGATATGCGGACCGGCCGTCCTTCACCATCGCGGAAATCCGGGAAATGATCCGCTTTGTCAAGGAAATCAAGGAGGACTGCATCGTATTCGTCGACAATTGCTACGGGGAATTTGTGGAAGAGAAGGAACCTTGCCATGTCGGCGCGGATCTCATCGCCGGTTCCCTCATCAAAAACCCCGGGGGCGGCATCGTAAAAACCGGCGGCTATATTGCGGGAAAAAAGGAATTGGTGGAAAAATGCGCCAATCGCCTGGCGAGCCCCGGGATCGGGAGGAAAGGGGGAGCCACCCTGTACAGCCTGCTGGAAATGTACCAGGGGTTTTTCCTTGCGCCCCATGCCGTCAGCCAGGCTTTGAAAGGAGCGGTTTTCACGGCGGCGGTTCTCGAAAAGCTGGGAATGAAGACGAACCCGGCCTGGAACGAGAAACGGACGGACATCATCCAATCCATCCAATTTTCCGATCCGAAGCGGATGGTTTCTTTCTGCCAGGCGATCCAGAGCGCCTCTCCCGTGAATGCCCACGTTCTGCCCGAGCCGAGCGAAATGCCCGGCTATTCGGATGAAGTGATCATGGCGGCGGGGACGTTCATTCAAGGGGCGAGCCTGGAATTGACCGCCGACGGGCCGATCCGGCCGCCGTACATCGTGTACATGCAAGGCGGCCTGACCTATGAACATGTGAAATTGGCCGTCTGCGCGGCCCTGGATCGATTGCTGGAACAAGGTTTGGCGAGCCCGGCGCGCTAAAAACGCATCTTTTTCCGGCATCCGGGAGGGATTTCAAAAAAACCATGCGTCAAAGGGGCCCCGGTGAATGGGGCGGTCCCCACGCGGGTGCGATCCCGGTGAAAGGGGCGCCGGTTTCCGCCGCCTTTCATCCGCCGGATTGGCTGAGCCTGTCCGGACGGAGGAGGAGTGGCGGGGCTTTCCCGGGGGACTGACGTATGCCGAAAGGGATTCCTTGCGCGCCGTGAAGTTTGAACGGCTTTCCCCCGCGAAAGGGGTCCCGGACAGGAAGGATCCCGGACCGGCGGAAGCTCCCGGTTCCGGGATCTAATGGGGAATGGCGAAAGCGAAAAAGGACAGGGGAACGGTAAACCCGATTTTTTTCCACAGGGTTTTTTTGTCCCTTTCGTGGATGCAGATGATTTTTTGATAATACCGGATCGCCGTTTTGTATTTTCTGTTTTTGTAAAAATACTTGCTCAAGAGATGATAGGCTTCCACGGCCAAGTCCCATCGGCCGTCTTTTTCCGCCTTTTGCGCCAGCTTGTCCAATTTGTCGAGGTATTCGCCGATTTTGTCCGGATTCATCTTGACGTACAGATAGAAAAACTCCTCATCATCCGGTTCCACTTGCTGATACCAATGGGCGAACTTTTCTTTGTCGTCGATTTCGGCAAACATGTCGAGGATCGACCAAAGGGAATTTCTCGGAAACTGGTTCGCTTTCCGATGCAATTCGATGGATTTTGCGAGCATCTCCTCGGCCGTTTCATACATTTTCAGCGATTTATAGGTGATTCCCAAGTTGTGGTATACCCTGGATTTGGTATCTTCGAACTTGAAGGTTTCCGCCAATTCCAGCGCCTTTTTCCCGTAATTTAACGCCGTTTCATAGTCTTCTTCCGTCCAGTAAATGGCAAGCAGGATGTTGTATGTCTCGGTCACAAACTTCCATTGGTGGTTTTGAAAAAAGATTTTCAACCCTTTTTCCGCCTGCTTGACGGCCAAAATCCGCTTCCGCAGATGAAACAGGATGATGAGCAGGTGAAATTGGATGGTGGCGTAGACGGAGGGCGGCAAATTGTATTTTAAAAAGATTTGGATGTAGTGGTAGCATTTCTCGAAATCGCCCTGGCGAAAGGAGATCTGTTCCATCAGGTAGGCGTAGCATTGATGGACGTAGCTCGGGTATTCCAGTTCATCCCCGCTGACCAACAGATTTAATTTTTCCAGTTCCTCCTCGTAAGGGAGATTTTTTTTGACCAGCATGCAGGTGTGCAGGATGTTGTATTCCAACTCCTGCTCGAGATGGGGAATGAACCCCTTTTCCCGGACTTTCTTCAATCGGGTCTCCGCTTCCGCCGTCTTGTCGGTAATGAGGAAAAACAGGACTTCTTTTAACGGCTGGTCGATCTGCGGATCCTTTTTATCGTAGGCGAGCAAATATTTTTCCGGGACCTTGTATTTTTTCGCCAGCAATTGCAGGATTTCATCGGAAGGCTGGAAACGGCCGTTTTCGATGTTGCTGAGATGGGTGGAGGAGACGATGCCCTGGGCCGCCTGTTCCAGGGATAATGAATTTTTTTTACGCAAATACAATAATCTTTTGCCGATGTGCAATAGAATCACCTGTTCCGCTTAAATTAAATGAATGTTTGCCGAAATATTATTGAATTTATGAAAAAATCTTTCAGATACGTCAAGATTCGTTATAATAAAAATTGAAATATCATTCCAATGAACTAATCCTTCAACCTCCTAGTTCGCACCAATGATATTTCAATCATTACCCTCTGTTGATTGGCCTGCTGCTCCCTGGTGACAGCAGGCGCTTTTTTTCCCCGGAAACGGAATTTTCAACACCATTATTGCACAAAAAACCTCAATTTTCCACTTTTTCCTGAGTTTTACATGAAATAAAATTTTTTTATAAAAGAAAAACGCCTTTCGTTGATCTCCAGGCGCTAAAGATGATGGATGTGTTACCCGTCGATATGCCGGAATACCCCGATCACTTTCCCCAGAATCGTCACGTTCCGGACGATGATCGGTTCCATTTGGCTGTTGGCGGGCTGCAAACGGATATGGTTTTTCTCTTTGTAGAATCTTTTCACGGTGGCTTCATTTTCCTCCGTCATGGCCACGACGATTTCCCCGTTTTCGGCGGTGTTTTGCTGCCGGACGACGACGTAATCCCCGTCCAAAATCCCCGCTTCGATCATGCTGTCGCCAACGACTTCCAGCATGAACACGTTCGCTTCTTTCGGGGCGATGTGTTCCGGCAGAGGAAAATAATCCTCGATATTCTCAACGGCCGTAATCGGAAGGCCGGCGGTTACTTTTCCGATCACCGGCACGGGCCGCGAAGGCGCAAAAAGGGAGCCGTTTTCGTCCTTTTCCAGGATTTCGATCGCCCTCGGCTTCGTCGGATCCCGGCGGATGAGCCCCTTATTTTCCAGCTTGGCGAGATGGCCGTGGACCGTGGAACTGGAAGAGAGCCCGACCGCCTCGGCGATTTCCCGCACCGAAGGGGGATACCCTTTCTCTTTCACGTTCTTTTTTATAAAATCAAAGATTTCGATCTGCCTTTTGGACAATTTGGACATATTTTCCACCTTCCAGCCGTATTTATTTACTAGTATAGCATATCTCCATGCGGCGAACAAACATCCGTTCGCTTTTTCCTTGACACAAAACATATGTTCGGTATATGATAAATGCGAACATACATTCGTACGGGGTGATAGGCGTGTCGGTTTCCAAGGTGTTTGAAAAATATGGCTATGTGATTCTGCTGTTTGTTGTCGCCTTTATTTGCATGCTGTTTTTTGTCGAGACGTTGGAAAAGGGAGATCACGGTTCTTCAAGCGAGACGGCGGTTCTTTGGAAAGCGGCGGACGAAAGCGGGCAATGGTGATCGGCAAAATGCATCGGCCTGTCTTTCGTTCTTTTTTTATGCTAAAATGATAGGGATAAACGGGAAGGCAACATGAATCGAAAAAGAAAAGAGGGAAAGGCATGCTGTCGAAGGAGAAGATCGAAAGGATCAACGCGCTGGCGCGGAAAAAGAAGCGGGAAGGGCTGACGCCCGAAGAGGAAATCGAGCAGAAGAACTTGAGAAAGGAATACCTCGCCGATTTCCGCCGAATGATGGAAATGACCTTGGAAAGGGTCACCGTCTACGACCCGCTGGGAAATGACGTGACGCCTGATGCGGTTAAAATAAAGAAGAAATTTATGCAATGATTTCGGCCGATGGCGGGGATCCCGTTATCGGCGGCGGTCGGACCGCATGCGATTGTCCGCATCTTCGCAGCGGAACCGCCGGAGCGGCCGTTTGTTTTTTCCCCCATTTCCCCCTGAAGACCCCCGAGCCGGAAGGCGGTCACTCCGCCGCCTTTTCGGTGCGGCCCGTTCTTCCGGCCGAACGGGGCCGGAGAAAATTTCCCGAAAATGGTTTCCCGTCCCGCCGGAAAAACCGGCCGGAGGGCGGAAAATGATCAAATTGGTAAAATTCTTTTAACAGCCGATGATTTTTCCGTTTTTAGGTTGTTGGAACGGACGAGGAAAGCTAATATTAGAAATGAAGGAACAATCTGGAGGAAAGGGCTGATTCCATGTTTACCGAAAAAGATCAATTGGCCGTCGCGACGATCCGCGCCTTGTCGATCGATGCCATCGAGAAAGCGAATTCAGGCCACCCCGGCATGCCGATGGGAAGCGCGCCGATGGCCTATTGCTTATGGACCCGTTTCATGAACCATAACCCGAAAAATCCGAAGTGGTTCAACCGCGACCGGTTCGTATTGTCCGCGGGCCACGGTTCGATGCTGTTATACAGCCTTCTTCATCTGTCCGGCTACGATGTGACGATGGAAGACATCAAAAATTTCCGCCAATGGGGCAGCAAGACCCCCGGCCATCCCGAATACGGCCATACCCCGGGCGTTGACGCGACCACCGGTCCCTTGGGACAAGGGATCGCGATGGCCGTCGGCATGGCGATGGCGGAACGCCATTTGGCCGCCCTGTACAACAAGGACAATTACCCCGTCATTGACCATTATACATACGCCATTTGCGGGGACGGAGATTTAATGGAAGGCGTTTCGGCAGAGGCTGCCTCCCTCGCCGGCCATTTGAAACTCGGACGCTTGATCGTCCTGTACGACTCCAATGACATCTCTTTGGACGGGGACTTGAACAAGGCCTTTTCCGAGAGCGTTAAAGACCGTTTCATCGCTTACGGCTGGCACTATCTCCGCGTGGATGACGGAAACGATTTGGAAGCCATCGCCAAAGCGATCGAAGCGGCCAGGGAGGAAAAGGAACGGCCGACCTTGATCGAAGTGAAAACGGTCATCGGGTACGGCGCCCCAAACAAGGCCGGAACGAGCGAAGTCCACGGCGCGCCTTTGGGCAAAGAGGAGGCGAAACTGGCCAAGGCGGCCTATCGATGGGATTTTGAGGAATTCCACGTTCCCGATGAAGTGTATGAACATTTCCGCAGCCAAGTGCTGGCAAGAGGGGAACAGAAGGAAAAAGAATGGAATGAACTGCTGGAAAACTATAAACGCGCCTTCCCCGAGCTGGGGCGGGAACTGGAACTGGCCATCGAAGGGAAATTGCCCGAAGGCTGGGACAGCGAGATCCCCGTCTATGAAGAAGGGAAAAGTTTGGCGACCCGCGCCTCCTCCGGCGAAGTACTGAACGGGATCGCGAAGAAATTGCGCTATTTCTTCGGGGGATCGGCGGACTTGGCCAGCTCCAACAAAACGACGATCAAGGGAGACAAGGATTTTCTCCCCGGCTCCTACGAAGGAAGGAATATTTGGTTCGGCGTGCGGGAATTTGCCATGGGCGCCATATTGAACGGGATGGCCCTCCATGGGGGATTGAAGGTTTTCGGCGGTACTTTCTTCGTCTTTTCCGATTACATGCGTCCGGCCATCCGCCTTGCCGCGTTGATGGGACTCCCCGTCACCTACGTCTTGACCCATGACAGCATCGCCGTCGGGGAAGACGGGCCGACCCACGAACCCGTCGAACACTTGGCCTCCTTCAGGGCCATGCCCAATCTCTCCGTCATTCGCCCGGCCGACGGCAACGAAACGGCGGCGGCGTGGCGGCTGGCCCTGTTATCGGAAAAAACGCCGACGGCGCTCGTCTTGTCCCGGCAAAATCTGCCGAATTTGAAAGGGACGAAGGAAAAGGCGGCTGAAGGCGTTTCGAGGGGCGCCTACATCCTATCGCCTTCGGAAAAGGAAATCCCGGATGTCCTCCTGTTGGCCTCCGGATCGGAAGTTTCCCTGGCCGTCTCCGCCCAGGAAAAATTGCGGGAATCCGGCATCGACGCCGCGGTCATCAGCATGCCTTCCTGGGACCGCTTCGAGGCCCAGCCGGAAGCATACAAAGAAGAGGTTTTGCCGAAACGGGTGAAAAAGCGCCTGGCGATCGAAATGGGTTCATCCCTCGGCTGGCACCGTTATGTCGGAGAGGAAGGAAGGGTGCTGTCCATCGAACGGTTCGGCGCTTCCGCACCGGGGGAAACCATCGTCAAAGAATATGGGTTCACGGTGGAAAATATCGTACGGATCGTAAAGGAACTGCTCGCCTGAGCGGAAGGAACCTTCCGACGGTGTCCCAAAAGCGTTCGCGTCGCGTTCGCTTTTGGGACATTTTTTTGGGAAACAAAGAGGAAAACCGTTCCTTATTGGTGGAATGGAGTCACAACGCCGTCCTCTTTTTCCCCCATTCGCGGTTCATACTCAAATCAAAGATTCTGACGGAAGAATTTTATGGGCTAATCCATAAGCAACTCAAGATTTGTTTGTAAAGCCGGCAAACTTTAGGTCTCTCGGAACACGAACCCCATACGAGGCTGGGCCTCACCGGACGAGTCTGCGAAACAACTTAACAACTTTTCATGCACATCGAAAAGCACCCGTCGTGGTGTTTTTTCTGGTGCACCCGGCATAGGTGCCATCTAGCGGGTGAAAATCCCGGACCGCGAAGGGAGAAGCGGCGATCAGCCAACGAAAGGGTGTACGCGGCGGAGCGGAATCCGAAGGAGGCGGGCAAAACGGATCTTTTCTTTGCCGAAGGGGAGTAGATAAATAGAAGGAAAGATTGCGCCCTTGCCCGGGGAGGTCTGACCGGTACGCCGATCGAGTCGGTCAGCCCTCCGGAAATGGGCTGTTGAGCAACCGCAGCGGTCATGGGACAAATGAAGTTGCTCCCCGCTTGGAAGGACCGAACAACCAAAGGGAGTGTCGCGCACACAGTGACGGAGACAATCCGGAAGGACTTCCTCGGAGCCGGCAGCGGGGAAAACCTTCCCCGGGCGTCGCCTTTGCCGATGAAGAGGAAAAGGGCGGAAAGGTTTTCGGATTTCCCGTTCCTCCGGTACATATGTTCGGTTTTCCCCTCGGTTATTTTTTTGTATACTAAAAGAAAAATCCCGCTTTTTTAGCAGTAAACCGGGGTTGTTTTGCCGATTCCGCCGATGGGGGTTGGTTCCCGTTTGCGGGATTTCCTCCGCATATCCGGGAGATTTTTCCCAAATATTCGGACAGGCTTTTTTTATTCCTTCATTTTTGCTCTTCGCCGATCGAAGCCCCGTATCTTTCCTCGGCTTATCTTGGCTTCCTGGGATGTTCCGTTTGCAGCCGGACCGGATCAACATCGGGATGAGGGTGGATGAGATGAAGCGATATGAAATGTATCTGATCGATGAACAGGTGGCCGATTTTTTTTACGGCAGGGAAAGGAAATTCTATAACCTGTTTAAAGAATATGAAGGATCTGCGCCTCCGAAAAAAGAGATTTTGGAAAAACAAATCGATTTCATCACCAAACCGATCCCCGTCTTAACAATCCACTCGCAAATCATTCGGCTGCTGGAAGGCCGGCAGGATTTTTACATCCGCCAAGGCAAATTGGTGATCGAAAACCATCGCGGGAAGGCTTGCCTTCAAATCGATCAGCGCGCCATTCTCCTCGAATCCAACGGATATGGGGAAGGGGAAAACCCCTTTCTGGATTTGCTGAAGAAAACGGAGTACAATTTTTTGGCCATCGACAGGGAAAACGGGCGGTACGGCTGGCTGAAACCGTTGAAAAGGGGCCTGCGCCTGTAACGGATCCTTCCGGTGTATGGGAAAAAATAACGGTTCCCGTATTGTAAAATGCCCGTACGTTTAGTACACTTGAAAATAGACAACATGAAGGAGGAAATGGTATGTGGGAGCTCGTTCTAGTAGGTATTCTGGCATTGCTCGCCGGAGTAGCGCTAGGATTTTTTATCGCAAGAAAATATATGATGAATTACTTGAAACAAAACCCGCCCATCAATGAACAAATGATCCGCGTCATGATGATGCAAATGGGCATGAAGCCCTCGCAAAAGAAAATCAATCAAATGATGCAGGCAATTAACAAACAAATGTCAAGCAAATAAATGTTTGGTTTCCGCGAGAAGCGCAAGGGATCGATCATCCGTTCAAGAAAAATCGCCTTTTCGATTGAGGATTTATTCGTCAATGAAAAGGTGATTTTTTAATTTTTGCAGGAAAAAGTCAATCTTCCTTCTTGTGTGAAAATTTGTTAAACTATTGAACATGAGTAACGCAAATGGCGGAGGATCCACATGCGAATCTTTATCGATTTAGGTTGGTTTTTCAGACAGGAGAAAAAATCCTATCTTATCGGGGTGACGCTGCTTCTGGTCATCGCCGTACTGCAGCTGGTCCCCCCGAAAATCATCGGGTACGCCGCGGATGCGGTGGCATCCAGGACCATCGGCCCGAAAACCCTGGCCTTCTACATCGGCACTTTAATCCTTTGCGGCGGGATCATGTACGTGCTCAGGTATTACTGGCGGATCTACATCTTCGGTTCGAGCCTGAAGCTCGCCCGTCAGCTGCGCAGCCGCCTTTATGCCCATTTGACGAAGATGAGCCCGTCTTTTTACCAAAGGAAAAGGATCGGAGACCTCATGGCCCATGCCACGAATGACATCCAGGCGATTCAGATGACCGCCGGAGCCGGCGTTTTGACGCTGGTTGATTCCCTTGCCACCGGCGGTTTTGTCGTCGCGGCCATGGCGCTGACGATCAGCTGGAAACTGACGGCCATCGCTTTGATTCCGATCCCGCTTCTCGCCGTGCTGACGAGCTGGTACGGGAAGAAGCTCCATGAACGGTTTGACAAGGCCCAGGCGGCCTTTTCCGAGCTGAACGATAAAACCCAGGAGAGCATATCCGGCATCAAGGTAACGAAGGCTTTCGGCCAAGAACGGGAGGAAGTGGCCTCCTTTTCGGAACTCTCCGGGGACGTGGTCAAAAAGAATATCGCCGTGGCCCGGATCGACGCCCTCTATGATCCGACGATCACGGCGGTCATCGGCGTCTCTTTTTTCCTTTCCGTCGCCTTTGGGGCGAAATTTGTCGTTGACGGCGAGATGACCATCGGGCAATTGATATCTTTTACCACCTATTTGGGGATGCTCATTTGGCCGATGCTGGCATTGGGCTGGTTTTTCAACATCGTGGAACGGGGGAGCGCCTCCTATGCGCGGGTGTCCCGGCTGCTGGAGGAAGACATCGAGATCCGGGACCGGGAGGGGGGCCATGAAATTGAACGGAAAGACCTCAGCTTTCACATCCGTTCCTTCGCCTACCCGAACAATCCGGAGCGGATCGTGCTGGAGGATATCCAACTCCGGCTGGAGGAAGGCCAAACCCTCGGCATCGCCGGGCGGACCGGTTCGGGAAAGACCGCATTATTGCGGTTATTGATCCGGGATTTTGAAGGGTACGACGGGGAGATTTTGCTCGGCGGGAAAAGGATCCAGGATTATCCCCTGGAAACCTACCGCAGCCTGTTCGGCTACGTGCCCCAGGACCATTTTCTCTTTTCCGCCTCGATCCTGGAAAACATCGCCTTTGCCAAACCGGACGCGACGATGGAAGAGGTCGAACGGGCCGCGAAACTCGCCTGCATCCACGAGGAAATCCTGTCTTTTCCCGAAGGCTATCAAACCCTTGTCGGCGAACGGGGGGTATCCCTCTCCGGCGGACAAAAACAGCGCATTTCCATCGCCCGCGCCCTGTTATTGAACCCGGAGATCCTCATTTTGGACGACTGCCTCTCCGCCGTTGACGCGAAAACGGAGGAAGCGATCCTGCAATCGTTAAAGGAAATCCGGAAAGGCAAGACGACGATCATTTCATCCCATCGGATCAGCGCCATCCGCCATGCCGATCTGATCCTCGTCCTCGAAGGGGGAAAAATTGTCGAGCGGGGCACCCACGGTGCGCTGATGGCGGAAAACGGCCGTTACAAAAAGATGTATATGCAGCAGCAACTGGAAACTTTGGTGGAGAAAGGGGGGTAAGGCGGTGGAAAACGTTACGGCGGAAAACGGCCGGAAGGACATGCGGGAAAAAACCGGCCATTTCAAGGTGTTTCTGCGGCTATTGAAATATGCGAAGCCCCATGCCAAAAGCATGGCCGCGGCCTTCTTCCTCCTCGGGTTGGCCACCCTTGGGGAAGTGATCGGCCCGATCTTGATCAAGATATTCATCGACGACCATGTGGCGCCGCGAAATTTTGACTGGCAAAGGATCGGCCTTTTGGCCGCCGGCTTTCTTTTTATCCAGTTCGCCAACAGCGTCATCCTCTATTTGCAATCGTTAAAATTTCAGACGATCGCCTTAAAGATCATCCAGCAGCTGCGGATCGACGTGTTTGCCAAGGTGCAGGCCCTCGGGATGAAATTTTTTGACAGGACCCCGACGGGCGCCATCGTCTCGCGGGTGACGAACGATACCGAAGCGATTAAAGAGATGTTCGTCAGCGTTTTGGCGGTATTTATCCAGAGCGCCTTTTTGCTGATCGGCATTTTTATTGCGATGTTTTCCCTTGATTTTGTGCTGGCCTTGTATTGTTTGTTGTTTTTGCCGCTCATCTTCCTGATCATTCATTTTTACCGGAAATTCAGCTCCGAATTTTATCAGGAACAAAGGGAACGGCTGAGCCAGTTGAACGCGAAGCTGAACGAATCGCTGCAAGGGATGGGGATCATCCAAATCTTCCGCCAGGAAAAGCGGATGCGCCGGGAATTCGATGCCATCAACGAAAAGCATTTTGACGCGGGGATGCGGACGGTAAAGGTGAACGGCCTCCTGCTCCGCCCCGCCGTCGATTTGGTGTATATCCTCGCCGTCATCATCCTGCTCACCTATTTCGGCATCACCTCTTGGTCCGAATCGGTGGAAGTGGGGGTTATTTTCGCCTTTGTCAACTACATCAACCGATTTTTCGAACCGGTCAACCAGGTGATGGAGCAATTGAGCTTTTTTCAGCAATCGATCGTTTCCGCCGCGCGGGTGTTCCGCCTTCTCGACGAAAAGGAAATGTCCCCGGAACAGCATCCCGAAGGGAAGGCCGTCATTGAAAGGGGAGAAATCGAATTCAGAAACGTTTCCTTTTCCTACGACGGCAAGAAGGATGTGTTAAAAAACATCAGCTTTACCGTCCGGCCCGGGGAAACGGTCGCCATCGTCGGGCAGACGGGAAGCGGGAAAAGCTCGATCATCAATTTGTTTATGCGGTTTTATGAATTCGGCAGGGGAGACATTTTGATCGACGGCCGGTCGATCAAGAGCTACGGAAAGGAGGAGCTGCGGAAAAAGATCGGCCTCGTCCTCCAAGATCCCTTCATGTATTACGGATCGATCAAATACAATATCCGCCTGAACAACCCGGAGATCAGCGACGGGGAGATCGTGGAGGCCGCCAAATTCGTGCAGGCCCATCCGTTCATTGAAAAACTGCCCGGCGGTTACGACCACATCGTTTCCGAACGGGGGTCGACCCTTTCCACCGGCCAGCGGCAGCTGATCACCTTTGCCAGGGCGATTGCCGCCAATCCGAAGATCTTGATTTTGGATGAGGCCACATCGAATATCGACACGGAAACCGAAGAGGCGATCCAGACGGCGCTGGAGAAGATGCGAAAGGGACGGACGACGATCGCCATCGCCCACCGGCTGTCGACGATTCAAAATGCGGACTTGATCCTCGTCCTCCATAAGGGGGAAATCGTCGAAAGGGGAACCCATCCGGAGCTTCTGGCCAAGAAGGGGCTTTATTATAAAATGTATTTGCTACAAAACGGCTTGACCGAGAAAATGGATGAATTGTTGGTCCAAGGGGAAAGATGAGAGCCGCGGCGCCCGGGCGGGGCTAAAAATGCCCTCCGGGAAACCGCGGCTTTTCTTCAAGTCTTCTTTCGGCTTCCTCCCGAAAAGCGGGAACTTTCGTCCCGTTCCGGATCCGGGAACATTTGCCGGGATACGGGACAGGCCACACGGTAAGTTTCGGTCCTTCCTCCGGAGAGGCTTGCGCGGGCAAGACTGGAAATAGTTTCTAAAAGGGGCGGGAGATTGATCCGATGCCGCCTTGCGCCGCGGCGCCGAGAAATCGTTTCCAGCAAATGGGCGGGGCGGGATGCCGGGGCAAGGGCCCGCGCCGCATGCCGGATGAAGATTGTCCAGCGGCCGTCCCGGATCCTGAACGGCGCCCCCAAACTTGAAAGGATTTTGGTGTATAATAAAAGTGCCTGTTTCCTGCATCCGTTCCGGCTGCGGAAAGGATGAGAGGGGAAGGAACTTGGGAAGCGTAAAAAGGGGCAGGGACGGGGCGATTCCGAAACGGGGATGACAGGATTTCAGGAAGGATGCTTTCGAAAACGGAAAAACGTCATCCATATTGGGGTGAAAGGCATGGATTTTGTTCCGATAACGATCTTGAATTTGGATGATACCTATCCTTCACAGAAACGGCTGTTGACACTTCCCCACCGGTGGATCGACATGTCGGATATCCGCTCGACGAACATGATCGCCGACCCGTTTTCCGTCAAGGCGATCCAATCCCGGCTTTCCCGATGGGAAGGGCCTTCTGTCGTATTTTTGGGCAGCGGGAATTACCACTATATCACCTATCTTCTATTAAAAAAGATAACCGTCCCCTTCACCCTTGTCCTCTTCGACCGGCACACCGACCTCGGCCAAATGGAAGACGATTATCTTTCCTGCGGTTCCTGGGTTTCCTTCGCCTTGAAAATCCCTTTCTGCCGAAAGGTGCTCATCATCGGTCCTCCAAAGAATGTCCGTACGCCGAAGCTCTCCGTTTTTTCCACCGATCAAGCCGACCTGAATAAAAAATTTTTGCGGGAAATTGCCGGGCGTGATATTTACATCAGTATCGATAAAGATGTTTTGTCGGAAACTTGCGCGGTGACGAATTGGGACCAGGGGGAGCTCACCCTCGATGAATTGCTCGCTTTTCTGGAAGCCCTGTTTGCCGAAAAGCGGGTCATCGGGATGGACGTATGCGGGGAATACCCGAAAGCTTCCATATCCCCGTGGGATCCGCTGGTGATGCGGGCGACAAAAATCAATGAAAAGGCAAATTTACAAATCGCCCGCCATTATTTACAATATATGAAGAAAAACCGGAAAATCTTTTAATACGATCCCCCCGCCGGACCGTTATGTTTCCTGTGGCTTACAAAGCGACAGTCCCAGGGACTCCGCTGCCTTCCGGTCTATTCCTTTTCCCCGGGGACGCTGTTTTCGCCGAAAGATCCAGGAATCCAATGAAGAAACAGGTGCAGCTTAATGAAAATAAAAGGATTATTGTTTTGGACGCCGATCCTTTGGCTTGCTTTCCATCCCCAGGCGGCGTGGGGGGAAGAACGAGCGGATCTCCCCATCCAAAGCGATTCCGCCGTTTTGATGGAGGCAAAATCGGGAACGGTCCTTTATGAAAAAAACGGGCATAAAAAGGAATATCCCGCCAGCATAACAAAGATCGCCACGGCCATCTACGCCATCGAAAAGGGGAACCTTTCGGATACGGTCGAAATCAGCGAAAGGGCGACGCAAGTCGACGGGACGAGGGTCTATTTGGAGCCGGGGGAGAAAATGACCCTGGAACAGCTGATCACCGGGATGGTCATCAATTCGGGGAATGATGCCGCGGAAGCGATCGCCGAATACCTGGACGGGTCCGTTGAGCATTTTTCCGCGAATTTGAACCGCTTTTTGACGGAAAAAACGGGCGTCATCAATACCCATTTCACCAACCCCCACGGGCTTTACGATCCCGGCCATTATACGACCGCTTATGACATGGCGCGGATCACCCGCTATGCCATGGAAAACGGAAAATTCAGGCGGATCTTCGGTTTAAAGGAATATCCGTGGAACGGAAAAGGCTGGAAGACGATCTTGCATACCCACCACCGGCTGCTGAAAGGCGAATTTCCCGCCGAAGGCATCACCGGGGGGAAGACCGGATTCGTCAACGAATCGGGGCATACCCTCGTAACGACGGCGGAAAAAGACGGCATGGCGCTTATTGCCGTGACGATGAATACGCCTTATAAAAACGTTCCATATACCGATACGCTGAAAATGCTGGATTACGGCTTTCAAAATTTTACGGTGGAGAAGGTGACGGGCCAAACGCTTTTCCCCGCGGAAAACGGCGAATACTTCCTGCCGCACGACGTGTACTACGTCTTGCCGAAGGGGGAAAGGGCGGAAACGGAGGCGGACCGTTCCGGGAATTTATTGATCAAATCCGCCGACGGGACGATTTTGCAGGCGGCGCCTTTGGAGAAGCTCAAACCGGCGGGCCGGGGAAAAATAGAAAAAGGGCCGGAGGAACATCGGGAACCCACCTCCTGGAACGGCATGTCGATTTTTTCCGGATTGTTGCTGCTTTTTACGTTCATTTTCGGAAGCCGGCTGCTGTTGAAATTATAGCGGGGGAGGTAACCGGAGGGGAGGCGCCTGCGGTCGTCCGGGCCGTCCCGGGATCCTGTTCAAAAAAATGTAACAATTCCCCGTTGCATTTTTCTGGGCATTTCCCCGGATGTTTTGTAAAATCAATGTAACGATTGGTGCCACAGCGGAAAGGGTGTCGGGATTGGTTGACATAAACGTCTTTCTTGCGTTCGGAGCCGGTTTTTTAAGCTTTATTTCCCCGTGCTGCCTCCCTCTGTACCCGGCGTTCTTGTCTTACATCACGGGCATGAGCGTGGGCGAATTGCAGGAAGAGAACGCGCTGCTCCAAAAGCGGAGCCTGCTCCATACCTTGTTTTTTTTGCTCGGATTTTCCGTCGTTTTTATCGCTCTCGGCTTCGGGACGTCCTTTATCGGTTCCTTCTTTACCCAATATAAAGACTTGATCCGGCAGCTGGGGGCCGTCTTCATCGTCTTTTTCGGGCTGGTGATCCTCGGGCTGTTTCGCCCGGCCTTTCTCATGAAGGACCGGAGAATCCAGTTCAGCAAACGCCCTTCCGGCTATCTCGGGTCCGCGGTTATCGGGCTCGCCTTTGCGGCGGGCTGGACGCCCTGCACCGGTCCCATTTTGGCGTCGGTCATTTTTCTCGCGTCGACCAATCCGGGTTTCGCCGTCCTTTATATGATCGCCTATGTCCTCGGGTTCTCCCTTCCTTTCCTTCTTTTGTCCTTCTTTATCGGAAAACTGCAATGGATCCGCAGGCACAGCGCGCAGATCATGAAGGCGGGGGGAGCCCTCATGGTGGCTGTCGGCGTCATGCTGTACTTTGATTGGATGAACCTTTTCATCCAATGGCTGAATCCGTTGTTCGGCGGCTTTACGGGTTTTTAACCGGCGAATCCCTGCATGCAAATGGGAGGAAGGCTTCGTGGGAAGAATCCTGATCGTGGATGATGCAAAATTTTTGCGGATGACGTTAAGAAGGATCATTGAAAAGACGGAACACATCGTCGTCGGGGAGGCGAAAAACGGGGAAGAAGCGGTTGAACTGTACCGGGAACTTCTCCCCGACCTCGTGTTTATGGATATCACCATGCCCGTAAAAAGCGGCTTGGCGGCGTTGAAGGAGATCCGGGAAGCATTCCCGGATGCGAAAGTGATCATTTGTTCGGCCCTAAGCCAGCAAAAGATGGTGTACGAGGCGATTAAAGCGGGGGCGAAGGATTTTGTCGTCAAGCCGTTTGAGGAATCCCAGATTTTGGACGCCATCCAGCGGATATTTGAAAAAAATCCATGACATTAAAAAATACCCAACATTAAAAGAATGCTGGGTATTTTTTATTGGAATAAATGTTCATAAGGTTTCGTGTCGATCTGCAGTTCCGCCAATTTTTTCCTTAAAAATTTATGGTCCCGTTTCGGCGTGGCGATGATGTAGCCCCGGATGATCAAATCCAAGGTCATTTGTTTCGCGTTTTCCTTGAGCGCCAACTCCCCGATTTTTCCCGCGATTTTTTGTTTGGCGACGGGGCGGAACAATTCGGGAACCGGCTTCACCAGTTCCTCTAGAAACTCTTTCTGCTCGTCATTCCATAAATGCAGCGTCTTTTCCACATAATACCTTTCCCAGTCGAGATCGGATTTCCCATCCTTTTTCGGCATGCTCTTCAGAAACTTGCGGAACATAAAAAATCCGCCGACGGCAAAGGAAAACAGCAAAAAAAAGATCCAGAACAGCATAAACCAAAGAAACCAGCCGGTCAACATCGTTACACACCCCAAATACTCCGCTTCCGTTCATCCTTAATTATAATGCCTGTCTTCCGGGAAGGCAATTTTTCCGCGCAAGCATCCTTCATCTCCCCATAGCCCTTATCGGACGGTCTTTCCTATATATAAGATGAAAGGGGGTGGGAGAGGTGGCAGCTTCCTCGTTGATCGATGCGAATCTCCGGCTCGTGTATGAAGCCGGCCGGAACGAAAAAGGGGAGCCGGTATTGAAGACAAAGGGGTATAACAATGTGAAGGTTTCGGCGACGACGGATCAAATTTTCCAAGCCGCCCAGGCGATCGCCTCCCTTTGCGCATTGCCCCTGTTTACCATCGAGCGGACGAACGTGGAGGAAATCTTGGGATGATGGAGAGGAAGGAGGGGAAAAGATGGCGAAAACATTGATGCTGTATTTTTTGACCGGGTCGGGAAAAACGGTGAGCCTGTCCGTCAATGACCCGAAGGAACCCCTGAACGGCGACGAAATCAAAAGCGCCATGGAGCAAATCATAGCCGCGGACGTTTTTGAAGCGAAGGGGGAATCCCTGGCTGCCGTAAAAGAGGCCCGGCTCGTCGACCGGAACGTGGAAATTTTCCCGATGTCGTAAACTTCCGTCAGGGGAACGGCCGGTCTGTTGACCGGCGTTTCCCCCGTTTATCCGATGAAAAGGAGGTTCCCCATGGCCGACTGGCTGCCCTTGATCAGCGATTTCGGCTTTCCCGCGGCCGTGACGCTGTTTTTGCTTTACCGGATCGAAGCGAAACTGGACCAGGTGATCCGATCCATCGAAACGATGGCTGCCAAAATGGAAAAGCCGTATCGAGTAGGAGGGGGCGGCTAACCCCCGTCCCCTCACACCACCTAGCATGCGGGTCCGCACTAGGCGGTTCGTCAACCTTGACGGAGCTTTCCGCGGGATGAGATTCAGCTCTTGCCGGTCTGTGC
>Ga0207875_100243_pt1 | contig 35967 bp, 40 predicted proteins | sample CeladaPassage60A_FD_187476 | JGI IMG/M metagenome (GOLD analysis project Ga0207875, IMG submission 187476) | Cellulose-adapted microbial communities from the Joint BioEnergy Institute, USA - Passage3 60A (SPAdes) (version 2) | ecosystem: Engineered > Bioreactor > Continuous culture > Unclassified... | reverse complement strand
GCACAGACCGGCAAGAGCTGAATCTCATCCCGCGGAAAGCTCCGTCAAGGTTGACGAACCGCCTAGTGCGGACCCGCATGCTAGGTGGTGTGAGGGGACGGGGGTTAGCCGCCCCCTCCTACTCGATGTCGGGCCGGCGCGGGTGCGGTGCCGGGGGACGGCATCCGAAAGACACAAAATTTTATCCGGCCTTGCGGCGGATTCTGCTTCCTCGATCGGCATCTGCATCCGAAAGACGTAAAGCTTTATCCGGATTTCGTAGGATAGAAATGTATTAAAATTTGGGGATTATGCTTGGGCGATTGGCCTTATCCGGATCTCGGGGGATGGAAATACCGGGTGGAGTTTTGCTGAAGGCAAATGTATCCGCCGTGAGGCGAAAGGGGGAGTTTGAAAAGGCTGGAAAAGCTTGCGGGGAAAGCGGCGGATCGCTTGGCACGGGCCCGTTTGGTGGCGTTCGGCGGCCGGGTCCGGTATTGTCCTAAACGGCCCCTTTTGCGGAAAGGCGGCCGCCGGGCTTCAGGTTTTGTTCGCACCGCCGGCGGCTTGCCTTCCGTCCGCCAATACGGAAAAGATCCCTGGGACCGCCGGGGGCGGCCTCCCCTTTTTCCTTCGGCCAAAAGAAAATCCCTCCGCATCCGGCCACAAACCGTCCGGGTTGCGGGCTCATTGCCTTGGCCTGCATCCGTTTCCGTGGGCCGGAAAACTCCAACAAAAACGAAAACGTCCCGCCCGATCGGCGGAACGTTTTTTTCGGAATCGAACCGTTCCCGGATCCGCGGCCGATTTTTACAAGGCGTCGGAAATGCCGAGGATCAGGATCCCGAACAGCACCCAGGCAATGACGAGATAATGGTTCCTGCTCAAGATTTCCTTCAGGAACAGCCGGGACAGGATGACGGAAACGATGCTGTAGGAAGCGATCATGGGCGCCGCGATAATCGCCTTTCCGGACATGGCGAACACGTAAAAAAATTGTCCCGTCGTTTCTAAAACGGCGGCCAGCCCTTTATCCCGTTCTTTGAACAGGTGAAAATCCTCTTTCTTATGGCGAAGGTAGAGATAAGCGGCGGCGGCGCAAATAAGGAACGTATATTCATAGGCGATGAGGGCGGCATCTTCGCTGATCAATTTCATTTCATCCAAATAGATTCCGTCGGCAAAGGTTCCCAGGCCGTCGAAGATGGCGTATAAAATCGGGAAGGTGATCGCCAAAACGCCGATTTGATATTTCTTTTCGATTTGGACATTCGCCATCTTGAGCGCTTCCGTTTGTTGCTTCTTTTCCAGGATGGCCAGCCCGATGACGCCCGTCGTCACGACGATGACGCCGGCGATGTCCAGGGCGCTCAAATCTTGGGGGAAGAAGATGAACAGCAAAATGGCCGTCAGCGCCCCCGAAGAGTTTTGCACGGGGGACGCGATGGAAAGTTCAATATAGCGCAAACCGATGTACCCGATGGTCATCGACAGGATGTACAGGGCTGAAACCGGCAAATATTTGACCAGATCGAAAGGATCGAAGCTGAGCCCTTTGATGAGCATATATGCCGTGGCATGGATTCCCATCACCAGGCCGACCATGATGACGATTTTCAAGTGGCTGTACGGGTCATTGCTGTCGGATCCTTTTTTGTAAAACAAGTCGGCCGCGCCCCAGGACAAGGTGGTCAATAAGGCAAAAAGGAACCACATCTTGCATTCTCCTTCTCCCGACTTTTACAGTTGAAATTGAAAAATTGGGCTAAAAACATTGATTTTTTCATGTTTTTAGCCTATTTTTTGTTTTTTTATATGTACATATGAATGTATATATGGTATAATTGTCTGTAATGAGGTGATTCCATGTACCTTCAAATCTTCAAAAACCGCGGGAAGGAATACGTCCGTATCGTTGAGTCCTTCCGGGATCCGGTAACCAATAAACCAAAAATACGGGTTATCCAAAACTTTGGGAATAAAGAAAAATTGTTGGCTGAAAACCCCAATGCGCTTCAAGAGCTCCAAAAAAAAGTGGAACAGTTGAACGCAGAAAAAGCTCAACAAACCGGTCTTGCCCTCACCCGGCGTCTGGAGGATTTTCTGGATACGAAAGCCTTCAGCCCAACCAAAGAAGGAGCTCCCGTCCAAAACTACGGTTATGAAATTTACCAGATGATTTGGGACGAGCTGAAATTGGATTCCTTCTTCCAATACCGGCAAAGAAAAGATACAAAATTCCAATTCCAAACGAAAATCCCGATTGCGCTCATGACCTTTTCCAGATTGTTGTTTCCTGAATCCAAGCTTTCCACTTTCGAAGGAAAAGGCAGATTCGCTCGTGAATTCCCTTGCGAATTGGAACAGATGTATCGTTCCCTTTCCTTTCTGGCCCAACAAAAAAATCATTTGGAGGAACATCTGAACAGGCAAATTTCGAAGAAACTCAACCGCAACCTTGCGGTCGCCTTTTATGATGTCACCACTTACTACTTCGAGTCCGTGCTGGCCGATGACTTGAAAAAGTTCGGATATTCCAAGGATAACAAAGTGAACCAGATACAAGTGGTCATGGGGTTACTGATCGACGATCAAGGAATCCCCGTCGGATATGATCTCTTTCCGGGGAATACGAGTGATTTCAGAACCCTCGAACCGGTCCTCCTTCGGATGAAGGAACAATATGGCATCCGGAAAATCATACTCGTTGCCGACCGGGGATTGAATTCCAAAGGGAATTTGTTATTTCTGAAATCATTGGGTTTCGAATATATCATGTCCTTTAAAATCCGATCAGGATCAAAAAAAGTGAAGGAAATGGTCCTCGATGAATCGGGATATACTTACACTTCACCGGAGTTTAAATGGAAAAAATGCGAATTCCAATCGTTTGTCCGGACGGACGGGAAAACACATGGGCTCAACGACCATCTGTTGATTACCTGGTCATCGAAAAGGGCGCAGAAAGACCGGAAGGATCGCGAACGAATCATTGAAAAATCGAAAAAGCTGGTCGAATCCAAATCCCAGCTCAAAGCCGAACTGAAAAAAGGCGGCAAAAAATACGTCCAATTCACCCTTTTGGAGGATGACCACATTTCCTTCAACGAAAAACAAGCGGAGATCGATGAACAATTCGATGGTTACTACGCTATCCAGTACAGCGATCCTGCCCTGTCCCCCGAAAAAGTACTGGAGGCTTCCCACGGCCTTTGGAAAATTGAAGAAAGCTTTCGGGTGCTGAAAAGCAATTTTGAAGCCAGGCCTATCTTTGTTTGGACGGAAGAAAGCATCAAAGGCCATTTCGTCATTTGTTATCTGGCGTTGGTCATTCAACGGTTATTGGAATCCTTGCTTCACACGAAGGGAATGGATTATTCCACGGAAAGAATCCAGGATGCCATCCGGAGTGCGACGATTACGAAGGTGCACTTGGATGGAAAAGAAATCTTTATAAAAAATAAATCTGACGAAGTATTTTCCGATATTTTAAAGGCATTTGGGATAGAAGATATCCCCGCATATGGGGTTAAAGATAAAAGGACGAAAACATATCTACATACCAAAAAATAAAGAACTCCCCCAAAAACGCGATCATGACGCTGTTTTCGGGGGGTTTTTGTTTCTGGAACTGTAAAAGTCGGGAAAAAGGAACCACATCTTGCATTCTCCTTCTGTTAAAATGGATAATAAAAACGATACAATTATAAACGATAAAACGGTTTTGGGAAAAGACCCGGCGGTGTCTTTCCCCGGCCCGGACACAAAAATTTCAAGAAAGCGAGGGATCGGGATGCTGAAGAGGCCGGAACCGGCGGAATATCCTTCCTATTACCGCGAATATGTGGAATTGGTTCCCGAAGGCAGGATCCTTGACATCTTCGAAAGCCAAGAAAAGGAACTGGAGGAGCTGGTGCAAAACCTTACGGAGGAACAGTTGCTTTTCCGTTATGCCCCGGGAAAGTGGAGCGTGAAGGAAATGATCGGCCACGTGACGGACACGGAACGGGTATTGAGTTACCGCGCCATGTGCATTGCCCGGGGAGAACAAACGCCCCTGCCGGGGTTCAATGAGGAAGAATATGTGAAAAACGCGGATTTTGACCGGCTTTCCGTCCGCGGGCTGCTCGGCCATTTTTCCGCGGTGCGCCGGGGAACCATCCATCTGTTCAAATCCCTGCGGCCGGATGACTGGCTGAAATCGGGAACGGCCAACGGTTTTCCGATAACCGTGCGGGCGCTGGCTTATATCATTGCCGGCCACGCTTTGCACCATCAAAACATCATCCGGGAGCGATATTTGAAGGCGAAGGATTTCCCGGCGAAGGGATAGGCGGATCCGGACCTTCTCCGTTGAAAAGGCCGGTCCGCCTGCCGGCATCAAGAAAAGATCCGCCGTTTGGAAACAAGGGGAAGGCCGGCGGACCACCTCATGGCGGGGTTGTGCAGCATGTTTCCCTGATTGGAAAGAAGGAGGAGACCGGCGGGACGAAAGCCTTCCGGGCGTCCTCCGCTTTCAAGACGGTTTAGCCGCAGGTTTCGAACCGATCGTCAGCTTCCCAAATGACCGGCCACGAAACGGAAAATCAGTTTCCCAAATGCCCGGTCACGAAGCGGAAAAATTCGTTCAATTTTTCCGAATCCGGAAATTGGGCCTGGGCCTTTACGGGGGTTCCTCCGCCTTTTCCGGAGAAGGCGGGAGCATGTTGTTTGATGATCTTTCCGCAATCGATGGCCAGATCCCCGTTTTGGGAAAGGATGATTTTGTTTTCCAGGATTGTCCCCAATACGGCCGCTTTCATCCCCTTCTGTAAGAGTTTATGGCTGATGACCGACAATTCCTTCACCGTTTTATCGGGAAAGATTTTTCCCGCCGTTGGGCCCTTTTGCTCAGCGATGAACCGGTTCGTTAAAAGTTCCGCGTATTCATCGAAAAGGGCGTTATATTTTTGCTCCTTTTCCTTCAGCTCCTTTTTCATTTTTTCAATTTTTTGCAGGACGGTGTCCTGGGCGGCGGAGAGTTTTTCCAAAATATCCGCGAGCAAGGACAGTTTTTCCTTGTAATCTTCGAACAGCCGGATGCCGCAAATAAAATGAAGCCGGACATGGCCTCGCACCCGTTCGGTTTTCAATATTTTCAGCGGCCCGATTTCGCTCGTGGATCCGACATGGGTCCCGCCGCAGGCATTGTATTCCACCCCTTCGATTTCCACGATCCGGAGCCGTTCGATTCCCTCCGGGATTTCGTCGAGGTCGTAGCGGCCGGCTTCCGCCCGGTTTATGTAAAAGATGCGGAGCCTTCTGCCTTCAAGGATAAGCCGGTTGACTTCTTTTTCAATATTTTCCAGCTGTTCATCGGATAAGGCGGGGACATCCAGTTCGATGGCCGCCGAATTCATGCTGAGATGGATGGATAACGTTTTTGCCCCGTACATTTTCAGGCAAACGGCGGCCAACAAATGCTGCCCGGAATGATGCTGGGTATGCACCAGCCGCCGGATCTTGTCGATTTGGCAATGAACCCGTGTCCCTTCCGGCTTTTCTTTTACGATGTGGACGACTTCCTCCCCCTTTTTCATCACGTGAATGACTTCCTTGCCGGCGATGGTCCCCAAATCGCAGGGCTGGCCGCCGCCTTCCGGGTAAAAGGCGGTTTTGTCCAAGGTCACATGCCAAAGCCCGTCATGGAATGCCGCACCCGTCACCTCGGCATCCCATTCGAATACCTTCGGATCGGTATAAAAGAGTTTTTCCGTCATCCCTTTCGCCCCCATTCTTTTGTCATCTACCATCCATTGTACCTGAAATGGGAAGGGGGAATCGGCTCGCGTGCGCCATGTTCAGGAAATTTTAATAAAGGATGTCCCCTGCCGTCACGGATCACCGCCCCCACTCTTTGTTTAAATAACGGAAAAAGCCCTCTGTGACTTCGGCGAATTTCTCGTTTAACGCTTCTTCATCCACCGTCACCATCTTCCGGTCTTTCATGACCCATTTTCCGTCGACCATGACGTGCCGGATGCAGTCTTCTTTCCCGTACAGCAACAAATTGTGAAGAATGGTGGAGAAGTCCCCTTTTTCCAGGAGGGGAAAGAAGGAGAGATCTTTTTTGATGAAAACCAGGTCGGCGCAACGGCCTTCCCCGATTTCCTTGTCCATCTGGTAGGCCTTTGCCCCGTTGGCCGCAGCCATTTGAAAGACGTCCTCCGCGGTAAAACGGCTGACTTCGGCGCGGATTTTTAATAAATAATAGGTGAATCGCATCACTTCCCATAGGTCCGTATGGGCGTAATCCGTGCCCAAGCAGACATTGATGCCCTTGTCCAGCATTTCTTTCACCTTCGCCAGTCCCGCCCCCGATCCCAAATTCGAAAGGGGGCAGTGGACGACGGAACAGCCGTTTTCGGCCAACAGATCCAAGTCCGCATCGGATAGGTAAACGGCGTGGAAAAGGACGGTTTTGTCATCCAGCAAACCTCTTTCGTCGTACAACTTTACGCTTGACCGGTCGTATTTGGCGTGCACGAGATCATGCCGCCATTTGTTCTCCAGGCAGTGGGCCATCATCACCGGATCGTATTCGGCTTTCCGCTCCCGGCATTTTCCAGCTCTTCCTCGCTGATATCTTCCTCTTCCAAAAGGTGGCTGCCATAAATGACCCTCCCGTCCCGCCGCCCCGCATATTTGCCGATTTTTTCGTATACGTCGATGATTCCGCGGATGCCGATTTCATTGATGGCTTTGCCGTGCAAGAAAGGCGACGGCCCCGGATCCGATTCGCTGACGAAGGTGACTCCGCCTTTCACCATATCCACATAGCTTTTTTGGCAGAGGGCGAGAAAATCTTCCTCGGAAAGGGCGTTGTCAATATAGTCGATCAATATTTTCCGGATTTTTCCCGGCACCGTGTCGTCGAACCAATCTTGAAGCTCCGTGTCCTTCACCAATCCCCTCGCCAGCGGGGAGTAGCCGTGGAAATGGGCATTGACCAGGTCGGGAACGATCAAATAATCCTCGCAATTCACTGCGTCCTCCGCATCGTTGCCCGCGGGCAAAAGGCGGATCTTTCCGTTTTGAATCCAAAGATCCCCCCTTTCCCATTTCATCTCGCTGTTTAAGAACGTGGCGTTTTTTAAAAGCATGCCTTTCCCATCCTTTTGCAGATTTTGATAACGCGCATGTTTTGACCGAAGCGGCGGGTTGAAGAGCTGATGAATGAAGTCCAGGAATTTTTGTAAAAGAAGCGGTCGCAAAGCGGCTCCATTTCCGGGAGGCCGTGTTCCACGGACCGCGAGCAGGATTTTACACCATATGACGGCTCGGGTGAGCTGATGCGTTTTTCCAACGTTCCTGCCCGGCGGACAGGGGAGAATCTCTTTCCTTGTCCGGGCCGTCCCGCCGCCTTTTCCCAACAACCGGGGGAGGAAATATCCCGATTGCGAAAGGCCGGCGGGGCAAAGCGAAATCAATGGTTTTTGCTGAAGGCGATCTGCACCCCGATCAGGGCAAAAATCGCCCCTTTAAGGATGTTCATCCGCTTTCCGATCGGGGAATGCTGAAGAAGGCGGCCGATTTTTTCGGCAAAGATGCTGACGAGGACGAAAATCGCCAATGCCTGGACAAGGAAAACGGCCCCTAAAAGGAACATCTGCAGCGGGACATTCCCGGCGGACGCATTGACAAACTGGGGAAGAAGGGCCAGGAAAAACATGGACACTTTCGGGTTCAACAGATTCATGAAAATTCCCTTTTTATACAAGGACTTCAACGCCTTGTATTCGGATCTTTGCAAAATCAAACCTTCCCCTTTTTCCTTGAAGGACCGCCAAGCCAAATAAAGCAGATAGGCCGCCCCCATGTACTTGACGGCGGAAAAGAGGAGGGCCGACCGATAGATGGCGGCGGATATCCCGAGAACCGCGGCGCTGATATGGACGACAAGCCCGGTGCATAGGCCCGCGGCCGTCACGATTCCTGCCGCCTTTCCCCGGGACAGGCTCTGGGCGATGACGAACAGGATATCCGGCCCGGGCGCGAGCGTAAGCAAAATGGCCGCCCCCAAAAAGGAAAGTATTTGCGTGATTTCCATAGCCGTCCCCTTTCCTGAAAAAATAACCGTGGCCGTTTTCCAATGAATTCGAGAAAGGGCGGCCGATTTCCTGCTTGAGGGAAATTTTGCCCGCCGCAAAGATCGCCGGTGCGGCTCGGTTTTTTGGAAAACCGGCCGCGGCAAGCGGAAGCGGGCGCTGATTTATCCGGCTTGCCGGGCGACGGCCCGCGGCGGGATGGACAAAGCCGGGCGGAATGTTCTATCCTATTCAGGGAACGGGTTTGGAATTGCCGAACCGGTTTTCCTGCGGCATCCGGGCCCCATTCGATCAGGAAAGGAAGAGCGGATTCAATGGCCGGAGAAAAGCAATTCGTCGATTTTTTGATTCGGGGGAAGAAAGCGACCTATGCGGCCCAAGGGGACGATGCTTCCACGCCCCCCCTTTTGGCAGGTTCGCGCCAATTGGAATACCGGGAAGGGGATTATTTTTACCGGGACATCTATTTCGGAATGGGGTTTTTCGCGGGCAGGAAGTGGTATATATCAAGGATAAGCCCGTCTGGTCCATGTGTTATGCCGGAGGGGTGGAAAAAGGGCTGGAGCATCGTTTGGCAAAGGCAGTGTACGCCTTCTTGAGGAAGGCGCTGCGGAATGCCGGGCATGAACAGCCTTACCGGGGACCGGTCCGGTTTGCCGAAGGGGAATGGATTTACAGGAACGACTTTAGCGGCGGATTGGAATGGTTTGCGGGCGAAGAGACGATCGCCCTTTCCGGGAAAACCGTTTACCGGCTGCGTTATTCCGGAGGGTTTATCCGGTGAAAAACCGTCTTTAATTCTTCCGTCTTTTTCAGGTAAAGTATTGGATTGGAACGGGGAATATGGATAGGATAATAATCGGACGCTTCTTGCATGAAACTTCATGACGGAAACACAAAAAAAGGAGCAATCGGCTATGACGGAAAAAGACGGAATGAATAAGGACGCAATCAATGAAGAGGAAATGACTGAAGGCAGCGAAAGCCAACGGAAAAAAACGAAAATCGTGAAGGCCAACGTGGGAGACACGATCCAAATCAAACGGGGGATCCACAAAGGGAAAAAAGGAAAAGTCCTGATCGTCAGGGAGAATTCGGTCATTGTGGAATTCGGAAAAAATCCGAAAACGGGCGAACCGTTAAAAACGGTGGTCAACCACAAAAATTACAAGCTGGTGAAATGAAAAGTTTCATTTTATCGCCCATACCAGCCATTCATTCCTTTCGTTTTTCCGTTTGTTAAAATTTTTCATAAGGAGCCGCAAGGCTCCTTTTTCTGTTGCTTGCCGGCAAAATCCGTCCGGGCGGAAGGGCGGAAATGTTTTTAAATCATGGGGGCTGCGGAAGATGCGACTGCAGCCGGCGCCGGGAAGGCCGTTTGAATCCCCGGAGGTTTTCCCGCGGCCGGTCCCTGTCCGGGAACAGGCGGATCGCCGGCAAGGTCTTTGCCTGAAGAGCTGCGGCGAAGAACGGCTTTCCCTAATCGGTGCGCGCCGCGGGTCCGGGGAGGCGCCGGCCGGGATCTGCCCGGCGGCCCGGTCCGCCGGATGGACATCGCAATCGTTGCGATTTTCTTCACCGATTTTCCTGGCAGCCGATGAACCGGGGAACTCGGGAAGGTGCCCCAATCCTTGCCCTTTCCATACCGATTTTCCTGGCGGCCGGCAAGTCGCGGGCGCCCAAGGGATTCATCCAGCCCGGTAAGGGAGGGTTCCGTGCAGGGCGGCCCCGATGGGACGGCTCCCTTTTTTCGATGCGGGATTTGTTGAAAAATTTTCGTTTCATGATCCGTGATTTTCCGATTAAAATAGAATTGGTTTTGCCGGCCTTCCCCGCGCGGTCGTCCGGCCGCCGGAAGATCATTTCCCCTTTGCCGCTCGGCGATGAAGCCTTCCCGAAAAAGAGCGGGTGAAGCAAAAAAGGAACATCCGGGAAGGGCGCGGATCGTCTTTTTTCGGAAACGGAAAAAGGCGCCCTTTCCGCGTCCTTGCGAAAGGGAGGCCGTCCTACACCTGGATGCGCGGAATGGGACCGGAGCCGGAAAAGAAAGGGGATGGTATGGGGGATTTGCGCCGGAAGGCGGCGGAAGAAAGATGCCGGCCCGATCGGGAAAGACCGGCGGCGTCTGCGGGCGAAAGGGTTTAAGCGGGGACGGCATCGATTCGAATGGGAAAGCCGCGAATGATCAAACGGGAAAAGGAGATAAGCGATGTATCGTTGTTTCATTTTTGATGTGGACGGGACCATTATCGACACCGAGGAAGCGATCTTGAAATCTTTGCAAAAGGCCTTGCGGGAGGAAGGCCGGGAGCATACGGTCGAGGAATTGCGGAAAATATTGGGGATTCCGGGAATCGAAGGATTGCGCCTGTTGAATGTGGCAAACATGGACCGGGTGTATGAAAGATGGGTGGCCGGAATCGGGGAATATGCCGGCTCCGTGTCCGTTTTTCCGGGAATGGAAAAGGTGCTCCGGTCGTTGCATGAAAAAAACATGCCGCTCGGGATCGTGACGTCGAAGACCCGCCAGGAGTTCGCCGACGGGTTCGAACCCTTCGGATTGGGGAAATATTTCCGGTCGGTCGTGACGGCGGACGACACGAAAAGGCACAAGCCCGACCCGGAACCGCTTTTGGCCTGCCTGAAGAAATTGGGGGCCGGGCGGGAAGAAGCGATCTACATCGGGGATACCCGTTACGATCTGGAATGCGCCAAAGGGGCGGGAGTGAAGTTCGGCCTGGCCCTGTGGGGGGCGAAATCGGCGGAAGGATTGGATGCGGACCATATTTTTTCCGAACCGGAAGAAATTTTGAACCTTTGCAAGTAAAGCTTTTCCGGAGAATCCCTTTTCATGTTTCGGAACGGGGGAATTCGCCGAAAAAAAGCCGGATCCCAGGCGGCCGGCTTGGCGGGGCATGGCGGGACAGGACGCCATGCTTTTTTGGGGAATTTTTTGTCAAAATATTGAAAATATTTTGTAATAACAAGTGAGGCTTTCGGCCCTGGACGCATCATCACTCATCCTTCACCATAAAATTGAAAGAGCTTACAAATCAGGCGGAAAACATCTTTGAATCACCGGCCATTCGGTCTCCCATCATAAAGATAGGAGCGGAAGCGGAACGATCGGCAGTTGATTGCCAAAATTCAATGAAAAAGGGGCGGTTCTTTTGCTCAAAAAAACGGCGGCCTTGATTCTCTTCCTTTTGGTCCTTGCTCTCCTGATCCCGTTGGCAGGTTACGATGCGAAATCGAGCGGCGGCAAGGATCCGGACATTTTGGCTTTGATGGACCAAATGACCCTGGAAGAAAAGGTAGGACAATTGTTCATCGTTCATGTCTACGGGAAATCGGCGGAGGATCCAAACTACGAACAAACAAATCTGGAAATGAAACGGGGTGGAAAGAATTTTAAGGAAATCATCGAGAAGTATCATGTGGCGGGATCATCTATTTCAACTGGACGGACAATATCGGGACTCCTGCGGATTTGGAACAGGTGAACGCCCTGTCCAATGATTTGCAAAAAATCGCTATGGGCCAAAAACCGGGATTCCTTTATTTATCGCCACCGACCAGGAGGGCGGCATCGTTCAGCGGCTAAAAGAACCCGGCACCGTATTTCCGGGAAATATGGCTTTAGGTGCGGCAAGATCGTCCGATTTGGCCTATCAGTCGGCGGCCGTTCTCGGAAAGGAACTGATGAGCCTCGGTATCAATATGAATTTCGCTCCGGTATTGGATGTGAACGTCAATTATTTGAATCCGGTCATCGGCGTCCGTTCCTTCGGGGAAGATCCGGACCTTGTCGCCAAACTGGGCGTTTCCCAAGTCCGCGGATATCAAGATCAAGGAATTTTGACCACCGCCAAACATTTCCCCGGACACGGCGATACGGATGTGGATTCCCATTACGGCCTGCCGATCATCCATCACGATCCGGAAACCTTGAAAAAGGTCGATTTAAAACCTTTCCAGGCGGCCATTGAAGCGGGAACGGACGCCATCATGACCGCCCATATCGTCGTTCCCGCCCTGGACGGTTCCGGCTTGCCCGCGACATTGTCCCGTCCCATTTTGACCGGACTGCTCCGGGAAGAAATGGGCTTTGAAGGTTTGATCATTACCGACAGTTTGGGAATGTCGGGGGCGAATGTCCTTCCTCCCGAAGAAGTCCCCGTCCAAGCCTTCCTTGCGGGGAACGATATTTTGTTGAACCCCCCGGATGTGGAATTGGCCTATCAGGCGGTTTTAAAGGCGGTGAAAGAAGGGCGGATAGCGGAAGAAAGATTGAACGAGTCCGTATACCGGATATTGAAAGTGAAAAAGGATAAAGGCTTGTTTGAAAACCCTTATGTCGAAAAAGGGGCGATTCATGAGACAGGTTCGGAAAAAAACTTGAATACGGCAAAAAAGGCCGCGGAGCAAAGCATCACCCTTGTCAAAAATGAAAACCGGCTTTTTCCGTTAAAACCTTCCACGAAAGTGTTCGTAACCGGCCCTTCTTCCGGCAATCCCGAATATCTGGCCGCTTTGCTGCGGGAAAAGGGATATGATGCGGAGGCTTATGCCACCGCTGCAAGCCCGACGTCGGAGCAGATCGACAAAGCCCTGGAACTGTCCGCGCCGGCGGGAGCCATTATCGTGACGACCTACAACGCCGATACGAACGAAGCCCAGAAACGATTGGTGGCGGCTTTAAAAGAAAGCGGCGGATCCGTCGACGGCAAAGGGAAACCGGTAGCGGTTGCGGCCGTCCGCAACCCGTATGATTTACTGGCCTTCCCGGAAGTGGACGCCTACTTGGCGACATACGGGAACTTGAACGTTTCGCTGGACGCCCTTGCCCGCGTGCTCGCCGGGGAAGTGAATCCGATCGGGAAACTGCCCGTCACCATTCCCAACCTGTTCGAATACGGACACTCCCTCAGTTACGTGGATGTGCGGGGGCTTCAACAACTGATCGCCAAGGCAAAGTCGATCGCAAACGATGACGGAAGATATACCGTTCCGTCCTTCCAGGCCTTGCAGACAGCCATCGGCAAGGCGGAAGAAGCGCTGCCTTTCATCACCACGGAGGAAAAATTGAAGGAAGAGACCGCGAAATTGCAGAAAGCGATCGATGATTTGGCGGATTTGACGGCGCTTGAGCGGCTGATCGAAAAGGCCAAATCCGAATCCGTTCGGAATGGAACCTATACGAAAGCTTCCGTGGAGGCATTGAAAAAGGCGATCGCCGCCGCCGAAAAGGCATTGGAGACGGCCGCCACGAATGCGGAAATATCCCGGGAGATCGCAAAGCTTCAAGCGGCGCTCGACGGGTTGGTTGAATCTTCCGCAGGCGGCGGAAACGGCAAAACGCCGTCCGGACAGCCGGATGGAGGCAAAACGCAGAAAACGGATGGGGATGAAGCACCCGGCGGCGGAGAGCAGCTGCCGAAGACCGCCACGAACCTTTACGGCCTGTTGGCGGCCGGCATCCTGCTGATCCTTGCTGCGGGCGAAAATGGCATTGCGGAGAAAAAAGGATGGTTGAAACGAAGACTTTTTGAAACGGAAAGGTATAGAGCAAATGATTTGCGCGCAAAATGAAGCTCCCGATTAGGTGAGGGATCAAAGCGTGCCCACCGATTGAAGGGGAAACCAAGCGGAAGCACGGCCGGAAAGGAAACAAATATAAGAAAGTCCTTGTTGTCTTTTCCATCAAGAGATGGTATCATTAATTAAGAACATGATACGTTCGCCCATGTTACTGACTCGATCAGGCATGGCGGCACGTAAGGGTTGCAACCCTTATCCGGCCGCTGTGCCTTTTTTAGTGAATAACGGCTCGGGTCCAAAGTCCAACCCGGCATCCGGACAGATTTTTCCCATGCCTTCAAGAAAGGGTGCTCCTTTGATTCATCCGGGCTTCCATTCTCTTCCCGGAAAGGAGGGGCTTTCCGATCAGGATTAAGAAGATTTTAAACAACAACGCGGTGATCGTTACGGACGGCCATCAAGAAAAGGTCGCCATCGGATCGGGGATCGGCTTTCAAAAGAAGAAGAACGATATCGTAAATCCCAACCAGATTGAAAAGATTTTTGTCATGCATGAAAACGAGAAATTCCAGCAGCTTTTGAGCCGGATTCCCGAAGAGCATTTCACCATCTCCGAAGAGATCATTTCCTACGCGGAAAGGCAGCTCGGGGTGAAACTGAACGAACACATCCACCTGGTGTTGACCGACCATCTCTCCTTCGCCATCGAAAGGGTGAAGAACGGGATCCACATCAAAAACAAGCTTTTCCAGGAAATCAAGATTTTATATAGAAGGGAATTTGAAATCGGGCTTTGGGCGGTCCGGCACATGAAAGAAAAGTACGGAATCGAAATGCCCGAAGATGAGGCGGCTTTTCTCGCCCTTTACATCCATACCATGAAACCCCAAGGGGGAGACTTGCACGAAACGATCCGGCAGACGGCCATTTTGCAAGATATGGTGCAAACGGTCAAAGATTTCCTCCGCATCCCATTGGAAGGGGATGATATTTCCTATCACCGGCTCGTGACCCATCTCCGCTTCGTCCTGTTCCGGATCAAGGGCTATGAGGTCCATACCTTGGACGAGGAAATGCTGGCCATGATCAAGAAAAAATTCCCCCTTTCCTATCAATGCGCCCGGGAAGTGGCAAGAAAGGTTTCGGAAGTCTACGGAATCCATCTTCCCGATCAGGAATTGGGGTATATCACGCTGCATATTGAAAGGCTGAGGACCGCCCAGCCTTAAAGGAGGTGAGGAAAAAAGAGGGGATCTATCGTTTTCGCCTTTTATCACCAGGTTTTTGGCACTCATTTTTATCGTCATTTCGGATTTTGGCGCAGGCAGGAAAAAATTGAAGGAGGTCATTCAAAATGACGAAGTATTTGCAAAGGCTCGGGCGCTCGCTGATGCTTCCCGTTGCCGTATTGCCCGCTGCCGCCATCCTGATGGGGATCGGCTATTGGATCGACCCGACCGGCTGGGGTTCGGGGAACCCGGTTGCGGCGTTCTTCATTAAAGCGGGCGGTTCCATCATCGACAATATCCCGATCCTCTTTGCCGTCGGCGTGGCGTTGGGAATGGCGAAACAAAGGGACGGTTCGGCGGCCTTGAGCGGCCTCGTCGCCTATCTCGTGGTCACCACCCTGCTTTCCACGAATACGGTGGCCATGCTGCAGGGAATCGATGTGGAAAATGTCAATCCGGCGTTTTCAAAAATTGGAAACGCTTTCGTCGGTATCCTTTCCGGGATCGTGGCGGCCAATATGTATAACCGTTTCAGCCACGTGCAGCTCCCGGATGCCCTGGCCTTTTTCAGCGGCAAAAGGCTTGTCCCGATCATGACATCCGTCGCCATGCTGGTCGTGTCCCTGGCCCTGTTTTTCATCTGGCCGGTGGTCTACAGCGGCCTCGTATCCTTCGGTACCGCCATCAGCAAGCTGGGCGCCGTCGGTGCCGGCATTTACGGATTCTTTAACCGCCTCTTGATCCCGACCGGCTTGCATCACGCCTTGAACTCCGTCTTCTGGTTTGATGTCGCCGGAATTAACGATATCGGCAATTTCTGGAGCGGAAAAGGGGAAAAAGGCGTTACCGGGATGTATCAAGCCGGTTTCTTCCCGATCATGATGTTCGGATTGCCGGCTGCGGGTCTCGCCATGTATCATACGGCGAAACCGGAACGGAAAAAACAGGTGGCTTCCTTGATGCTGGCCGCCGGTTTTGCCGCCTTTTTCACCGGCGTGACGGAACCGGTGGAATTCGCTTTCATGTTCCTCGCTCCCGGGCTTTATCTGTTGCATGCGTTTTTGACGGGACTTTCTTTGACGATCGCGGCGTTGTTCCACTGGACGGCCGGGTTCGGTTTCAGCGCCGGCTTCATCGACTTCTTCCTCAGTTCGAGGCTGCCGCTGGCCAACCAGCCGCTGATGCTGATCGTACAAGGCCTTGTATTTGCCGTCATTTATTACTTCCTGTTCCGTTTCTTCATCACGAAATTCGACTTGAAAACCCCCGGACGGGAAGATGAAGAAGTCGACGGCGAAACGGCCAATCTGTCGGCGAAGGAACGCTTCGCGGTCATGGCCAAGAAGATTTACGAAGGATTGGGCGGGGATGAGAATGTGGTTTCCATCGATAACTGCATTACCCGCCTGCGGGTGGAAGTCAAAGATATGAATGCCGTCGATCAAGAAAAAATTAAAGAAACCGGGGTGCCGGGGATCAATGTCGTCGGGCCCCACAGCATCCAAGTGGTCGTCGGCACGCAAGTGCAATTTGTCGCCGATGAGATCGAGAAAATCCGGAAAAAACAATAAATGATAAAGAAGAAGGAAGCTTCCGTGACGGAGGCTTCCTTTTTCCTTTCGGGATTTTCTGCCGCTTTATTCCTCGTCAACCGCAGCCATCCCTATCCGAATTGCAAAAGCTGCCGCGAATACCTACCATTTTTTTCTCCGGCGGTTTAATCCTTCGAGCAACATTCCTGCCCCCATGCCGAGCAACGTGCCCGCACCCGTTTGATCGAATATCATCCCCAAAGCGATGCCGATAAACATGCAACCGACAAAGATCATTGGATTTTCCCCCTATCCATTTCTCTGATAAAAAGATTATGTCTTTGCTTAATTATACACTTTACGGGAAACGGACGGGGAAAGTTTCAGACTCCTATTTATATCTTGATATACGAATATATCTGATTGTAGATATAAATGAAAAGGAGGGAAGAGGTTGGAAGAAGAAAAGATCATCACCGCCTTAAACGAACAATGGTCGGATATTTATTATGATTTGCATTATTCCTATGACGAACCGATCAGCCACCAGATGATCCGCATTTTGCAGTACATCGACAAAAAAGGGAAGCTACGGTCGGCGATGTGGCCAAGCACCTTCGGGTTTCCCACAACACCGCTTCGGAGCATGTGAAACGGTTGATGAAAAAAGGTTTCGTCCGAAAATCAAGGAGCGGTTCCGACGAAAGGAAAGTAATCGTCGTTTTAACGCAGGAAGGAAAAACAGCGCTTCACCGCCATACGATGCTCGACGAAGAAAAATTGAAGCGGCTCCTGAACCATTTCTCCGCTGCCGATTTGGAAACAATCCAAAAGGCATTTGCGCTGCTCAGTGAAGGGGCGAAAAGATGTTTCAGTCGTAAAGATCATCATTTCCGCCATCATAATCGGAACCGTGACGCGTGACGGAAATTGCCAGGAAAAGCCCCGCCTTTGACGGTGCCGTCGCCGCATTGCCCTTGGTAAGCATCCTCAGTGTCATTTGGCTTTACGATCAAGGGGAGGAAACGGAGAGGATCAGCCGGTTCGTTTTCGGTGTCTTGGCGGGATTGCCGGCCACCGCGGTTCTGTTATTGGTTGCCGCTTTGGCTTTAAAGGCTTCCTTCCCCTTCTGGCCGGCCATCCTTTTGGGGATCATCGGCTGGGCCGTTTTTTTATGCTTGCAAAATTTGATCTTTCATTAAAATCAAAGTTTTCCCGGCCGGTCATAGAAATTCCGGCAAGCCGCAGGGAGACGGAAAACCCCTTGCACGGGCGGAAAGGGCCCGGCGGCCTGATTTCAGGAAGGGCAGCGGGCCCAAGCGCAGCATCGGCTTTTTTTGTCCGGAGGCAGGAAATATGGCCCATCTCCGGACGTTTTTCCCCTGATGAAAATGTCCGCAGATGCTGCAACAAGGAGCCCCCGGAAAGATTTCCGCCATGTTTCATTCGGGCTCCCTCCCCCCGGATTAAAATCGAAGCATCCCCGCCTCTTGTTTGGCGCCCTTTTTCCGGAGCTTGGCGGAAAAGAGCACGGTGATCAGGAGGGAAAGGGAACCGTAGATCAGGACCATGCAGGGCAAACCGATCGTGTCGAGCAGGAAGCCCGTTCCCAACAGGACGACCTGAAAACCGATCCTCTCCAGCATATTGCGGAAGGAAAAAAATCGTCCGTGATATTCCTTCGGCATCTTGGTTTGAAAGATCGTGGCCGCCGTCGGGAAAATGCAGCCGATCGAAAATCCGAACAAGACAAAGGATAAAAACAGCAGGATTTTAAAATGGACAAAAAACAGGAGGATTTCACCCAGGCTCATCAAGAGCGAAAAAAAGCCAAGGATGGCGAAGGGAGACCGCCTGGCGCTGATTTTTTTGACAAAATAGGCCCCGAGCATGAAGGAGATCCCTTCCGTCGTATAAACGAGCCCTTTGACCGAAGGGTCGCCGTAGATTTCGCTGATATTGATGACGATCAAATTGAAGCCCCCGATCATCAGCAGGGGCATGAGAACGATGATCAGCGTCATGAGAATGGCCGGCCTGCTTTTGATCGCCGGCATGACCTCCTGAAATCCCCTCTCTTTTTTCGCATCGGCCTTTTGGCCGGCCCGCCCCGGGCTTTCGTCGATCCGCAGGAAAAAGGTAAAAATGAAGAGCAGGATATAAGCGAAGATCGAACAGAGGTACAGCATCGGCAAACTCAAAAAGAGGAGGAGCGACCCTCCGATCGCCGTCCCGGCAATGCGGGCCAAGGTTCCGGCATTCATATGGGCGCCGTTCACCGCCAACAGCTCATTCTCTTTCACGATAAGCGGGATGGCGGCCTGCAAGGCGGGAAAATAGAAGGCGGCGGACAATTGCATCGCGATCAAAAAGACCACCATCCAAGCCACGGAATCGGCGGCAAGGGCGATGAACATGAACAGGACGCTGATGATCCGGAAAAAGCCCGAACAGAGGAGGATCGTTTTTTTCCTGTAAGTGTCGATCATCCGCCCTGCCAGGGGACTCGCCATGATGCCCGCCAAAATGCCGGAGGCAAGGATAAGGGATTTTACGAAGTCCGAAGGCACCCGTTCCTGCATGAATTCCAGATTTCCGATGATGCCGATCCAAAGCCCGACCCCGGCGATAAACTCGCCGGAGATGATGATCCAGACATTCCGGTTTCTCCACATGGTTTTCCCGTCCCTCATATTTATTTCGGAACACGAAACTGTAAATAGTATAACGGGAAAGAAAGGAAATGTCATCCATAAGTTTAAAATATTCAAAAAAAGCGGGGAAAAATTTTCCTTCGTAAAATTCCTGTTTTTCTGTCGGCCTGATTTTGATACAATTTTTTTAAAACATGACGATATTTTCGCTTTGGGAGGATTCGCCGTTGACGGTCATCAAGGGAAAAAACGTCATTTTGCGTCCGTTGAAAGAATCGGACATCCCGATCCTGTACCGGTATATCTACGGGAAAGAACATACCGAGTGGAAGAAGTACGATGCCCCCTATTACCCCCTTGAACCGATGTCCTTGGAAGCGTTCGCTTCCGCGATGGAAAAGCATTTGCGAAAAAAAGAGCCGCCCGGAAGGATGATCATCGAACATCTGGGGGAAGCGATCGGGACGGTCAATTATTATTGGGAGGACGAATCGACCCGGTGGCTGGAAGCCGGCATCGTCATCTACCCTTCCCGTTTCTGGAGCCGCGGTTTGGGGACCGAGGCATTGGCTTTATGGATCGATTATCTGTTTCAGCATTTGGAAATCGCCCGGGTCGGGCTGACGACATGGTCGGGGAATCCGAGGATGGTCCGTGCCGCGGAAAAATTGGGAATGAAAATGGAAGGAAGGCTGCGGAAGTGCCGCTATTACCAAGGCGTGTATTATGATTCGATCCGAATGGGCATCCTCAGGGAAGAATGGGGAGAAGCCAAAAAGGAGCTTCCCTTTTTCCAAAACCGGTCGGCCGCCCGGTAAGCCGCCGCAGGGCTTTTGACGGCGGATGCAATGCGGCCGCGGAAGGGGGCGCGAAGGGGGTTTTTTGCCGGAGGGTTTTTTGGCCAATTGCCCGGCGGAACGGCGAAGCGCAACGGGAAGAAGCACGGCGGAGCGAATTGCGAAGCAGTATTGCACAACCTATTGCGCAGCATGAATGCGTAGCAGAAATGCGGAGCATAATTGCGTAGCAGAAATGCGGAGCATAATTGCGGAGCATGAATGCGGAGCATGAATGCGGAGCATGATTGCGGAGCATGAATGCGGAGCATGATTGCGGAGCATGAATGCGGAGCATGATTGCGGAGCCAGTATTGTGTGACAAAATTGCGCAGCAAGACTGCGTGCAAGATTTGTGCAGCAGAATTGCACAGCAAACGCGCGGAACAAGACTGCGCATCAGAAGGTACGCAATAACATTACGGAGCAGAAATACGAAGAGCAGAATGGCGAAAAAGAAATGCATAGCAGGAAACATAATGCGCAGAAAAATTTTAAAGCAAGGCTTCCCCTTAAAAATTTAACGGCAAAACCCGGAACAAGACTGCGCGGCCGAATTGCGAAGCAAGATCGCAAAACAAGAAAGGAGGATGGAGATGGGCAAAAAAGCTTTATGGAAGATTTCCACCGCGGGGCTGGTGTTGATTCCCGTGGCCGTCGGCATCAATTATGTCGGCAAGACATTGGCTTCTTTGTTGAAATTGCCCCTCTGGCTCGATTCCATCGGGACGGTATTGGGCAGCATGCTCGCCGGGCCGGTCATCGGGGCGATTTCCGGAATGATCAATAATATCATTTACGGTTTTACTTTGGATCCGGTGTCCACCGTTTATTTCATTACCAGCCTCGCCATCGGTCTCGTCGTCGGGATTCTTTCTTACAGGGGCTGGCTGAAGAGTTTTCCCCGGGTCCTCGGCCTCGGATTGATCGTGGGGGTTGTCTCTTCCATCGTTTCGACACCGTTAAACATCATCTACTGGGAAGGCTTGACCGGGAACCTTTGGGGAGACGCGCTGTTCGCCTATGTCATTCATTTGAACGCCCCCCTGTGGCTCGCTTCCTTTTTGGACAGCATTGTCGTCGACGTCCCGGACAAGCTGCTCACCGTTCTCATCGGCTACTTCATCTATATCGGATTGCCGAAAAACATCAAACAATTATTTGCCGACGATGAGATTGAAGAATTATAACCGGGGGCGAAAAGCGGAAGGGCCTTCTTTTCGCTTTTTGCCTTTTTGAGGTGGGATTTTTAGTGAACGGAATGGGTCTCTATGAGGAACGGAACACGTGGGTGCACAGGAGCGACCCGGTTACGAAACTTTTTTATGGGATCACCGTTTCCGCCATCCCGTATATTTTGCCATATATGGGCGTGGCCGCTTTTTTTCTGTGCCTCAACATCCTCTTGCTTGTTCTGGCGAAGGTCTTCAGAAAGATCTTGCCGATCCTGTTTTTAAGCTTTTTTTTAATGCTGTCCATCGTCATCGTGCATGGCATTTTTCATCCGGACAACCGGACGCCCTTGTTTTCCGCCGCGGGAATTCATTTTTACCGGGAAGGGCTGTCGCTCGCCGCACTTTTGATTATCCGGCTTCTCAATATGATTTGCGGTTTCGGGGTCGTCATTTTGACGACGAAACCCGATCTGCTGGTGAACGGCCTGGTGCAAACGGGGTTGTCCCCAAGGATCGGCTATGTGATCCATTCGGTTTTCCGGATTATCCCCCAGATGGCCGCCACGGTCAACAAGATCAAGGATGCCCAGCGGGCAAGGGGGGTGGAGACGGAGGGGAATCTCCTCACGCGGGCGAAGGCCCTTTTCCCCTTGCTCGTCCCCGTTATTATGAGTTCCCTCATCGCGACGAAGGAAAGGACGATGGCTTTGGAACTCAGGGGATTCGGTTCGAAGGGGAAGCGGACCTTCCTGAAGGAGTATGAAGAGGGCCGCTATAGCCGCCAGGCCCGCTGGTTCTTTCTCCTCCTCCTGTTCGGAAGCGCGGTTTGGAGGGTCCTGGCATGAAGAAAATCGTCGTGGAAGGGCTGAAATACAGATATCCCGGCGCGGAAAGGCTCGCGCTGGACGATGTGTCTTTTGAAGTAAACGCGGGGGAATTGATCGGAATCATCGGGAAGAACGGCTCGGGGAAATCCACCTTGTGCTATGCGTTAACGGGGCTCGTTCCCCATTTTTTCCGCGGCGCTTACGGAGGAAGGGTCCTCCTGGACGGGCTGGAGGTGAAAACAAGCACCGTGGCGGAAATTTCCCGCAAAGCCGGCCTCGTTTTTGACAATCCCTTCACGCAAATATCGGCCGCCAAAGAGACGGTATTTGAGGAAATCGCCTTCGGGCTGGAAAATGCCGGGGTGCCCAGGGAAGAGATGGCCGAAAGGATCGGATGGAGCATGAAATTGCTCGGCATTGAACGGATCCGGGAAAAGAACCCCTTTGAACTGTCGGGCGGGCAAATGCAGCGGGTGGCGATCGCCGGCATGCTCGTGATGAAGCCGGACATTCTCATTTTGGATGAACCGACCTCCCAGCTCGACCCGCAAGGGACGGAAGAGGTTTTTCAAGTGATCCGGAATCTGGCGAAGGAAGGGATGACGATCCTCGTCGCGGAGCATAAAGTGGAAAAGCTGGCGGAATACGCGGATAAACTGTTGCTGCTGCACGACGGGAAATGCGCCGCTTTTGACGCGCCGAAGCGGGTATTTTCCATGGAGAATGCGGAAAGTTACGGGGTGGAACTTCCCCTTGCCGCGCAGATCGCCAAGGAATTGGACTTGAGGGACGAAGCCGGCCTGTACCCGGCCGCTCCGGACGAACTTCTTGCCCTGCTGAAAGGACGTTTGCAAGGCGCGGCGGGCACCGGTGAACGGTTAACCGAATGAAAAGGCGGTGAAGGCATTGAACCGGATTTCCGTACAACAGTTGGCCTTTTCTTACAACGGAAAGGATATGGTTTTCGAAAATTTTTCCGCGGAATTTTCCGGAGGACCGACGGCCATCATCGGGCAAAACGGGGCGGGGAAAACGACCCTCGTCAAATTGATCAAGGGCCTGCTGAAACCGGATAAGGGAAGGATCCTCATCAACGGAATTCCCGCCGGTTCCATGACGGTCCGGGATTTGGCAAAAACGGTCGGGCTCGTGTTCCAAAATCCGAACGACCAAATTTTTAAGCCGTCCGTCCTGGAAGAGGTGACGTTCGGGCCGAACATCATCGGCTTTTCCGGGGAAAAGGCGGAAAGATCGGCGAAAGAAGCCCTGGAAATGTTAGGGATCAGCCATTTAAAACATGAAAATCCTTATGATTTGAATCTTTCCCAGCGGAAGTTGGTGAGCATCGCATCCATCCTGTCGATGGATCCGGACATCCTCATCTTCGATGAACCGACGATGGGGCAGGATTACGAAGGCAGGGAGATCATTAAACGGACGATCCGGCATTTGCGGGAACGGGGGAAACTGGTGCTGGCCATCCTCCATGACATGGATTTTGTCGCGGAAAATTTTGACCGGGCCGTCGTCATGCACGAGGGGAAGATCATCGCCGACGGGCACCCGCGGGAAGTTTTCGCCAGGGAGGAGATCGTCGCGCAAGCCGGCCTGGAACTGCCGAACGCGGTAAAACTCGGGAAAAGATTGGGATTAAAGGATATTTTCTTGACGAAAAACGAACTGATCCGATATTTGAAGGAACGGGCGTCCGGCCGTTGAAGACTCCCTCCTGCACGACCTGGACTCCCCCGTTCGGCCTGGCTGCGGCTGATCAGACTGGAAAAAAAGAAGTCGCTGTATGGATAAAATGTTTCCCGGAACAGGATCATTCCGCCGGCGAAAGCGAAGGCGTCTCCGGTGATGTTTTCGTACAGGTTATGGTACAGTAATGTTCAGAGGTGGCCGCAAATGGCTTGGATCGAGAAAATTTCCGTTTCCAAAAAGAATCCGAAACATTTTGACCTTCATTTAAAAGACGACGAAGGGGAAAAAGTGCTTTCCGTCAGCGAAGAAAGCCTGGTCAAATTCCGTTTGCATAAAGGGAAAGAAATCTCCGGGCTGGATGTGGAAGAAATTTTATACTTTGAGGAGATCAACCGGGCGCTCAACCGGGCGCTGAAGGCGCTGGCCCGGCGGATGCGGACGGAAAAGGAAATCCGGGACGATCTGTCCGCCGCCGGGTTCTCCGAAGGCATCGTCCGGGAAACCCTCAGCCGTTTGCAGGAAAAAGGGTACATCGACGACGGGCAATTCGCCGAGGCCTTCGTCACCGAACAAATGAGGGGAAAAGACAAGGGGCCGGAATGGATCCGAATGGCCTTGAAGGAAAAAGGGGTAAAAGACGAAATCATCCGTTCCGCCCTTGCCCGCTATACTCCGGAAGAACAATTGAAAAAGGCGAAGGAACTTTGCGAAAAACTCGCCGCAAAAAAGAAAAACCTTTCCGTTCTTCAGCTGAAAATCCACTTGAAGGAAACCTTGCTCCGCAAAGGTTTCGAACGTTCCGTCTGCGACCGGGCGGTGGCGGAGACCGACTTCACCGGGCTGCAATTGCAGGAGGATGAGGCGTTGGAACATGCCGGGGAGAAGGCCTGGTTCAAATACCGTTCCCTTCCGGAAAAGGAACGGGAAATCAAGGTGAAGCAATATTTATACCGCAAAGGATTTCCTTTGGAAAAGATTGAAAAGTTCCTGCAAAGAAAAAAAGAAGAATAACGGAGGGAAGGCGGGACAGTTGCCATGGAAAAACGGTACAGCGAGATGACCGAATACGAATTGAAACAGGAGATCGCCCGCTTGAAGGAAAAGGCAAGGAAGGCGGAGCAGATGGGCATGATCAACGAATACGCCGTTTGGGAAAGAAAGGCGGCGATGGCGGAAGCCTATCTGCTGGATGTGAACGATTTTAAGGCCGGTGAAATCTACCGTTTGAAGGAGGAGCCGGACACTTTTTTTAAAGTGACCCATTTCCGCGGGGTTTTCGCCTGGGGCTATCGTTTGGGCGGGGATAAAAGGGAGGAAGCGGTGCCGATTTCCCTGTTGAAAAAATCGTAAATTTCTTCTTGCAAAAACGTTTTTTCCGGCTCGATGGAGGATGATTCAGTGAAGGAGAAAGTCAGCAGCCTGTTGAAGGATTTCCCGAAAGAAAAATTTTGCAAAGATTTGATCGGCTGGTTCCAGCGGGAGCAGCGCCCCTTGCCCTGGCGGGAGGATAAGGATCCCTACAAAATCTGGGTGTCGGAAGTGATGCTGCAGCAGACGAGGGTGGACACGGTTATCCCCTATTTCCGCCGCTTTATCGAAAAATATCCCGACATGCGCGCCTTGGCGGAAGCCCGGGAAGAGGAACTTTTGAAGATGTGGGAAGGCCTGGGTTATTACTCCCGCGTGCGAAATCTCCAGGAAGCGGTCCGGGAAGTTTGCGAAAAATATGGCGGCGTGGTGCCGAAAAGCCGGGAACAATTCGGCAAATTGAAGGGCGTCGGACCTTATACGGCGGGCGCCGTTTTAAGCATCGCCTATGGAATCCCCGAACCGGCGGTCGACGGCAACGTGATGCGGGTCCTTTCCAGGATTTTTTTGATCGGCGAGGACATTGCGAAAGCGAAGACGAGGAATTTGATGGAGGACCTGATCCGGGAGATCATCTCCCGGGACGATCCTTCCGGGTTTAATCAGGGGCTGATGGAACTTGGCGCGATCGTCTGCAAGCCGAAAGCGCCCGCCTGCCTGTTATGCCCGGTGCAGGAGCATTGCCGGGCCTTTGCCGCCGGGCTGCAGGAAGAATATCCGGTGAAAACGAAAAGCGGCAAGGTGAAAACCGTTCATCTGGCGGCGGCGGTTTTAACCGACGAAAGGGGAAGGGTTTTAATCCGGAAACGGCCGAAGGAAGGTCTGCTCGCCAACCTCTGGGAATTTCCGACCGAGGAGGCGGACGGACTCCATTTTCCGGATCGCGCCGCCGATTTTGCCGAGAGGATGAAAAGGAAGCACGGGATCCGGGTCGAGATCACCGGTCCCCTCGGGAAAGTGGAACATGTTTTTTCCCATCTGAAATGGCAGATTTCCGCCTATTACGGCAGGGCGGAAGGGGAGATAATGGAAACGGACACTTTCAAAGCCGTCCCACTGCCCGATTTGGAAAAATATCCCTTCCCCGTTCCCCATCAGAAAATTTTTGCCATGTATCAAGGGGATATCGGGACGGAAAAAGGGAGCAGCCGGACAGGGAAAGTCCGCCCCTGACGGCGGACCGTCAGCGTGAACCGCGACGAGGCGGGGGACCGGGAGGGGTCTTCCCCCAAACTTGGCACCCGGACGGAGCGGATCAATTTGGCGGTTTGCCATCCGGGGGCTCCCCGTCCCGAACCTGCGCGGCTATCGGCGGACGGTCCCATCATGCTTGACCGGGACCGATTTTCCCGTCACCGATGCCGGACCGGGAAGGCGAGGGCCGGGCGGATTTTTTAAAGGGGCAGGCGAAGCTGCAACGTTCAGCGGGCAAACGTCATTTTTAGCGAAAAGGGAAAGGAAGGATGGGAGACGTGGAGAACAAGGTGGCATTGGTCACGGGCGGAAGCCGGGGGATCGGCCGAAAAACGGCCCTCCGCCTGGCAAAGGCGGGCTACGATTTGGTGATCAATTACGCGAGGAATGAAAAGGCGGCCATGGCGGTCAAGGAAGAGATCGAGCAAATGGGAAGAAGGGCGTTGACCGTCAAGGCGAACATCGGGGAGACGGAGAAGATCAGGGAGATGTTCCGGGCCGTCGATGAATTTTTCGGACGGCTGGACGTCCTTATCAACAACGCCGCCTCCGGGGTTTTGCGGCCCGCCATGGAACTGAAGGAGAACCATTGGGACTGGACGATGAACATCAACAGCAAAGGGATGCTGTTTTGTTCGCTGGAAGCGGCAAAACGGATGGAGAAAAACGGAGGGGGAAAGATCGTCAGCGTCACTTCGATCGGCTCGATCCGCTATTTGGACAATTATACGCTCATCGGCGCCTCCAAAGCCGCCGTTGAATCGTTGACGAGGTATTTGGCGGTGGAGCTGGCGCCGAAAAACATCGCCGTCAATGCGGTTTCCGGAGGCGCCGTCGATACGGACGCCTTAAAACATTTTCCGAACCGGGAGGCGCTGCTTGAAGACGCGAGAAACAGGACCCCGGCCGGAAGGATGGTGGAAGCGGACGACATCGTGAACGTCATCATGTTTTTGCTGTCCGATGAAGCGTCGATGATCCGCGGGCAGACCATCGTCGTCGACGGGGGAAGGTCGCTTCTGATATAAAAATTCCATCGGTTTTTTGGATAATTTCACTTCCGCGAGGGAATGTTAATGACCAAGTGGAGGTGATAACATGGCTAAGAAATCCCAAGCTGGCACGGACGTTCAAAAAGTAAGACAGCAAAACGCCCAATCTTCCAAAGGGCAATACGGGACGGAATTTGCCGCTGAAACCGATGCCCAACAAGTAAAGAAGCAAAATCAACAGTCGGAAACGAAAAAGCAAAAAAATTCGTAATTTCCCATTTTGGCATATAGTTTTCCAGCATGAGGGTGCCCCCGTTTCGGGCCACCCTCGTTTTTCGTTTTTGGCCCAGGCGGCCGGACGGGACGCCAGGCCCCTTTTGCCTGCTGAAACCATGCCCCCTCCGGCGGACCGCATGTTTACAAAAGCGGCGGCCGCGGCGGCGGTTCCACCCCGTTTTTACGGAAAAATTCAAGGGACGATCCGCATAAAAATTTCCCCGGTTTCCGGGAGTTCTTCCGCCTCTTCTGTTTAATCTTTCATGAAATCGCGGTATAATATTTAAATATAGACGATCGCGGAAGATGTTTTCAGGAGAAAGAAGGGATCCCGATGACGATACCAGCTGCCGGAACGACGATTGAAATCCACAGTTACAAGCATAACGGCCAAATCCATCGCATTTGGAAAGAAACGATCGTTCTGAAAGGAACGAAAATGGAAATCATCGGCGGCAACGACCATACGACGGTGACCGAATCCAACGGCAAAACCTGGATCACCAGGGAGCCGGCCATCTGTTATTTCCATGCCCGGCATTGGTTCAATGTGATCGGGATGCTGAGGGAAGACGGCATCTATTATTATTGCAATCTCAGTTCTCCCTTTGTCATCGACGATGAAGCCTTGAAATACATCGATTACGACTTGGATATTAAAGTATATCCCGACATGACCTACGTCCTCCTCGACGAAGACGAATACGAGGAGCATAAGCGGAGCATGGGTTACCCGAAAATTATCGATCAAATATTAAAAAACAACATCTCCACGCTCACCTATTGGATCCGCCAGAAAAAAGGCCCCTTTGCCCCCGATTTTGTCGATACCTGGTACGAACGGTATTTGAAATACCGCAAAGTTTGACCGCCGGTCCCGGGTGCCGCCGATTTTCGTTTTCCTGTCCCCGGCTGCCCCATCCGCCTGATTCTGCCCTTTGCGGGTATTGCCGGGCTGAAAAGAGGCCGATACGGAAGCAGGTACAATTTCCGGCCGCGCCACTTGCCCGCTTCCAAGTTCCGAGCCTCGGGAGCCCGGGAATTTTGCGCATTCCTTGTCTCCGCCCGGTTTTGCCTTGGGGCGCCAAGGAATCATTGGGGAACGGAAAAATGAAACCGATTGCATCCGGCGAGTATGTCCTCCCCGGCTGACGCAACGCTTACCGCACGAATGCCAAATATCCTTGAGAGCGCGCCCTTCCCCCGGCCAATGCGAAGCTTCCTGTTCCCCCTTCCTGCGCGGCACATTTTCCGAAGGAAGCACGCGGTCGTTTTTCCGCAAAAAAACCGGGGATCCCCTTTCGTCCGACGGCAAATGCCGGCGAAGGGGAATTCCCCGGAATACGGGTCCGTTTGCGGGTACAAATATGCGCCGGCGGACACCGGTGAGCTGAAAAAATCCCCCGGAATATGGGCCCGTTTGCGGGACGGTGTTTTTTTCCTTCCGCACTTTTACGGCGCCTTGAACCTTTCCTTCTCCATTTTCCCGGCCGTCGCCGGCCTTTTCTCCCGCAGGTGCTCCCTCTTTTTTCGGAACAATCGGGAGCTTATTGGGGATCGGGCTCCGCCAATCGGACATGCCCCTCCTCTTTATGGAACGATTGCAGGCTGTTGATCAGCTTTTCCAAATGAAGAAGATGTTCATTGTATTCCATCACGGCCACCATCATCTGCAAAATGTGATAGGCCGCCTGTTCGTCCCCTTCTTCCTTCAAATATTGCAGATGGAGCCTCAGCAGGCTTTGTTTCATCGAATCGAGCTCGCCGATTTTTTCTTCATGTTTCATTTTCGCCTTTCCCGTATAACGGATCAGGATTTGTTCATGGCTGATCGTCAGCTGTTCGATGCAGCCCTTCAATTTTTCCGTAAAATGGCCCGGCAAGAGGCTTAAATCATTTTCATATTGATGCAGTTTTTTCAGCACGTTGAGGGAGGCCCGGACCGTTGCGATCATGTGCCGGTAGAGAACCACTTTCCGCATTTTGGCGTAGCGGTGCTTTCGTAAAAAATTCCGTTCCTCCTTATAAAATAAGAAAATTTGATCGAGCCGGATCAACCGTTCTTTGATCCGCTCGATATCATTTTTCAGCTCCACATGATCGGATGCCTGATAAATGCTTATCCGGATCCATTTAATCACTTCTCCGGTTATTTCCATAATCGACTTGAAAAGTTTTGTTTCATATTTCGGCGGAAGGAGCGCAAGGTTGATCAGGAACGCCGACAAGATCCCCAAAAGGATGGTGATAAACCGGATGAAGGCGAATGAGTAAAAATCGTCTTCCGGGGCGACCATGATGGCCACCAAGGTAACCAGGGACAGGGAGATCGTATTTTCGATCTTCAACCGCAAATGGATAATGATGACGATGATGGAGGCGAGACCGATGATGACGAAATGATTGCCGAAGAGCTGATAGAACAAAATCGCGCATAATGCGCCGATGATATTTCCTTGGATCTGTTCCACGATCGTCAAATACGACCGGTAGATGGAAGGCTGAACCGCGAATATGGCCGCGATCCCCGCGAAAACGGGCGACGGCAGTTTTAACAGTTCGGCAAGGAATAATGCCAGCACAATGGCCGTTCCGGTTTTTAAAATACGAGCGCCAAGTTTCATAAAATATCCCTTTCATCCATGGTGATCGATTGGATTTCCTGCATTTCCCTTTAGAGAAAAGATACCCACGTTTGCAGTATTTTATCATATTCAAGGGCTTTGTCCAGCGGAAAAAAGTGAATAATTTGTGCCTGCCGACGGGCCCGGAGAACGGGTGGACAGCGGCCGTGCGGGGCCTGGGGCAACGATTTTCCGTCCCTCTTTCCGCCGTCCGCCGGCTGCAGGTTTCATTCGATGCCGCCGGCCCGGCCGGAGGGCCTGACACGTGTCCTTTTTCGCCATTTCGGCGGCGGATGATCCCGCCGGATCTTCCCCTTTTTTGCCGGTGATCTTTTTCATTCCGGAAAGCGCGTGTTCCGGGGCCGCTGTTTACTTTTTTCAGGCCCGGGCTTTCCGATGCCCATCTTCCGCTTACCATAAATTATATGCCGCCCGGACCGGACATTCCTCCCGAACGTTTTTTCTCCCCGTGTTGTTTCGGAATTTTTCCGAATGAAAGGGGGGTGACAAGCGTATAGATGGATGTAAGGACTTTTCCATTTCCGGTCGAGGTGAGCGATGATCCCGTTCCTGTTTTTGTTTTTGGTGATCCTTTGCATCGGCATGAGTTTGCGCACCCTTTTTCTCCCGGAAGCCATGATCGATAAATTTTTGTCCTGGCGGAGTTTTGTATATTTGCTGTTCATGTATGTCACGGCGGTGATCGGCTTCGGACTCATCTATTTTCTCCTGATGCAAAACGGTTATGCCGTCCTGGCGGAAACCGGGACGAAGGCCGGCGAACCGGAAGGGTTGGACTTGCTGTTTACGTGCGTGTATTTTAGCGGCATTACGATGTTTTCCATCGGTTACGGGGATGTGGTGCCCTTGGGGATCGGGCGCCTGATCGCAGTCATCGAAGGATTGCTCGGATACGCGATCTCCGCCTCCTTTGTCTTCCGGACGGTGGCCGACATCAGGAAGCGGCGGAGCCTGGGATGAAATCGGAAAGCGGGTTTTTGGAAAGAGACTTCCCGAAAAAGGATACAGGCCCCGAGAGCAAGCCTTTTCTTTTGCCAGCGAGAGAGGGCGGGTTTTCCGGGAAATTTTTTGAGCGGGCCCGAAGGAGCGGGACTGTGCGGGAATGCCCGTGATCCGCAAATCCTTCGGGACTTCTCATTTGTTTTTTAATCGGCGATTCGCTAAGCTATTGGTAAGTAAACCCATGGCGAAGCTTTCCGCGGCGGGCCGTGAAGGACCAATTTTTCCCGCCTTCGGCCGGCCGGGACGGGTTAATTTGAGAACGGAATGGGAGGATGGAATATGGAATCCTTAACAGGAAAAAAAGCCCCTGATTTTGAAGCCCTCGCCACGAACGGGGAAAAGGTGAAGTTATCCGATTTCCGAGGAAAATATGTCGTCCTGTATTTCTATCCGAAGGATATGACCCCGGGATGTACGGCGGAAGCATGCGATTTCAGGGATCATTACCAGGATTTTTCCGATCTGAACGCGGTCATCCTGGGGGTGAGCGGCGATTCCCTCCGGTCCCATCAAAAATTTGCCGAAAAACACCGGCTGCCTTTCTTGCTGCTGACCGATGAGGACCATGAAATCGCCAAAGCTTACGGGGTGTGGAAGCCGAAGAAGATGTTCGGCAGGGAGTTCTTTGGAACGGAACGCTCCACATTCATTATCGATAAGGAAGGAAATGTGGCGATGGAGTGGCGGAAAGTTCAGGTAAACGGCCATGTGGAACAGGCATTGGAATGGATTCGCGGACATGCCGGCAAGTGAACCCGCCGCAACTTCCGGGGGATATGGACGTCGGCCCATGGTTTATTGCGAACGGTCATTGAATCAAAGCTTATGCGGGCCGGGCGAACGAAAAAGGCGGTATTTTGCGCGCGGCACGACCTTTGGAAAGCGGAATCGGAAGCTGTGCCTTGAAATGCGGAGAGGATCCCGGACCGTCCTTGGGGCGTCTTTTCGGAGGAAGGCGGCGCCCGATTCCGGTCCCCGCTTTTTCGGAAGAAAGGAACAGAAAATCACGGGGAATACAGGCTTTTCAACTACTCAGGCCGAATCCGCCTGAATACTGTATAACAGGGCATACCTCCTCACTCATCTGATTTGGCTGGTTTCAAAAGAGGACGCTTTTGAACCAGCTTTTTTTAATGTTTGGAATGGATTAAAATGAAAGGGAAAAGGATGGTTCCTGCCACGGAGAGAACCGTTCCGCTTTTGGAAACGGGCAATACAAATCAATGGGAAGGGGAATGGGAGGCATGAAAATCTACACGCGGTCCGGAGATAAGGGAACCACGTCCCTCGTTTACGGGGTGCGGGTGGCGAAAAACGATCCGAAAGTGGAGGCTTATGGGACTTGCGATGAAGCGAATTCCTTGATCGGGTTGTCCGCCAGTTTTTTGCGCGACGCTTCTTTTCCGGAAAAGGAAAAGTTCTTGGCGGAAATCCGCCAAATCCAGACGAAGCTGTTCCACGTCGGTTCGGAACTTTCCACGCCCGAGGGAAAGAAAGTGCATTGGCCGATTCAAAAGGAAGATGTGGAAAACTTGGAAAAATGGATCGATGAATGGGACAAAAAGCTGGCGCCGCTGACCAATTTTATTTTGCCCGGCGGCCATCCGGCGGGAGCGGCCCTCCATGCCGCCCGCACGATCGTCAGGCGCGCCGAGCGTTGCGCCGTCGCCCTGGAGAATGTCAATCCGCAAGTCCTGGCCTATTTAAACCGCCTGTCCGATTATCTTTTTGTCGCGGCAAGATTTGTAAATCAGGCTTTTGGGGTCAAGGAAGACGTGCTGCACAGCGAATCGTCATGATCCGGAAGCCTGGAAAATTTTTTTCGGCAAGGTTTTTGATGATCTTGCTGAAAAAAGGGAAAACCAACAAGGAACGGAGGTTTTTCATCCTTCATTGGCGGGCTCGTACGGGCTTCATGGCCGTGATTCCCGGCAAAAGGCCGGCAAAGGCGCGCGCCGAAACGGGAGACCCCATGAAGATGGGCCTCCTTTGACGCCTGCAGGAACCGGACGGGACTGCCGGCGCCCGGGGCCTTCCGGACTGCGCCCGGCCGGTTTGTCTTTTGGGGAAGAAAGGGAAACCGGAGGGGCCGTCCTTTTCTCCGCTTCCGTCCGCCCGGCCGTTCCCGGTGGAATTTTATTGACAAAGGCGTTGAAAAATTAGTACACTAATTATAAAGATTATTATGTAATAATGCTTTCCAATGAGAAAAGAGGTGCATGGCGGTGGCTGGCAACCAACTGAAAGAAGCGCTGGAGACGCTCAAAGAGTCCGGCATCCGCATAACTCCGCAGCGTCATGCGATACTGGAATATTTGATCAATTCCATGTCCCACCCGACCGCTGATGAAATATATAAAGCGCTGGAAGGAAAATTTCCGAATATGAGTGTCGCGACGGTCTACAACAACCTGCGGGTCTTCCGCGAAGCGGGTTTGGTGAAAGAACTGACCTACGGGGACTCTTCCAGCCGTTTTGACTTCGCGACGAGCGACCATTATCATGCCATATGCGAAAAATGCGGAAAAATCGTCGATTTCCATTATCCGAGCCTGAATGAAGTGGAACAATTTGCCGCCCATGTTACGAATTTCAAAGTCAGCCATCATCGATTGGAAATATACGGACTTTGCGAGGACTGCGCCAAAAAGGAAGGCCACTGAAGGGACAGAGCATCTCATGTAGATCGCTCTGTTTTTTATTCCCCTTTTTCTGAGGGAAATGGGGCCGGGTTCCCGCTTTTTCCGCATGCCGCCAAAAAAACCGGGAAGTTTCCCGGCTCGTCTATGTTTCGCTTTTTTCAAGCTCCCGTTCGGAGGCGTTTTTCCCCGCTTTTTTCGGTCTTCTTTTATTGTAGCTTTCGTCGAATTCTTTTCCTTCCAGTTCCGGATCCAAAGTCAGCGCCTCCCCGCAAAACATGCACAGATCCACCCTGCCCAGCATCTTCGTCCTTTTCCCGCAAGAAGGGCAAATGACTTGTTCGGCCTGGACGGAAAGGAGGCCGATCCTTAAATAAACCAAGGTGCTGCCCATGACGGACAACAGGCCTAACAGCATAAAAAGGACCATGAGGAACGGATAGTCCTTCAACAATAATCCGATATACATTAAAAGGATACCGGCGATCACCAAACGGAAAGCGAACGAGCGGACCCGGTTGATTTTGCTGCTTTTCTTCTTCAACGCAGATTTCCTCCCTTCTCTATCCCAACTATACCACAACGGAAAAAATGAAAAAAATGAATTAAACCGCATCCGGGATTAATCCCTCCGTATTTATTGTCGATTTTGTTACAAAAAAGGAATTTTCCCCCCGGCGTCGAATATGTTCTGTATTAGCAAATCGGGGGAATGACGATGGAAGATTTGATACGCTCCATTTACTGGGAACGGGCCAGCCACCCTTCCACATTGGGGATCCTGCTGGTGGAGAAGGGGCAATTCGCCCTGACCCCATATGACGTCATCCAAACGGTCCTGCTCGAGATCGTGGAACGGGGCGAAAAGGAAATGGATATCGTCCATTTCAGCGACGGCAGACGCCAGATCGGGCTGATGACGATAGACAAGGAAACGATCCACGACTGGCTGTTCTTCGGCAAAAACAAAAAAATCATCAATTGGATCTACAGCGGAAAAATATTATTTGAAAGAAACGATTTTTTCCACCATTTAATTAAGGAGCTTCAAGATTTTCCCTTCAACGACCGGAAGATCCGCATCGGTCTGGAGTTTTGCAAATTGATCAGCTCGTATTTGGACGGAAAGCGGCTGTACCAAAAAAAGAACCATCTTGACGCATTCAATCACGTCATTCGCGCCCTCCATCATTTGGCGAGATTGTCGATCATCGAGAAAGGAATGCATCCCGAGCTGACCGTTTGGGATCAGATGAAGCAAATCGATCCCGAGATCTTCAAATTGTATGAAGAGTTTATCCGGAGCGAAGAACCCCTTGAAAAAAGGCTGGAACTTTTATTTTTGGCCAGTGAATATATGATCCGTTCGAAGACGGAATTGGGAGCGGCCCATATCGCGGACATATTGAAACAGAAAGCGTACTGGTCGGTCCAGGAGCTTTTCGAACATCCCGAATTAAAAATTTATTCCATCGATCTGTTGATTCTTTTGGAGTATTTATTGGACCGGGAGTACATTGAGCTCATTGTGGACGAAAAGAAAGGAAAAGGCGGCGTACCATTGGCATTGTACAGGCTGAAGAAGGATGTTTTTTAAATCCGGGGACGGAGCCGGACGGCCGTATCGCCTCCGTTTTCCGGAAAAAATTATCTTCAAAAAATTTTCCGCAGGCTTGGCCCTCGGCAAGTCAGCGTCTGCCCGGGCCGCAGTCCGGAAGGAAATGAATGCGGGCATGTTCGGTTCCTTGGCAAAAATGGTCTGTCCGTCGCCGATTCAAAAGCCTTTCGCCCTTTCCGAAGGGCGGGAAAAACGGGTAAAGGGCATCCGGCGGAAAGTTCTCCCGCTTTTCAGTCGAATAGGGCATTTTTCTTTTTCCGGCGCGCCTCCGGACTTTCATTTTTTCTTGGGGAAGCGGCCGAAGAAATTGAAAAATCCATGGGAAAAATGGGCTTTTCTTCTTTTCCGCGCCTCCGATTTTAGGTGTTGACAACTAGTTGTTTTGCTGATATATTAATATTCGCCGTCAGGAATTAGGGGAGTTGAAAAGAACGGTTGACACGTATTAATTCCTGATGGTAAAATATAAAAGTCGCGTTTCGATTGAACCTTGAAAACTGAACAAGACAAAGCGCCTTTGAGTTTCGGATGAGCATAAATGTTTTGATGGAGAGTTTGATCCTGGCTCAGGACGAACGCTGGCGGCGTGCCTAATACATGCAAGTCGGGCGGAGCCCGAGGGGAGCTTGCTCCTTTTCGGGCTCAGCGGCGGACGGGTGAGTAACACGT
>Ga0207875_100238_pt1 | contig 36565 bp, 29 predicted proteins | sample CeladaPassage60A_FD_187476 | JGI IMG/M metagenome (GOLD analysis project Ga0207875, IMG submission 187476) | Cellulose-adapted microbial communities from the Joint BioEnergy Institute, USA - Passage3 60A (SPAdes) (version 2) | ecosystem: Engineered > Bioreactor > Continuous culture > Unclassified... | reverse complement strand
CCGCATCTCCAGCCCCTTCAGTGGGCTTCGCCTTCTCAGCCCGGCGGCTTTAGCCCCGGGCACGCACCGAGCGGTGGGATCCTCTCACCACCCCGCCAGGCATCGTCGTCGTTCCCAGCCGGCTTTAACGCCTGGTGTGAGTTAGGGCGCCGCGGCTACCAGGTGATCAGGTTCGCCACCGCCAGCAGCGGCCGTCCCCGCTGCCGATTGAGCCAGCAGCAGAGATTGTGCAGCGCCACCCGGGCCGCCAGCCGCGCCTGGAACCCCGCCAGGGTGTGCGGCCGCTCGCGCTCCAGCCCGAAGGCGTGCAGCAGCCGCCCGATGACCGTCTCCACGATCTGGCGATGCCGGGCCGCCCAGCGGCGGACCGGCTTGGGCCAGCGCCGCCGACTGCCTCGCTGCGGGGTGGCCACCAGCGTCACCCCGTAGGTGGCCGCCAGGTGCGCCTCGTAGTCCTCGCCGGCAAAGCCACTGTCGGCCAGATAGGTCGCCACCGGCGTGCCGACACTGGGCAGGCGGGGATCGGGGTGGGCCCGACAGGCAATCAGGGTCTCGGCGAGGGAGCGCTCATTGGTGCTGGCCGGGGCCACGCCCCAGCCGGTGATCACCCCTTCCAGGCTGACCGCGGTCAGCACGCGGAAGCCCGCGAACCAGCCGAGCCGCAAGCTGAAGCCGATGTTGGCCTCGCCCGCCAGCCAGCCCCGCCCCCGGCGTTTGGCATTGCGCACCGGGGCCGGGGCCACATCGAGGACATCACAGGCGACGGGACCCCGTCCGAGCTGCTCCGCTAGATAGAGGGCGAACTGGGCCAGGGCGGCCTGATGCCGCCGCAGCAGGCGGTTGTATTGGCTGCGGTGGGGCAGGGTCGGGAAGTAGGGGCGCAGGTGGCGCTCGGCATAGCGATAGAAGTCCTGCTCACTGGCGAACTTCATCCATTGCCCGAAGATGGCCAGCGTCAGCACCTCGCTGCGGCTCAGCGCGGGCGCGGGGCCGGGGCGGTGGGGCTCCGGGGGCAGGTGGGTCTGGCAGAAGGTGTCGACCAGGACATAGACTGTAATCAGGAAGGTGTCCACATCCATCGGGTGCTCCTTTCGTGGGAGACGGATGAGAGCTATCTCCCGTATGGAAGTGGGCACCTGCCTGTGTCAAGAGGGCACAGCATGCCCCGGCTAACTCACACCAAGCGTTTGAGCCCCGGGCACATGCCGAGCGGCGGGAGCCAACACATCCGAGTCTGCGCCCCGCGGTGCCCCATCCCCTTCAGTGGGCTTCGCCTTGTCAGCCTGGGGATAAACCCCCGGGCACACGCCACAGCGCGCAGCCCCGTCGCATGTATCCGCTGTGGCGGAGAGGGCGAGTTCCTCCACACGGACCGAGTCGTGGCCAGCCTCGGTCGGGGTAAACGCCGACGCATGACGCATGACGTATGTCGCATCACGCATCACGCATCCATCACACCCCTGACACAACCGCGACTGCGGCGTATAGTGCCGCCATGAGGGGCATCACACGACGGACAGAGAGGGAGGCCGGAGATGCCGGAGTCGAACGGGAGCGAGCGGCACGCGGCTGTGGCCCGGGGGCTGATGGAGGCCGTGCGTGCCCGCTACGGTGAGCGGCTGAGCGCGGAGCAGGAAGAGCGGGTCGCGGACGAGCTGCGCCGCATGGTCGAAGCAGCAGAGGCCCTGCGCCGTGTCCCGCTGACGAACGCCGACGAGCCGGACGTGCTGTTCCGGCCCTACCGTGGGGAGGGATGACGGGTGGCGGCGAACGATGCGCTGAGCTTCGCAACCGTACGCGATCTGGCGCGGATGCTGCGCAGCGGCGAGACGACGCCGACCGCGTTGGTCGAGCACTTCGCCGAGCGCCTCGACTCCGTCGGGCGCCGCTACAACGCCGTGGTGACGATCATGCTCGACCGAGCGCGGCGCGAGGCGGCGCTGGCCGAGGCGGAGTTGAAGGCAGGCTACGACCGGGGGCCGCTCCACGGGATTCCCTACGGGGCCAAGGACCTGCTTGAGGCCGTCGGCGCGCCGACGACCTGGGGCGCGGCGCCCCTGCGGGATCAGGTATTCAACGCCGACGCCACCGTCATCCGCCGCCTGCGGGATGCCGGGGCGGTCCTGCTGGCCAAGCTCAGCATGGTCGAGCTTGCCGGGGGGCTGGGTTACAACCAGCCGAACGCCTCGCTGACCGGGCCGGGCATCACCCCCTGGAACCCGGAGTCCTGGAGCGGCGGTTCGTCCAGCGGGTCCGGGTCGGCCGTCGCCGCTGGAGCCATCCCCTTCGCCATCGGCTCCGAGACGTGGGGCTCGATCGTCTCCCCCTCCAACTTCTGTGGGATCACCGGCCTCCGTCCGACCTACGGCCGCGTCAGCCGGGCCGGGGCGATGGCCCTCTCCTGGACGCTGGACAAGCTCGGCCCGATGTGCCGCACGGCGGACGACTGCGGGCTCGTCCTCGACGCCATCGCCGGGCCAGACCCGGACGATCCGACCACGCTGCCGGAGCCATACCGCTACGCGCCGGAGCAGGACCGCACCGAAGGATTCCGCCTGGGCGTGCTGCGTGACGGGCTCGACGACGCACAGCCGGAGGTACGTGCCAACTTCGAGCAGTCGCTCGCGGTGCTGAGCGAGTTCGCCACGCTGGAAGAGGTCACGCTGCCCGACTTCCCCTACGCCGAGGTGGCACGGATCATCCTGAACGCCGAGTCGGCGGCCGCCTTCGAGGATCTGATCGAGAGCGGCGCCGTGGCCGGATTGACCGCGCCCGAGGATCGCTGGGGCGCCTACGCCCGCACCGTCATCCCGGCGGTCGACTACCTGCGTGCGCTCCGCGTCCGGCGGCACATCGGCGTCGCGCTCGACCGGCTCCTGGCGCACTACGACGGCGTCGTGTGCCTCACCAACGCCGTGGTCGCCGCTCCGCTGGACATGCCGTTCGATGCCTACTTCGGCAAGGTCCGCCGACTCCCGATCGGCGCGGCAGGAAATCTCGCCGGGCTACCGGCGATCAGCTTGCCCAACGGCTTCGGGGAGCGGGGGCTGCCAACGGCGATGCAGATCGTCGGCCGCGTCGGGAGCGAGAACAGCATCCTCGCCGTCGCCCGCGCCTACCAGGCGCGCACCGACTGGCACACCCGGAGGCCGGAGGTGGGGTGAGGCGTCGCGCGTCATACGTCATACGTCCCCCTCACCCCCGGCCCCTCTCGAACGGAGCCCACCAAGGGGAGAGGGGCGAGCGACGGAATACGCAATACGGAGTACGCAGTACGCGTGACGGATGACGCATGACGCATGAGATCCAGTTCTGCCTCGATCTGACGCACCATTCGTGGGCGCGGGCGGCCGACCCGGCGGCGGCCGTCGATGCGACCTTGCGGGCGATCCGCGTGGCCGATGCGGCCGGACTCGACTCCGTCTGGTTGAGCGAGGATCCCGACGGCTGGGACGCCGTGGCCGTGCTCGCCGCCGCAGCGCGCGAGACCGAGCGCATCCGCCTCGGCACCGGGGTGACCAACCCCTACCTGCGCCACCCCAACCTGATTGCCATGTCGGTGGCCACGGTGGACCGGCTCTCCGGTGGGCGCGCCTTCCTCGGGCTGGGCCGCGGCCAGGCCGAGTGGTACTCCCGCGCACTCGGCATTCGCACCGGCCGCCCGCCCGAGGTCCTGGCCGAGACGATCGACCTCCTGCGCCAGTGGTGGCGCCCGCCTGGGCGGGCCAGCGCCACCGGGCACTTCCACGTGCGCGACTGGGCGCGCGCGATCGGTCCGGTGCAGTCCCACGTGCCGATCTACCTCGCCGCGCTCGGGCCGCGCGCCCTGCGGGTGGCGGCCGAGCGGGCCGACGGTTTGCTGGTGGCCGACTTCGCCTCGGTGCCCTACCTGCGGCGGCTGATCCCGATGGTCCGCTCCTGGGTTGCCGAGGCCGGCCGCGACCCGGCGGCCTTTCGCTTCTACGTCCGGACCGGGATCGTCGTCACCGACAACCCGGAGCCGGTGCTGGAGCGGCGGAAGAACCAGATGGCGCTGGTGAACGCCCTGCCGGGCATGACGCAGCAGATCGAGGTGCCGGGCTTCGATGTCCCGGCCATCATGGCCCGCGTCCGGGAGGTGATGCACACCGACGAGGTGCTGGAAGCCGGCGGGGCCTTCATCGACATCCGCAAGGTGGCAGACTTCGCCGCGGCGCGTCGCCTGATCCCCACCGAGCTCGTCGCTGCTGTCAGCCTCGTCGGCCCGGCGGCGGAGATCCGCGCGCGGCTGCGCGAGCTGGTGGAGATCGGCGTCACCGGCGTCTTCATCGCCCCGCCGGGCGAGCGCGACGCCGCCGAGTACGCCGCCCTCATCCGCGAGATCACCCCGTAGCGCGTTCCGACCACAGCGGGCGTGCAGATCCTGACGGCAATCGTGGATAATCACGCGGGCGCCGCGCCGGCCGGCGCCAGGGGGAGCGACCTCGCGTTCGCGGCCGTCGCAGCGCCGCCTTCTCCGCTTCGTCCCCGCTGCGTCAGTCCAGCCGGGCCGTCTCTCCGGACGTTCCGGTGAGTGCAGACTGTGCCCAGCGGGACTCGGGCGTGAGGCGGCCCGGACAGCGGGGTCGAGCGGGACAGTGGAGCGGTGACGAGGCATGGCTAATCGACGGCGCGGGCAGGTGGTTCAGCCGGCGCCCGTGCGGAAACCGCGCGATGCGGCCCTTGGCCGGGTCACGCGGTATGCGCCCGGGCTTGGCCTCGTGTTCCTCCTGGCGGCCGTGAGCCGCGGCGTGGCCGGCGCCCTGCCGGATGCCATCGCCGAAGTCACCGTCGGACTCCTCCTCGGAATTGCGATCGGAAACACCGTGCGCCTGCCCGTGGCCTTCCAGCCGGGCATCCGGTTCGCGGTCGGCACGCTGCTGCGGGTCGGCATCGTCCTACTCGGGACGCGCCTCAGCGTCCAGGACGTGCTGATGACCGGGCTGGATGCCCTGGTCATCGTGCTGGCGGGGATGACCACGGCGCTGCTCTTCACCCTCGGCATCGGGCGACTGCTGCGCTTGCCGCCGCGGCTCTGCCTGCTGATCGGCGTGGGAACGGCGGTCTGCGGCAACACGGCCATCATCGCCACAGCCCCCACGGTCGAGGCGAAGGAGCGCGACGTCTCCTTCGCCGTGGCGACGATCACCCTGTTCGGCACGCTCGCGGTGCTCCTCTACCCGGCGATCGGCCACCTCGCCGCCTTCTCCGACCAGGCGTTCGGCTACTGGGCCGGTACCGCGGTGAACGACACGTCGCAGGTGATCGCGACCGGGTTTGCCTACTCGGACGCGGCCGGCGAGGTGGCCACGGTGGTCAAGCTGACGCGGAACACGCTGATGGGCCCGCTGCTCGTCGTCATCGGCGCCGTGTACGCGCATGCGGTCCGTTCGGCCGGCCCCGGTCGCACGAGCCGGTCGGGTGCCCGGCGGGTGCTGTCGGTGGTGCCGCCCTTCGTGCTCGGCTTCCTCGGCATGGCGCTGCTCAACAGCCTCGGGCTTATCTCTCCGCAGGCTGGCCATGCGGCGAGCGAGGGGGCCAAGCTGCTCGTCCTCGCGGCCCTCACCGGCGTCGGGCTGAGCACCAACCTCGGCCAGATGCGCGCCGTCGGGCTCCGTCCGTTCTACCTTGGGCTGGCGGCCTCGACGCTGCTGAGCCTGCTGACTCTCGCGCTGATCCTGGTCCTGGTCGGGCTCTAGCGCGCGTGAGCACGCGACTCCTCGCCGCCGAGACGGCGGTCGATCAGCGCCAGCGCGACGCCGTAGACGGCGTGAGCGGCGATCATCACCCCTTGCCGCGAGGTTCGGTCCTCGTCGGGCCACGGGTAGAGCTTCAGGCCGGGCATCAGCCCGAGGTAGCTCACGCTCCAGACCAATCCCCCGTAGAGCAGCCCGGCAGCGATGTCCGACGACGGCAGCAGGCGGCGCCCGAGGCCGAAGAGCGCCCCGGCACCGGTGCCGTACCCGACGTGGGCCAGGAGCCAACTGGAGAGAAAGGCCGGCTCGGAGAGCTTGTGGCGGACACCCGCCTCCTCTTCGACCCGCTCCGTGATGTGCTTCGGTGGTGGTTTCCCGAGCAGGCCGGTCGCCCGTCCGGCAGCCATAGCGGCCGACATAAACCCGGTCGCCGCCGTTCCGGCCAGCGCACCGCGCACGATGGCGTTCATCGGAACCTTCCTTTCCCGCGCCGCCTGCGTCCTGCGCGGCAGCGCCCTGCCTCCCGCCGGTGGGACACCCGTCGCCGACCTCTGGTCATTCCGTCTGCATCCCGCGTCGGTCCTGCGCCGGACGAACGCAAAGCCGATGCCGGGCGGACGGCGGACGGAGCCTCACGCGCCTCGCGTCTTGTACGAGTTGCTCCCCTCTCCCAAAGTTGGGAGAGGGTCTGGGGGTGAGGGCCGCTCTTGCGAGCCACCCCGCTGCGCTTGCCAGCGCGGGGTGGATCTGGTACGCCTGCGTGCCAGACGCGGCCACGTGCCGCGGGTGCGGCGGCGCGGGGATGGGGCCGCCGACCAGGGAGCGATCAGGAGGAGAGCCATGAGCGGCATGGGCTACCAGGCAGTCGAGGTCGCAATCGTCGGCGGCGGGATCATCGGCTGCGCCATCGCCTATGAACTGGCGCGCAAGGGCCATCGCGTGGCCGTGGTCGAGCGCGGGGCGATCGGTGGCGAAGCCAGCGGGGCCTCGGCCGGCATCATCGCGCCGCCGTCGAACAAGGACACGCCCGCCGTGCGCGTGGAGCTGACGGCGCGCAGCCTCTCGGCCTATCCCTGGCTGGTCGCCGCACTCCAGGACGAGACGGGACTCGACGTCGGCTACCGCCAGTGGGGCGCGCTCCTGGTCGCCCGCAACGAGAACGACCATGCCCGCCTGCGCGCGCTCCTCTCCTGGCAGGAGGATCTGGGCTTCGACAGCGAGTGGGTCGAGCCCGCCGAGCTTCGGGACCTGGAGCCGACACTGCCCGAAGGGCTGCTCGGTGGGATGCTCGCCAACGACGCCGGCAGCGTCAATGTCCGGCGCCTGACCCGCGCGCTCGCCGCGGCCGCCGCACGCCGCGGAGCACTCGTGCTCGAGCACATCCCCGCTCTGGGCGTCGCCACCAGCGGCAACCTCGCCACTGGCGTGCGCCTGGCGGGCGTAACGCTTCCCGCCGCCCAGGTCGTGCTGGCCGCGGGCGCCTGGACCGCGCGCTTCGGCCTGGAGCTGGGTCAGCCGCTGCCCACCGTGCCCGTCAAGGGCCAGATGCTGGCACTCGGCGGGCTGGTCCACCCGCCGCGCACGATCATCGGCGGGGCAGGTGGCTACCTCGTGCCGTGGACCGATGGCACCGTCGGCGTCGCTGCGACCGAGGAGGAGGCCGGGTTCGACACCCGCGTGACTCCCGCTGGGCTGCGGGCGCTCGTGGGGCTGATCGAGGCGCTGGCGCCGGGGCTGATGGGGGGAGAAGTGGTCGCCACCTGGGCCGGCCTGCGTCCCGGCACTCCCGACCGCGAGCCGATCGTCGGCCTCGTCCCCGGCTACGACAATCTCTGGGTTGCCAGCGGGCACTTCCGCACCGGCGTGCAACTCGCCATCGGCACCGCCGAGGTTCTGGTCGCCTCCCTCCTGTCCGGTGTCCCCGACCCGTTGCTCGCGCCCCTCAGCCCCGCCCGCTTCGCGCGGGCGGAGTAGGGTAGGGGCCGGCTAGTCCCGCGGCAGCGCCACCGGTGTCAGGCGCTTGGCCATGAAGATGTCGGGGCGGCCGGGGCCGTTGGCGTCGGGCAGCAGGCCGACCACGACGAAGCCCAGGCGGCGATGGACGCGCCCCGATCGTCGTCGGAGCACCAACACAATACTCGGCTAAGACCTCGCCCACTCATGCTCATCGTCAAGCGGGCTTGAGAGAGCTGTTCCTCTTGCCTGCCAAGAGAACGACGTCTAGGGCAATCAACTCCATCCCGTTGGTGTCAGGTAGTACAACAGAAATGTATTGTGCATCCATTCTCGTATCCAAGCGAGGGAATTGATATGATAGTTGTGCCAGCCAGATTGTTATGATGCTAAGATGATCCAGTATGGTTGCCACGCTAATCGTCATTGCTGAGGTACGCGGCCAGAAATGAAACGCCGACTCACCAACTACGAGATAGTGACCATTGCTGTCTACCTGTTGGGTGGTGAGCACGAGTACGTTGATACCGAGGACGTTGCAGTCAAAGTGAACGAACTCGTGCCGCGCCGATTTGCATGGCGAAAGTATCCCGATCAGATCGACCTCGACAGCGTTCGAATAGCGCTCTCTGATGCAAAGAAGGCCGCGAACGGAGTCTACATCGCCGGATCCAAGCGAGAGGGCTGGCGGCTAACTGAGTCCGGGCGGACCTTTGCACGCGAACGAGTCGGCGACCTCTTGGCCGGTGATCTCTCACGCCGCCCGCCGTCCGCTAAAGAACGACCATGGGTACGAGCGGAACGGTCGCGGCTGCTCGCCAGCGACGCGTTTGCGAAGGCGTGCTCAGAGGGGATTGCCGCTGTCACCCGCCAGGAGGCGGAAGGATTCTTCCGGCTAGACGAGTACGTTCGAGGGCAGGCTCGGGAACGGAAGATTGCACGCATACTCGATCACTTCGGCGATGATCCCGAACTCGGGGAGCTGGCGAAGGCGCTCGCGGCGAAGCTAGGGGTAGAGGTGCCGAGATGAGTGTGGACGACCGACTCTTTGTAAGAAGCCACGTCGCGCGAGACCTGTTGCAGAGTGCTTCGCTGTTCAAGTCGGACAGGCTCGTTGTTTGGGAGTATGTCTCCAACGGCCTGCAGTATGTTGACCCGGGTACTAAGCCTGTTGTCAAGGTCAAGATTGATGGACGCAGGAAGCAGATCCGAATCGAGGATAACGGCCGCGGGATGGATTGGAGCGGACTGCACAACTTCTTTGTCATCCATGGTGAAAACCTCGATCGTGCCCAGGGGCGCCCGGGTCGTGGTCGGTTCGGAACGGGAAAGTCAGCCGCGTTCGGAATCGCGAATGTCCTGCGTATCACAACCGTTCGGGGCGGCAGACGATCGATCATCGAGCTCCGGCGCGACGATATCGAGAAGATGAAGTCCGGAGATCCGATTCCCGTCCGAGTCGTGGAAAAGGAAGCGCCGGTAGATCAACCGAACGGGACGGTTATCGAGATCGATGAGATCAATCTACGGACTCTCGACCAGCGCGGGATCATTGCGTACATCGAGCGTCACCTGGCGCGCTGGCCAAGAGATGTGACGGTCTTCGTCAATAATCACCAATGTGAGTATGCGGAGCCTCCGGTCGCGTGGGAGCGGCGGTTCAAACCGGAAGGTCCCCTGAGAGACAAGTTGGGCGATACGGAGCTGATCATCAAGGTGTCCAAGTCGCCCCTGGACGAGGACCAACGCGGTATTTCGATCTTCGCCAATGGCGTGTGGTATGAGACCACGCTTGCAGGGAGCGAGCGGCGCGACATGGCGCAGTACATCTTCGGCGAGATCGATGTCCCGCGTTTGGATGAAGACACATCCCCCATAGCACCATTTGACCTCAGCCGGTCGATGAAACTCAACCCCAACAACGAACTTGTCCAGGCAATCTATGCCTTCATCGGGAGGCATGTTGAGGAGGTCCGACGCGAGCTCGTCGAGGACGAAAAGCGACGCCGAGATGCAGCCCTAACCCGAAAATTGGCGGAGCAGGGTTCCGAAATCGCGCGGGTAATCAACGAAGACTTCACACAGTTCCGGAATCGCGTCGCGCGCGCTCGCGCCACAGCACTGGGCGGGGTGGATGCCTACGGGAACCGTCCCAGCGGTGGGGACGAAGAGGGCGAGATCATCTTCGGCTCCGATGTTCCCGCAACTATCGTGGCGGAGTTCGGCTCCCCTGGCCGCTCGGGTACGAACGGTGGGAACGGCGAAGAGATTCCGAATCACCGGCCGCAAGTGGTACCCGGTCCCCAGGATGCTGCGAAACAGGGCCAACGCGCTGGTGGTACCGGCAGCCGGCCCAAACCAGCGGGCGGGTTTGCCGTTCAGTTTAGCCATATGGGGATCGAATCACATCGGGCCGTGTACGTTAGTGATGATAGAACGATTCACATCAACCTGGATCATCCCCAGATTGCGGCCGCTATACACGCAGTATCTATCGACGACCCGGCCTTCCGCCGTCTCGCGTACGAGGTAGCATTCTCCGAATACGCCATTGCCCTCGCCTACGAGATGGAGGCGAAGGGTGAGATTCTCGAGCCGTCAGAGGCGATCTTTGAGATCCGCGACACATTGAATCGAATCGCTCGCAAGGCTGCGGCGCTCTACGAGGCATGACGATGGCAACGACGAGGGACCAGGAGGAGGTTCGCTATCCGAGGCCGGGGCAGCGGATTGCCCCGATAACGCTGCGTGATATGCTGCAAGTGCCAGTTCCGCGCCATGCTGTTGACCTGGGAGTGCCTCCCGATGTCCTGTTGTGTGACCTCGATGAAACTGCCTGGGAACGCTGGAGCTCCGATACATGCCGATATCTAGGGTACGCGGTCGTAGCCCACGTCCGGCGGATCGAACGCGAACTTGTCACCGAGGCTCGGTCGCGCTCGCTGCCCACGGTGCCGAGCAGCCCATCACTTGAGGATCTCGATCTGGAACCAAGAACGTATTATGCTCTCCAGCGGAGCGGTATTGGGACTCCGCAACGGCCTTTCTCTGGTCTCACCGTTAGAGACATCCTTGCTGTCCCTCGCTGCGGTGCCAAGTGCCTGGTTGATCTCCTCACCGCGCTTGAGTACCATGCGACGGTCGCACACCCAGGGTGGCTCGGCACTTCATCCACGACACTCATCCCTGTGGTTACCCGCCTGGGCGCGCGTGAGGCGAACCAACCACAGGAACCTACCCCGTCACTGCTTGCAGCGATCGAGGGTCTTCGGTCTGCCGGGTTCGCCAATCAGATCCGAGACAACGATCCACGTCTCGGCGCGACCACACGAGAATTGCGCCAGCAGGCTTCAGTCAGTGGTTCAACTCTAGAGGAGATCCTGACGAACATCGTTGCTCAGGATTGCCCAACGTACGACCCCGAAGTCGTCACAGACCTTGTAAGAGCGATTCACGCTGAAATCCTAGCCCTTCAACGACAAACGTTAGAGCAGGAACTGAGAGAGCTCATTGGTCGATCTCTGTCCCCACGAAGGATCGAAATAGTCGTACGGCGGTTCGGCTGGGATGGGCGGGGTGTAAAGACGCTGCAAGCTGTTGCGGAAGAGTACGGTGTGAGTCGGGAGCGTGTCCGCCAGATCTGCAGCAGGGCGATGAAGGAGGTCAGAGGAACCGACGCGTTCGCACCCATCCTGGACCGTGCGCTGGAGTTTGTACGTGCCCATATTCCCGCTCCAGCCGCAGAGGTCGAGGCGTTGTTGGTCGAAGCCGGTATCACTGGAAGTAGGTTCTCCCTCGACGGCCTCCGGTCCGCGGCTGAGATCTTTGGGCGCGATCCAGCATTCGTTCTGCTTGAGGCAGGTGGTGTGCGGGTCGTCACAACGCCGGGAACTGACAACGATGGCGAGCTTACACAGGAAATCGTTCGACGCGCCCGGCGCCTTGTATCGCATTGGGGGGCAACCACTCTCGACGCAGTGGCGGATGCGTTGCAGGAATCGCACGGAATCTCGGTAAACCGTGATCGAGTTGCCCGGATACTCGTAGGGAAGCGTGACTTTGCGTGGCTAGATGAGTCAGGTGGTTGGTTCTGGATCTCGACGGTGCCAAGAAACAGGGTCTTGAACCGAGCCCGAAAGATCCTGTCGGTCGTCGATCGCATCGGAGTTTCGGAGCTGCGCGACGGTATAGCCCGGCATCACCGTATGGAGGGTTCGGCACCGCCACGGCATGTACTTCTGGAGTTGTGCAGGCAGGCTCCAGGTTTTCGCGTGGAACGTGATGAGATCATTGCCGATCCTCCGCTCGCTTGGACGGAAGTACTGGCAGATGTCGAGAAGACGATGGTCCGCATCCTCCTGGAACACGGCCCGGTTCTGCCCCGCCCTGAGTTCGAGCGTCATTGTTTGTCGGCGGGTATGCCGCGCACTACCTTCTATGCCTACCTCGACAACTCACCGATAATAACTCGGTACTCGCGTGGCGTTTACGGGCTCCGTGGGTTTCCTGTTCAGCCCGGACTGGTAGAGTCGCTCACCCCTCGCACGCACACACGCAGGGTGCTACAAGACTATGGGTGGACTGAAGACGGGAAGATCCGGCTTCGCTATCGGATCTCAAAGGCGATGCTGACTAACGGTGTTTGTTCGATCCCTGCCAGCATGAAGCCATTCCTCGCCGGCGAGTTTGCCCTGATAGGGGATGACGACCTGCAGATTGGGACGCTTAAGTGCAGAGCAGGATCTGCCTGGAGCCTATCTTCTCTCTTTCACCGTCATGGCTGTGTGGTGGACGACCATCTCATTCTCACGTTTGATCTAGCCACTAGGCAAGTCCGCATTGAGTTGGCCAGGGCAGATGATCACTCGAACAGAGGCTCCCAACAGGCACGTAGTGCCTCCGATGAGGATACACCCTCCGAGTCGGACGCAGCTCCCAGTGCACCGCTTGCTGATCCCAATGTTGCAAGCGATTCTACTCAGACGACCGATGACCTTCAGCCTGAGACCGAGGTTGGTGAGGAATCCACGGGGACTGAGTTCGTAAGCGATACCGACTCCGACGAGTCCGTTACAGAGTCGCGTATCGCTGGATCATCCACTGTCGTCTCGGAGTCAGTGATGGCACCGATTGCTGACGACGTCGAGGTAGATCAGCTCCAGTCATCTCGTGCTCCTGTTGTCGCCCCTCCCATAGGTAGGAATCGAACCGATACGGCACCGACTGGTCCTCTTGGACGCCTGCGTCGGTGGCTTAGTCGTCGGATATCTACCTAGGATACGCCACCGGTGTCAGGCGTTTGGCCATGAAGATGTCGGGGCGGCCGGGGCCGTTGGCGTCGGGCAGCAGGCCGACCACGACGAAGCCCAGGCGGCGATAGAAGTCGACCGGGTGACGGCGTCCGGGGCGGACCTGGAGGCGCGCGGCGTGCGCCAGGACATCCGGGTAGAGGTCGATGTTCGACACGGTCGTCTCGTCGGTTTCGTCGTCGGTGCCGAGCCAGAGGGTGAGCGCGCCGCGCTGGCGTACCCGCTCGTCCAGGTCACGCACGAGCGCCGTGCCGATGCCCTGGTACTGCCGGTCGCCCCGTACCACCAGTGGGTGCAACTCCCAGGCGTGGGAGTAGTCGGGGATGCCGCCGATCCAGCCGAGCACGGTGCCGTCGTCGTCAATGGCGGCGCGGCAGATCCGCTCCGGCGCGAGCATCTCCCGCACCTCCGCCAGCGCCTCATCGAAGGTCGGGTAGCCCACGTTGAGCTGGTCGGTCAGGATCTCCGCCGCCTGTCGCACCCGCTCCTCATCCTCGGGCGTGAGGTCGATGATCGTGAGTTCCGTCGTCATCAAGCATCGCTCCCTGGTGTACCGCGCTGGTGTTGTCGCGCGGTTTTAATACGTGGCCGGAGCGGCGGCTCTTATTGTCGTGTGGCCGCCATGTCTTTAACAAGACGGATCGGAGTCGCGTGGTGGGGATCGAGATTCGCCGGGCGGGGCGGGGTGACATCGCGGACGTGGTGCGTCTGCGGTGGGAGATGTGCGTCGAGCAGGGGGTGGCGGAGGCGGACGACCAGGAGGGGTATGCCCGCTACGCGGCGGCGCTGCACGACTTCCTGGAGCGCTGGATCGACGATGAGCAGTGCCGCGTCTTCGTCGCGGTCGATGAGGGCAGTGGCGAGCGGGTGGCGATGGCGGCGCTGTGGCTCTGGCCGGTGTTGCCCTGGCCCGGCGGACTGGCGCAGTGGCAGGGGCACGTCACCAGCGTCTACACCATCCCCGGCTACCGGCGGCGCGGCATCGCCCGGCGGTTGATGAACGCGGTGCGGGACGCCGCGGCGGCACATGGCGCGACCCGGCTGGTGCTGGAGACGACACCGATGAGCGCGCCGCTCTACCGGGAGCTGGGCTTCGTGGCAAGTGGGATCATCGAGCTGCGCCTCGAGGCTGCGGAGGATCGCGGTTAAGAGCCTTGAACACGACCGCGCGTAGAGAGGGAGGCACAATGCCGGTTCAGTTCACCGTCCGAGAGCTGCGGGACAAGTACGACGCGGTCGCCCCGGTCTACGACCGGAGGGAGGCGCTTATGGAGGTGCTGGGTCTGGGTCGCTGGCGGCGGGGGTTGGTCCGCGAGGCGAGCGGCCGGGTGCTGGAAGTCGCGGCTGGGACGGGACGCAACTTCCCCTTCTATCCGGAGGGGGTTGAGCTCACGGCGGTGGATCTCAGCCCGGGGATGCTGGCGGTCGCGCGAGCGCGGGCACGCCAGATCGGCCGCCCGGTCGACCTGGTCATCGCCGACGCCGAGCGCCTCCCGTTTCCCGACCATACCTTCGATACCGTCGTCTCCACGATGAGCGTCTGCACGTTCCCTGACCCGGTCACCGCGCTGCGGGAGATGGGGCGGGTCTGCCGTCCGGACGGGCGCATCCTCCTGCTGGAGCACGGGCGGAGCAGCGTGGGGTGGATCGGCCGCTGGCAGGACCGGCGGGCGGACCGCAACGCGCAGTACGTCGGTTGCCACTGGAACCGCGAGCCGTACGAGCTGGCGCGGGAGGCCGGGCTCCATCCAGTCACCGCCCGGCGTCGCGTGTTCGGCATCTTCCATCTGATGCGGCTGCAGCCGGCGGCGTGAGCGCGGCGGCCGGCGTGATCGAGCAGCGGGGCGATGTCGCCACACGCTCACCTGGAGTGGTGGGCGGCACCCCGTTCGTGCCGCGGGATCGCCCACCGGGAGGTTCCCCAGTGAGCGATCCGTTGCGTCACGCTGGATTTCAGGACACCGGGCCGCTGCGGGCCGTGCGGCCTACGGGTTGGTGAGGACGATGGCGCCCTCGTCGGTGGTGGCGTAGAGGAGGCTGCCTCCGCGCGCGAAGGCGAGGGTGCGGACCTTGACCTCGTCCACCTCAGGTACGCGCTGCCAGGTTGCCCCGTTGTCGTCGCTCCGGTAGAGTCCCCGGATCGTGCCGGCGAAGATCCGCTCCGGCTGGCGCGGGTCGACCGCCAGCGCGAAGATCCCGAAGCCGCGGCCCTGCTCCTCCTGAGGGATCGGCTGGGTCAGCGCGTTGACCGAGAGCGTCACCTCTTCGAGCCCGACGCGGCTGAATTCCCAGGTCTCGCCGTTGTCGGAACTGATGTGGACGCCATGGGGCTCGCCGACGATGACCTTGTCGACCGTGGCAAGGAGCACGCCGCCGCCCCAGAACTCGAGCAGCGCCGGGCCGGTCACGGGGCTGGTCGGCGTCGAAACGTCAAGGGCGACGACGCGGCTGGTGCCGCCCTCGGAGGTGAAGATGCCGTAGAGCTGGGTGGCGACAAGGCCCAGGCTGGTCACGTCGAACCCGGCGACTGGGCTCGACAGCTCCCACGTCTCCCCACTGTCGATGCTGATCGCGAGCTGGCACGACTCGCCGTAGAGGCGGCTGGTGTTGAGGGGGTCGATGACGAGCGGCCGGATGTTCTCCGCGGCGGGGACGGTCTCCCAGGTTGCCCCGCCGTCGGTGCTCCGCTCGAAGGGGACGGGGTCGCCGCCGCGCGCGCACGGGGCGTGGTCGCCGCGGTAGATGACATCAGGGTGCGTCGGGTCGGTGAGGATGTGCGCCTCGGTTGCGCCCTCGGACATCTTCACCCACTCCTCGTTGCCCTCGCGGCGATAGAGCGCGTTCCCCGCCACGGCGTAGACGATGTCCAGCCCCGGTGCGGGCACGGAGATCTCGACGACCCGCTCCCCGTCGATGGTCAGGGGACTGGCGGTCGTGGTGTCGGGGCTCGCCTCCGGTGTGACCGTGGGTTCGGACGGCGTCGGCTCCGGCGTGGTCGGGCTGGCCGGTGGCTCCGTGGGGCTGACGGTCACCGTGGGGGTCTCTGCCGTCCCGCCGTCAGGCGGGGTCGTGGCGGTTTCCGAGCCACTGCCGCAGGCGCTCAGCAGCCAGGTGCCGAGGATGAGCAGCGCCGCGAAGTGGTAGCGTCTCTTGGTCATCCGTTCCCTCTCCCTGGGTGCGGCCGCCGGTGTGCGGGGCGGGTGTACCGTGCGGGAATCGCCCCGCGTGCCGGGGCACGCGTGTCGGTTCCCATTGTGCCCGGCTGGGTGGCCGGGCGGGAGGGCTAGGAACCGGCTTGCGCCGGGGCATCGTCTCCTAAGACGACGACGATGTCGTTGCCCGCGTACGTCGCGGGGTCTCCCGGGATGATAGCCGCCGGTGAGAGGTGTAGCACGTCGGCGATGCGCTGGGCGGTCACCCCGTCTCCCACATAATCGACGATCCGTGAGGTCGGAACGTTGCCGGTCTCATCCGACTGCGCGGCGGTGACGTCGCTGAAGCCCGCGGCTTGCAGTTGCGCCGCGGCGTTGGCCGCGCGCCGGTTGATCAGGGTGGCGTTCTCCACCAGGATCGTGGCTGCGTACTGGGGCTCCGGCTGCGGTGCCGTCTCGGTCTGGGTCTGCTCCGGCTGCGATGCCGGGCCGGCGCCATTCGGCATCATCTCGGCCATGATCGCCGCCACCTGATCCCAGTTGGGGATCAGGTAGTACGGCTCGCCGGGGTTCCACTGCGCGGTCGTGGCGGGCAGCAGGCTATAGGAGCGGATGTTGCCCGCCTCGATCTCCGTCCCCAGCTTGGCCAGCGCCAGCGCGTCGGTCGGCGGGAGGTCGGTGCGCACGCTGTCCCCCAGTTGCTCCAGTAGTTGCGGCGCCTTGGTGATCAGGTTGAGCGAGACGGCCTGCTCCCGCAGCGCGCGGAGCACTTGCTGCTGGCGGTTGCCGCGGGCGAAGTCGTTGTCGTCGTGCCGGGTACGGGCATAGCGCAGGGCGGTCTTCCCGTCCATGTGCTGCAACCCGGTGTGGAAGTAGATGCGCGTGTAGTTGTACTGCTCGCCCGGGTACTCGTCGTCCTTGATCGGTGCCGGCACGTCGATGGTCACCCCGCCCAGCGTGTCGACGATGCGCTGGAAGCCCTCGAAGTCGACCTCGGCCACGTAGTGGATCGGGATGTTGAAGTTGTACTCGACGGTCGCCCGGACCAGCGCGGCGCCGGTGATGCCGCTCTCCTCCCCGGCGGAGTAGGCGGCGTTGATTTTCTCCTCGCCGACGCCGGGGATCGTGACCAGCAGGTCACGCGGGATCGACATCATCCCGACCTGCTTGGTCGCCGGGTCGATCGTGACCAGGATGATCGTGTCGGAGCGCGCGACCAGCCCGTCGTCGCGGTCGTCGACGCCGAGGAGGAGCATGTTGACGCGCTCTTTCTTGTCCCAGTCGGGCAGCTTCACTTCCTCCGTCGCGTCCGGAATGATCACGACCGTGCCGTCCGGGTTGACGCCGATGGCCGGGCGCGGCACCGGGGTGTTGAAGATGCGGTCGTAGGCCTGGTAGGCGCGGAAGATGGATGGTGCGATGAAGATGGCGCCCAAGGCCAGCGCGAAGATGGGAAGGGTCATGAGCGCGACGCGAAGCCGGGAGCGCCGCCGTGACGGCTCCGGCGTGGCGGGCACCGCCCGGCCGATCAGTCGGGGCTGGGGTCGCTGTCGCGGCGCGTCTCCGCGCGGATCCGGCGACTCGGCACGGGCCACGCTCTGAGCGCGCAGCCGCTCTTGCCGGATCTCGGCCGCGTCACGGCGGCGTGGCTGGCGCGGCGGCTGTGCGTCGCCGGTCGACGGGGCGGCGGCCCGCTCCGGTGCCATGGCCGGTGCCTGGCGCGCCCGCCGTACCTCCGCGGCGCTCAGCCGGCGGCCATGCGTCCCGCGCGTGGCACGCGGCCCGACCCGCGGCTGCTGGCGCGAGATTCGTCTCTCTGCGGAACGGCTTGCGTTATCGTCAGTCACCAGTACCCTACTCACTCGTTGCCAGCCGGGCACGCCCGCGGATTATAGCACGGGTCATTTCCTTCCCTGGATGGGCGTCCCCGGCTAGATCGGCTGTATCGCGGCCGGAGGCCGCACCGACACGGTGGGTTCCGGCGCGACCGCCGGCTCCGGCGGGATCATCTGCCCCATGATCTCGTGCACGGCCTCCCAGTCGGGGATGAGGAGGTAGGGGCCGGGCGGATTCCACTCGACGGACGTTGCGGGCAGGATGCTGTAGGTGTGGATGTCCTGCGGCTGGATCTCCGTTCCCAGCTTGGCCAGCTTCAAGAGATCGAGCGGCGGGATGTCGGTCCGCACCGTGTCGCTCAGCGCCACCAGCAGCTCCCGCGCGTTGGCGATGAGATTGCGCGCGACGGCCTGTTCTCTAAGCGCGAGCAGGATCTGCTGCTGGCGGTTGGCACGGGCGAAGTCGTTGTCGTCGTGCCGGGTGCGGGCGTAGCGCAGGGCGGTCTTCCCGTCCATGTGCTGCAACCCGGTGTGGAAGTAGATGCGCGTGTAGCTGAATCCCTCTCCGGGGTATGCGTCGTCCTTGAGGGGCGCCGGCACGTCGATGATGACGCCACCCAGGGTGTCGATAATCCGCTGAAACCCCTCGAAGTCCACCTGCGCGAAGTAGTGGATGGTGATGCCGAAGTTGTACTCGACGGTGGCGCGGGCCAGCCCGGGGCCGGTGAGCTCACTGAGCGAGCCGATTGAGTAGGCGGCGTTGATCTTGTCCTGTCCGACACCCGGAATGGTGACCAGCAGGTCGCGCGGGATCGAGAGCAGCCCCACCGTCCGGGTGACCGGGGCGATGGTGACGATGATGAGCGTGTCGGACAGTGCCGGCTCGCCTGCCTCCAGTCGGGCGCTGTTGGTATCGGCGCCGATCAGCAGCACGTTGATCCGTTCCTGCCGGTCCCAGTCGGGCAGCGGCGGGGGCGTCTCCGTGGGCAGGACAACAACCTCCGGTGTGCCGCGTGGGTTGACTGTCACCACCGGGCGCGGGGCATCCGGCACGAAAACCTCCTCATAGGCGGTGCGCGCCGCGAGCAGCGGCGGGAGCAGCCAGGCGGCGCCCAGCGCGAGCAGCGCAACCGCCGCCGCCGACACGACGTAACGGGGACGTAGCCACCAGGGTTTCCGAGCCGCCCGGACGCGCCGGTTTGCCAGCCGGGCCCGGCGTGGGCCACGCCACAGACGGCGCACCGGGACTCTCACGCGAACCGCACGCTGCCGCCTCCCGCCGCGAGCGCGCGTGCGGTGGCCGCGCAGGTGGTGAAGACGCGACGAGGCGCGGCGTCCCTGGGACATCGTCCCCTCCGCGTGACGCGGGCGCCGTGTGCGAGAGCGACCGGATCTGCCTCCGGTGTACCATTGCGAGCGGCGCCCGGCGCGGACGCACCGGTTGACGACCAGGCGGCTGCTCCGCATACTGTACGTACACCGAAACAAGCCGCCTTCTATCAGACACAACGCATGCGAAAGGCCAAACGTCACAGCGGGTCGTGAGGGGAAGACGATGATTCTATCGGATCGTGATATCGTTCAGGCGCTGGAATCGGGGCGCATCAAGATCACGCCGCAGCCTGACCTGGAGCGCTGCTTGGGCTCCTGCTCGATCGACTTCCGGCTCGGCAACACCTTCATGGTCTTCGAGCACTCACGGTTCTCCTACATCGACCCGCGTCAGCCCCAGTCAATCGGTGACGCCATGCGCACCATCACCGTGCCCGACGGCGAGGCCTTCATCATGCAGGCGGGGGACTTCGCGCTGGCGTCGACGCTGGAGTCGCTGGAATTGCCGGACGATCTGCTCGGCCGGCTGGAGGGGCGCAGCAGCATCGCCCGCCTGGGGATCACCGTCCACAGCACCGCAGCCGTGTTCGAGCCGGGCTGGGTCGGCACGGCGACGATGGAGCTCTCGAACCTGGGCCGGATGGCGGTTGCCCTCTACCCCGGCATGCGCATCTGCTCGTTCACCTTTGAGCAGCTCACCTCCCCGGCGATGGTGCCGTATCGCAAAAAGCGGGGGAACAAGTACGCCGGCCAGATCGACCCCAAGCCCAGCCGCCTGGCCGAGGAGATCGCCATGGCGCTGGAGAAGGAGAAGTAGGGGGCTGGGAGGACACGCCCGAGCTCTCGGCCGCCCGCCAGCGCCGGTGTCGCGGTGAGGGAGCGCCCGGTGCCTCTGTCGGAGAGGGGGACGTTTCCCCAGCATACGGGCTAGGTGTGACGGGTGCCCGGCGGTGGCGCAACGGATCCAGCCGCCCGGTTCGTGCCCGGGGCTCAAGCCGCCGGGCTGACAAGGAAAAGCCGGCTTTGGAGTGCGGCGGCCCGAGCCGCCGCTTTGGTATCGCGCGGCTGATGCCGCGCGCCGGGGTTGGTTCCGCGCCGACGTTGGGATGCGAGGTGGGGGTACGGCGGATCATGCCGCTCGGCCCATGCCCGGGGCTCAAGCCGCCGGGCTGATATTTTGGTAAGCCCACTGAAGGGGCTGCGATGGCGACACCCAGGCAGGGACAATCCGGCACCCAGCCGGACATCACGTCCCCAGCCCCTTCAGTGGGCTTCGCCGTGTCAGCCCGGGGCTTGAGCCCCGGGCACATGCCGCGGCGTGCGATCCTCACACCACCCAGCAACGGACCCAAACCACAGCGCGACGATCTGCTACTCCAGCTTCTTCAGCCGCAGGTACCAGCTCTTGTAGTCGTAGTCGTTCTTCTTCGCCTCTTCGGCGGCTACGGCCTGGGCTGTGGCAGGGGCCGGCACCACGACCTCGTCTCCCGGTTTCCAGTTGGCCGGGGTGGAGACGCCGTGGGTGTCGGTCGTCTGTAGCGCGTCCAGCACGCGGAGGAACTCCGGCATCCAGCGGCCGGTGGTGAGCGGGTAGTAGACCATTGCCCGGAGGATCCGCTTCGGGTCGATCAGGAAGACGGCGCGCACGGTCGCGGTCGAGGAGACGCCGGGATGGATCATCCCGTAGAGCTGCGACACCTTCATGTCCAGGTCGGCGATGACCGGGAACGGCACCTTCACGCCCAGGTTCCGCTCGATGTCCTGGATCCAGGCCAGGTGGGAAGGGATCGAGCCGACCGACAGCCCCAGGAGTTGGGTGTTGCGCTGCTCGAACTCGGGCGCCAGCTCGGAGAACGCGACGAACTCGGTGGTGCAGACCGGGGTGAAGTCGGCCGGGTGGCTGAAGAAGAGCACCCACTTGCCGGCGTTGGTGAGGTCGGACAATCGGATCGGCCCGTGGGTCGTGACGGCTTCGAAGTCCGGCGCCGGCTCGTTCAGCCGCGGCAGGCTCGGGGTCGTGTCGGTGGGTTCGGTCACGGTCATGGCCGCTGGCTCCTTCCGCGGTGTGATTCGGCACTGAGCAACCGCGGTCATCGCAGCCCGCGTGCCGGAAAAACCGCCACGGCGGTTGCATGGCGCTGCCTCGAGCCTGGACGCGGGCCGGCTTCCTCCCGGTGCGGTGCTCCGATGCCCCGGCGCGTCAGTCCTGCTTGGCCGGGGTTGGGGTGACGCCGGCCTGCTGGTCCTCGAAGCGAGCCAGCACGAAGAGGAGCGAGGAGAGCCGGTTAAGGTAGGCCAGGATCTCGTCGTTGGTGATATCCCCCTCGTGCGCCAGCTTCACCACGAGCCGCTCCGCCCGGCGGACGACCGTCCGTGCCACGTCGAGAGCGGCGCCCGCGACCGTGTCCCCCGGGAGGATGAAGTGGGGCGGCAGCGGCACCTCGGCGGCGAGCTGGTCGGTCTCCCGCTCGATCCGGGCCACGTGCTCCTCCGTGATGTGGTAGCGCTTCTGCTGCATCTCGGGGGTGAAGGCCAGCTCGGCCATCATGACGTAGAGGTCCCGCTGCACCGCGACGAGGATGTCCTTGGTCCGCTGGCTGGTCGCCAGCGCGCGGGCCAGTCCGAGACAGGAGGTGGCCTCGTCGAGGGTGCCGTACGCCTCCGGCCGGGGCGCGTACTTCGGCACGCGGCCGCCGAGGAGGTCGGTGTAGCCCTGGTCGCCCTTGCGTGTGTAAAACATCGCTGCCCCTTTCTCCTCGACGTCAGCGCTTGATGTCGAGGGCGAACGCCGCGACCGTCACCCAACCGGCGGTGTTGTGGGAACCAATGTCGAGGTCCGATCGAGCCACGCGACGGGCCGCGGCGCGCACGATGTCACGTTGTTCTTCCCCTGAGCTTACCCCGCTCGCCGCGCCTCGACTAGCGCTGGACTGGGAGCGCGGGCGTCGGAGGGAGCGTCGCCTAGCCCTGCTGCCTCGGGTTGGGTGCTTCCTCCGCGGTTGCCGGCGCGGCTACGAGTAGGCGTCAGATCGCAGGAGGGAGACGGCTGCGCCGAGGAGCAGGAGTGCTCCGGCGAAGAGCCAGGAGAGCGAGTCGGACGCGTCCGCCAGTGGCCAGGCCCACCAGTCGCGCTCCACGCCGGGGCGCACGCCGAACATGGCGGTGAAGAGGACGAAGCCGACCAGGAGGATCGGGGCCGCATGCGGGCCGACGAGGCGACGCCCGATGAGGGTCAGCCCCACGTAGCCAAGCGTGTTTCTCCCGGCGGCTGGAGCCGGGGCGCTCACGTCCGCTACCCAGAGCAGCCCACAGGCTCCGAGGGCCAGCGCGGCTACTGCCAGGGCGTAGGCCGTGTCGAGCAGCCGCATCGGACGGCAGGCGACGGCTTCCGCCCGTGGGTCGCCCGCCCCGAGCGCGTAGGCCACGATGATCGCCACCGCGAGCGGGAGGAGGAAGGCGAACGGTAGGGCCAGGGTGCTCCCGAAGCGCAAGCTGGGGATAGGGAGCGCCAGGTTGCCGGTCAGCAGCAGGCTGACTGCCAGCGCACAGACGACCGCGACGCAGGCGTGCACCCGCCGCACGCGGAGCCACAGCGTCATTGGGTGGGCTCCAGTGGCGGCCTGACCCCGCAGGCGCGCATGGCGGCCAGGTTGCCCGCGAGCCAGGCCCGCTGCTCCTCCGGCGGGAGCGCGCGCACGGCGGCGACGGTCCCGAGGAGCTCGTCTCCGTTCACGTGGGTGCTCGCGTAGCGGTCCGGCGGCAGTCCGGCGACATCGACAAGCCAGGCGATGACGTAGTCGCGCGACTCAAAGCCAAAATAGGGAACCTCGCTCTTGAGGGCGCAGGGTGGCACCGGCGGTAGCACGCCACGCGCGAGGGACAATACGATCTCCTCCTCATTGTCCGACCAGATTATGACTCTGCCGGTGCTCGACGGGAGCACCTCTGACCACTCTTCGCTAAACCTGGCAGGGAGAGGAACCCCAGCCGCTTGCCAGGTGGGCGCCACCTTTGCTACCACGCGGGCGGCGGTGGCAAGCCGCGAGCGGTGCTCGGGCCAGACGCAGACCTGCGGTGGGCCTGGGGCGCAGACCAGCACCGACGGATCGCGCGGCACGGTCGGGTTGGAGTCCATCCCACGCACAAGCCAGAGGCCGGTCGCGATGCCCAGCGCGGCGGCGAGCGACGCCAGACCGAACTGGATCCGGGCGAACGGCTGCCGCAGCAGCGCGAGGGCAGCCAGGAGGAAGCTGACCACGACCGTGATCGCGCTGGCGACGGCCCGCGGGGCGAGATCCGAGTCGATCGCGCAACAGCCGGCCCAGGCTCCTGTCGGGAAGTCGAGCCAGACCGGGAGAATGGCGGCCGGCAGCGCCATCCAGGTGAACATGAGGAGGAAGGCAGCCGGCACCGCCACCACCGGGCGGAGGCGCAGGCCGATGGCGAAGCCGAGCAGCGCCTGCGCTGTGACGACGCAGGTCTCCACGCCGACGACCCGGAGGTCCGGCCAGGCGAGGACGCCCGCATCCGCGAACCGGATTGCGATCGCGGCGCCGAGCGCCCCGAGCCCGGCGACCAGGACCGGCGCCAGCGACGCCCCTGCTACCACGACCGCCGGGCGTGCGTGGGGCAGCCCCCACCAGCCGGCACGGTGCAGGCGGCCGCCTTCCCAGGCACCGAAGGCTGCCACCGTCGGGCCGATGACCGACACCGTCCAGCCGGCCACGGACGTCAGCGCCAGCGGGTAGGGGTCGTAGGTCGCGGGGTAGATGATGCGGGCGTAGCCCATGGCGACCAGGGCTAGGATCGGCCCGAGCCAGGCGGCCGGGCTGATCCGTAGGATCGTCTGGACGGCCATCAGCGCTCCCCCGTCACGATCTGGGCGTAAGCCGCCTCGGCGGGGCGCGCCCCGCCGCCCGCGGGGGCCAGACCCATGAACTCCGCCACCGTACCCACGAAGCGGATGACGCCGTCGTCGAGCACCACCACCGTGTCGAACAGGTCGGTCAGGTCATCCACCTGGTGGGTGGACACGACGACCGGGCGCTCCGGGGGGAGGGCTGCGAGCAGCTCGCGGAAGCGCGCGCGCTGTGCCGGGTCAAGGCCGGCCGTCGGCTCATCCAGCAGCAGCACCTGCGCATCATGGACGAGAACCTGGGCGAGCCCGACCCGGCGGAGCTGCCCGCCAGAGAGGGTCGAGGTCTTGCGCTCCGCCAGGTCGCTGAGAGCCACCTGGCGGAGCGCCGTGGCAGCGGCCGCCCAGGCCTCGCGCCGGCTCAGCCCCTTCAGCCAGCCGGCGTAGGCCACCTGCTCCTGCACCCGCAGCCCGGGCACGGCGTGAATCTGCTGCGGCATCCAGCCGACCGCCCGCCGGTAGGCGGCGCGATCCCGGCCGCGCGCCGGGCAGAGGTCCCCGAAGCGGACTCGACCGCTCGAGGGGCGGAGGGCGTCGGCGCCCAGGGCCAGCAAGGTGGACTTGCCGGCTCCGTTCGGCCCCAGCAGCACCGTCCGCCCCGGCGGCACCTGCCAGGTGAAGTCGGTCAACACCGGGCGCGGAGAGCGGCGGTAGCGGAAGCTCACCTCTTCGAAGGACAGCTCCACGGCGGCGTCCCACTCTCCAGGGTTGGAGATCAGTAACTCACTCAGTAACTCACAATGAAGCCGTCAGGGTACCTCAGGACGGAGAGATCACCAGCGGTCGTGGCCGCCGCGGCGACCTCTTGAGGCCAACACCAAACCACCGGTGTCGTTTCATCCGGTGTACGGAGGGCCTTGTTCTCCTGAGGCCCGTTCAGCCTGATGTCACTGATGATCCTGAACTGCATCATTACTGAGAGAGACAGGTGCGTCAAGTCCATTAATTCCGTTGTATCAGCACTCAACCGAAAACATGCGGAACTCGTCTTGTCCCCCATGCAGATGCCGGGCAGGCCCGCCCGCCAGGTGCTACACTCAACGCTACGGGATGTGGGCACCGAGGTGCCGTGCTGGCTGGGGGGTGGCCAGGCGGGGTGGGGACGACCGCCGGGTGCCGGCCCGAGGAGCGTTGCGCTGGAGAGGAATACGACCATGGTGGCGACCGTGCGGGCAATGACGCCGGGCAGCGAGGCGGCGCGGGCGCTGGAGGCCGAGCTGCGCTGGCGGATCAGCGGTGAGGTGCGCTTCGACCAGTACTCTCGGATGCTCTACAGCACCGACGCCAGCAACTACCAGATCGAGCCGGTCGGTGTGGTGCTCCCACGCACGGTCGACGACGTGCGCGTCACGATCGAGCTGGCCGCCAAGCACGGCGTGCCGATCCTGCCGCGCGGCGGGGGCAGCAGCCTGGCCGGGCAGACGGTCGGCGCCGCGCTGGTGGTCGATACCTCCAAGTACCTCAACCAGATCCTGGAGGTTGATCCGGGCGCGCGGGTGGCCCGCGTGCAGCCGGGCATCGTCCTGGCCCAGCTCAACGCCAAGCTGGCCCGCTACGGCCTGATGTTCGGCCCCGACCCGGCTAGTGCCGACCGTGCCACCATCGGCGGCGTCGTCGGCAACAACGCCTCCGGTTCCCACTCGATCCTCTACGGCATGACCAAGGACCACGTCCTGGCCGCGCACACCTTCCTCTCCGACGGCACCGAACTGCACTTCCGCGCGCTCACGCCCGAGGAAGTGGCGGCCAAGGCGGCACAGGACACCCGCGAGGGGCGGCTCTACCGCGCCCTGCTCAGCCTGCGCGAGCGCTACGGCGCCGCCATCCAGCGCGACTTCCCGCGCCACTGGCGCCGCGCCACCGGCTACAGCCTGCCCGAGCTGCTGGTCGAGGACGGCTTCAACCCGGCGCGCCTGCTGGCCAGCTCCGAGGGGACGCTGGCCCTCGGCGTCGAGTACACCATCAACCTCGTGCCGCGGCCGACGCGCACCGCGCTGGTGCTCTTGCAGTTCGACGACCTGGTGCGCGCCATGGAGGCCACGCCGACGATCCTGGAGTGCGAGCCGTCGGCGGTGGAGCTGATGGACCGCATGCTCATCTCGCTCACCCGCCAGCAGCCGGGCTACGCGCGGCAGATCGCCTTCATCACGGGCGACCCCGACGCCATCCTGGCCGTCGAGTTCTACGGTGCGAGCGAGGCGGAGCTGCGCGGCAAGGTCGAGCGCCTCACCCGGCACCTGGCCGCGCGGGGCGTGGCGCAGGACCCGCTGCCGGTCTACGACCCGAAGCAGCAGGCCGACGTCTGGGCGGTGCGCAAGGCCGGCCTGGGGCTGCTGATGAGCGTCCGGGGCGATGCCAAGCCGATCGCCTGCATCGAGGACGTCTCCGTCCCGGTCGAGCACCTGGCCGAGTACGTCCGCGAGATCCTGCGGCTGGTGGCGGAGCACGGTACCCGCGCGGCGTTCTATGCCCACGCCAGCGCCGGCTGCCTCCACGTGCGCCCGCTGGTGAGCCTCAAGACCGCCGCCGGGGTGCGGACGATGCGGGAGCTGACCGAGGCGGCGGCGGAGCTGGCGATCCGCTTCGGCGGCGTGATGAGCGGCGAGCACGGCGACGGGCTGGCCCGGGGCGAATTGAACGAGCGGATCTTCGGCCCCGAGCTGTACCGGTGCATGCGCGAGCTGAAGGCGGCCTTCGACCCGGCCGGGCTGATGAACCCCGGCAAGATCGTCGACTGCCCGCCGATGACCGAGCACCTGCGCTACGGGCCGGACTACCGCACGCGCGAGCCGACGACGCACCTGAGCTTCGCCCGCGAGGGCGGCTTCGCCGCCGCGGTCGAGATGTGCAACGGGGCCGGGGTCTGCCGCAAGGTGGGCAGCGGCACGATGTGCCCCTCCTACATGGCGACGCGCGACGAGCACGACACGACGCGCGCCCGCGCCAACGCGCTGCGCGCCGCGCTGTCCGGCCGCCTGCTGTCCCACAGCCAGTTCACCGCCAAGGAGACGTACGACGTCCTCGACCTCTGCCTCTCCTGCAAGGCGTGCAAGACCGAGTGCCCCTCCAGCGTGGACATGGCGAAGATCAAGACCGAGTTCCTGGCGCAGTACTACGAGGCCCACGGCACGCCGCTGCGCGCCCGCGTCTTCGGCCATATCCACACGATGAACCGGCTCGGCTCGCGCGTGGCACCGCTGGCGAACTTCATGCTGCGCAGCCCATTGGCAAACGTGGGCAAGCGGGCAATCGGCATCCATCCGAAGCGGGAGATCGCGCCCTTCGCTCGCCAGACCTTCGAGGAGTGGTTCCGCGCTCGCCAGCCGAGCGCGCCGCTCGGCACGCGCGGCGTCGCGGTCTACTACCACGACACGTTCACCAACTACAACTACCCGGAGATCGGCAAGGCGGCGGTGCGGCTGCTGGAAGCGGCCGGGTACACGGTGGAGATCGTGCGGCAGCGCGCCTGCTGCGGCCGGCCGATGCTTTCCAAGGGGCTGGTCGAGGGGGCGCGCAAGCTGGCGCGCCGGAACGTCGAGGCGCTGGCCGACTACGCGCGCCGGGGAGTCCCGATCGTCGGCACCGAGCCGAGCTGCATCCTGACACTGCGCGACGAATACGCCGACCTGTTGCCGGACGATCCAGCGGTGGCGCAGATCGCCGCCAACAGCTTCATGATCGACGAGTTCCTGGCGGGGCTGGCCGAGAACGGGGAGTTGGACATCACGTGGCGCGAGGAGCCGGGACCGAAGGTGCTCTTCCACGGCCACTGCCATCAGAAGGCGCTCATCGGTGTCGGGCCGTCGATGGCGGTGCTGCGCGCGGCCGGCTGCGACGCGGAGGAGAGCGGCGCGGGCTGCTGCGGCATGGCCGGGTCGTTCGGCTACGAGGCGGAGCACTACGAGGTGTCGCGCAAGATCGGCGCGGAGCGGCTCTTCCCGAAGGTGGAGGCGCAGAGCGCGGGGACGCTGATCGCCGTGGCCGGCGTCTCCTGCCGGGAGCAGATCGGCCACTTCACCCACCGCCGCCCGCTCCACATCGCCGAGGTTCTGGCCACCCGCCTCGCCCCCGCCGCCCGCCCCGCGGCGTCCCAGGCGGTGGCGGATTGAGCCGGGCGACGGCCTCTGGTACTCGCCGCCAGCGATGGGACTCCGGTGGCAGCGCGTGCTCGGGGGTGGTGCGAGGATCCGGCGCCGTGGCGCGCGCCCGGGGCTCAAGCCCCGGGCTGACAACGCAAGCCGGCTGAAGCCGGCTGGGATGAGATTCACACCTCGGCGTCGAGTCCCACCCCCCGGGCCGAATAGTGGGTAAGCCCACTGAAGGGGCTGTGATGGCGACATCCCGGCGTATCCCGTTTGGCCGTCTGCCGGACACAGCGTCCCCAGCCCCTTCAGTGGGCTTTTCCTTGTCAGACCGGCGGCTTGAGCCCCGGGCACAGGCCACGGCGCGGGATCCGTCGCGCCACCCAATCCGGACCCTGCTCATGGTGCCGCCACTCATCCCGCGTCCTGACGACGGTGCGAAACCAAACCGGCGCGGCTGATGCCGCGCCATACCAAAGCGGCGGCTCAGGCCGCCGCACTCCAGAGCCGGCTTCAGCCGGCTTTCGTTGTCAGCCCGGGGCTTGAGCCCCGGGCACGGGCCGAGCGCGTATATCCATGGAATTCGTCAAACGCCAATGCCCCCGGGCGGTGTAGCGGCTCAGTCCGTCGTCTCGCCGATGGCGATGGCGAGGAGTTCGGCGGCGACGGCGGTGCTGGCGCCGGACGGGTCGAGGGCGGGGTTGAGTTCCACCCAGTCGAGCGAGCGGATCGGCAGGTCGGAATCGCGCAGCATGCGCAGCAGGCGGGCCGCCTCGCGGAAGGTCAGCCCACCGTACACACGGGTGCCGGTCCCTGGCAGCAGCAGCGGGTCGAGCACGTCGAGGTCGAAGCTGACGTGCACGGCGTCGGCGCCGGAGGCGTGGAGCCGGTCGATGGCAGCGGCGATGGTCGCGTCCAGCCCGCGGTCGTCGATGTGTGCCATGGTGGCGTAGTGGATGGTGCCTTCGGCCAGCCAGGCGCGCTCGCCGGGATCCAGATCGCGCAGGCCGAGCATGACAGTGTCCTCGGGGCGGATCGGCGGCGTCCCGGCGAAGAGGTCGGTTAGCGCCGAGGGGCCGCGGCCGAGTGCCGCGGCCAGCGGCATGCCGTGGACGTGGCCCGAGGGGCTCGTCTCGGGCGTGTTGATGTCGCCGTGGGCGTCGATCCAGAGGACAGCCAGCCGCTCGGCGGTGGCGGCGGCGCCGGCCAGCGTGCCGAGCGAGAGCGCGTGATCCCCGCCGAGCGTCAGCGCGAGCGCGCCGTCGCGGATGGCGTCCGCCACGGCTGAGGCGAGCGGGGGCATCGACGCGGCGATCTCGTTGAGGTACATGGCCTCGCCCGGACGATTGCGGCCGTCGAGCGGTTCGTCGCCGGGTTGCGGGGCCGGGACGGTGATAGCCGGGCGCAGGCGGTCGAGCAGGTGCGGGAACCCGCGGCGGATCAAGCGCGCGCGCAGGGCGTCGTCCAGCGCTGCCGCGCCGAGCTCGACCCCCGCCCGCACGGCGCCCAGTGCCAATGGGAAGCACACCGGTTGGATCGGCCCCGCCTGCAGGCGGTTCGTCGTGGCAACGGCCTCGCGGATCCTGTCGCTCTCCACTACATCGTCTCCGGCGCGGCGATACCGAGCAGGCCGAGGCCGTTGGCCAGCGTCTGGCGCGCGGCGGCGACCAGTGCGAGGCGGGCGGAACGCTGCGGCTCCTCCGCTTGCAGCACCGGGCAGGCGCGGTAGAAGTCGTTGAAGCGCTTTGCCAGCTCGTACACGTAATTGGCGATGACCAGCGGCTTGTATTCCGCCGCGGCGCGCTCGACCTCGCTCGGGAAGATGGCGACCTGCTGGATCAGGTTGATCTCCTCCGGCGTGAGGTCGGCGAAGGTCAGCCCCTCGGTCGGGATCTGGTCCACCTTCTCCAGGATGCGGCAGGCGCGGGCGTGGGCGTACTGGATGTAGGGGGCGGCATGCCCCTCGAAGGAGAGGGCCTCCTCGATGTCGAACACCAGCACGCGGTTGTTATCCCGCATGAGCATGCCGTACTTCATGCTGCCCAGGCCCACATCGCGCGCGATGCGGTCCTTGACCTCGTCGGGCAGGCTCGGGTTCTTCTCGTCGATGATCTCCCGCGCCCGCTGCAGCACCCGCGCGGCGATGTCCTCGTACAGGACCACGTTGCCGGAGCGGCTGCTCATCGCGCCGGTCGGCAGCATGACCGTCTCGTAGCTGAGGTGGTAGCACTTCTCCGCCTGCTCGAAGCCCCAGAGCTCCATGACCTTGAAGATCTGCTGGAAGTAGAGGCTCTGGCGGACGTCCACCACCCAGATCGAGCGGTCGACGTGGTACTGCTCGAACTTCATCTTGGTCAGCGCCAGGTCCTTGGTCGAGTAGAGGGTGGTGCCGTCGGAGCGGAGGATCGGCAGGGTCCGGTACGTCTCCTTCTCCAGCCCCAGCTTCTCGTCGATCTTGACCACCGGCAGCCCGTCGCTGATCTCGGCGATGCCTCGTTCCAGCAACTCCTGGACGATCTGCCGGCCCGGCTCCTCGACCTCGCTCTCGTAGAACCAGACGTCGAAGTGGACGTCGAGCTGGTCGTAGATCCGGTGGAACTCCTCCATGCTCCAGGCCTTGGTCTCTTCCCAGAGCTGGACGAAGGCCGGATCCTTCTTCTCCCAGAGCTGGAAGGTCTGGCGGACCTCGCGCTGCCACTCGGGCACGTGCGGCCACCAGTCCAGGTGCTCCCCGAGCCGCTGCCAGCGCTCCAGGCGCTCCTCGTAGTCGGCGGCGGTGAAGGGCTGCGGCTCACCCTCGGCGGCCGGCTGCGGCGGGTTCTCGCGCACGGCCTCCAGCGACGCGGTGAGTTGCTTGCCGACGATCGGCCAGAACTTCTTGATCGTCTCGTCGTCGTAGAAGGCGTCGGTCTTGATCTCGCGCGCGTTGGCGATCTGCCCGAGCAGGTAGGCGACATCCTCGCCGACCTTATGCTCGCGCCAGAGCTCCTTCATCATGCGGTCGACCGCTTCGCGGAAGGTGGCGTCGTTGCGGGCCAGGTCGTTGAGCAGGTCGACCACGTCCTGGCGGTAGTTCAGCCGCTGGTCGGCCTCGGTGTAGATCTCGCCCAGCCAGCGGCCGCGCTGCGCCCGAGGCGGCTCCTCGCCCTGGTGGAAGCGCTGGTAGCACCACAGCGTCTTGATGACGTGCAGGCCGATGTCGCCGATGTAGTTCGCCTGCAGCACGTCGAACCCGGCGAATTGCATGATCCGGCTGAGGGCGTTGCCGAGACAGACGTTGCGCAGGTGGCCGACGTGGAACGCCTTGTGGGTGTTCGGCTGGGAGTACTCGACCATGACCCGGTCGGTCTTCGGCTCCCCGCGGCCGTAGTCGTCGCCGGTGGTGAGCACGGCGTGGACCACTTCATTGCTGAAGCGGTTGGTGTCGAAGCCGATGTTGATGTAGCCGTTGACCGCCTCGACGCTGGCGAAGCCGTCGGCCGCCCGCAGCCGCTCAGCCACCTGCTCGGCGATCGCCTGCGCGCGCTGGCGGACCAGCTCCTGGGTGCGGCGCTTGGCTTCCTTCTTGGAGAGGCCCTCGAGCTCGGCGGCGGCCTCCGCGGTCACCAACTCGGTGGCGATCTGATAGCTGACCGAGGCGGAGGTGCCCCAGACGCCGGCGAAGGGGATGGCGCGCATGTCGAACTCGCGCCGGCCGTAGCCGAGCTCCTCCAGCGCGTCGTTGATCAGGGCGGCGGCCCGCCGCTCCTCAGTCTGAAACGTCGTTACCATCGTGGGCTCCTGTTAGTGTTGCGTCTTGCGTGTTCCGTATCGCGTAGTGCGCGCTGAATGTTCCGGCGAGCGTCAGGCGTCCCCCTTGCCCCCGGCCCCTCTCGGACGGAGCCCACCAGGGGACAGGGGAAGTGTACGCACTACGTACGACGCAGTACGCAACACGGAACACGCAACACGCCCTACGCCTTATGCACGACGGATGACGTATCCTCCACCGGCTGCGCGCGCCAGCCGCGGCGCTCGGCCCAGTAGCGATTGGCGCGGTGCAGGCTCTCGAACGTCCCGGCGTCGGTCCAGAACCCTTCCAGCTCGACCCAGCGGAGGAGGCCGTCGGCCAGGTAGAAGTTGTTGACGTCGGTGATCTCCAGCTCCCCGCGATCCGACGGCTCCAGGCGCGCGATGTAGTCGAAGACGCGTGCGTCGTAGATGTAGAGGCCGGTGACGGCGTAGTTGCTGGCCGGCTCGCGCGGCTTCTCCTCGATGCGGAGGATGCGCGTCGGGTCGTTCGGGTCGAACCGGGGGCAGCCGAAGCGGTGCGGGTCGGGCACCTTGGCGAGGAACAGGAGCGCGCCCTCCGTGAACGACTCGACGGCCGGACGGATATCGGCGTCGGTCGTGTTGTCGCCCAGGATGACGCAGATATTGTCGCCGTCGGCGAAGTCCTCGCACAGGCCGAGCGCCTCGGCGATGCCGCCCTCGTTCTCCTGGTAGGCGTACTCAAGGTGGCGCACCCCGAGGTGCTTGCCGTCGCGCAGGACGCGCAGGAAGTGCCCCGCATGCGGGCCGCCCGTGACGACCATGATGTGGTCGATCCCCGCGTTTACCAGGGTCGCGATCGGGTAGTAGATCATCGGCTGGTCGTAGATCGGCAGCAGGTGCTTGTTGGTCGCGTGCGTCAACGGATAGAGCCGGCTGCCTAATCCTCCCGCTAGGACGATCCCCTTCATCGCGGCGTGTCCCCCGTCCGTCGCGTGACGGCGCTCTCGCGCCTCGCTCGCTGTCGGATACGGTCGGAGCCGGCGCAGACCCCCCTGCACCGGCTTCCCGGTCCGCCCCTGAGTATAGCACCGGGCCCACGGCGGGCCCGAACGGCCTAGAACGGCGCCGGGACGCCGACCTCGTCGCCGAGCGCGCGCAGCTCGGCCAGCACCTTGGGGTGCACCGGGATGCCGTTGGCGCGGCGGTCGGCCTCGGCCAGATCCTCCGGGTCGCCCGGGACGTACACGCGCGGCTGCCCTTCGACCGGCTCGGCCGCGCGCAACTCGGCCAGCATCTGGTCGATCTCGGCCAGGAACTCCTCCTCCGGGCGGAAGGCGTCGATGCGCCAGGCCATGAAGGCGTGGCCGATGTTCGCCGGGCGGGGCGGCACGGTGCGCGACCCGGCGACGTAGCGGCTCCAGGCCGCGCCGGCCAGTTGCCCGCAGAGCACCTCGACCACGAGCGCCAGCGCGTACCCCTTATGGCTGCCCAGCTCCCGCGTGGCGCCGAGCGGGGTCAGCGCCACGGCCGCGAAGGGGTCGGTCGTGATGTTCCCTTCGGCGTCGACGGCCCAGCCCCAAGGGATCGGCTTCTCCTCGCGCCGGGCGATCTCGATCTTGCCCCAGGCGACGGTGCTGGTCGCCAGGTCGACCACAATCGGCCGCTCCCGGCCGGCAGGGATGGCCACCGCGATCGGCGCCGTGCTCAGGTACGGCTCGCGGGCGAAGGTGGGGATCACGAGCGGGGTGGCGTTGGTCATCGCCACGCCGCACAGTCCCTCCTCCAGCGCCATCATGGCGTAGTACCCGGCGATGCCGAAGTGGTTGCTGTGGCGCACCGTGGCCATGCAGAGGCCGGTCTCGCGCGCCTTTTCGATGCAGCGGCGCATAGCGCGGTAGGCGGCCGGGTGGCCCATGCCGTTGTCGGCGTCGAAAGCGATGGTGGCCGGGGTCTCGGTGATGACGCGGAAGTTCGGCGTGAGGTTGATCAGGCCCTTCCGCAGCCGATCGGCGTAGTAGCCGAGGCGGGGGACGCCATGCGAGTCGATGCCCCGGATGTCGGACGCGATCAGCACCTCGGCGGTGATGGCCGCCTCCTCACGGCTCAGTCCGAATCCGACCAGCACATCGGCCGTGAACTGCTGCAGCACCGCAGCGTCGACTCGCACGTTCGGCTCGCCCATTCAATCTCCCCCCGTTCCTCACGGGTTCCCACGTCCGGATCTCCGTGCTGCGCATGATACCGCGCTCCGGAGCCGGTCGCTGCAACGGGTCTGTCACGCGGTGCCCTACTTCGGTGGTTCCTTTGCCATGGTGCCTGTTCTAGACTGAGAGATAGTCGTCCCGTCTGGGCACGCGGCGTGCCGCTGCGAGAGGAGTACGCCGCTCGGGCACAGGATAGGAGCATACGCGATGATCGGAACGGTGATCGTCCCACTGGATGGGTCGGAGTTAGCGGAGGAGGCACTGCCCTTCGCAGCGGCTATCGCTGAGCGCTCCGGCGCTCCGCTCCACTTGATGCGCGTCATCGCGCCCGACGAGCCCGCGTCGGCGGAGGAGGAAGCACGTACGTACCTGCGCGGCAAGGCCCGCGCCTTTGGCGACCGCGTGCAGATTTCGATCCGCATCGGCGATCCGGCTGAGCAGATCGTCGACGGCGCCGAGGAGATGATCGACCCGGTCATCGTCATGACCACGCGCGGCCGCAGCGGGATCGGCCGCTGGATCTACGGCAGTGTGGCCGAGCGGGTGGTGCGCGGGGCCGGGGTACCGGTGCTCCTAATTCGCTCCGGGATGAAACAGCCCGAGGGCGGCACCTTCCGCCGGATCATGGTGCCCCTCGACGGCTCGGCCTACGCCGAGGCCGCGCTCTCCTACGCCGTGCAGATCGCGCGCGCGTTCGACGCGGAACTGTCGCTGGTGCGGGTGGCCGAGACGACTCAGATCTACGCCATGCTGACACCGTCGGCCCAGGCCCCTGCCTCCGTCGAAACCCTGAACGAGGTCGTGGCCCAGCTCGTCGCCGATGCCAACGCGTACCTGGCCAAGGTGGGCGAGCGGCTCACGGGCGAGGGGCTGCGCGTGCGCACCCAGACGCTGGAGGGGATCGCGGCCGAGCAGCTCCTGGCCTACGAGCAGGAGGAGGACATCGATCTCATCGTGATGGCGACGCACGGCCGCAGCGGCTTCAGCCGGCTCGTCTTCGGCAGCGTGGCCGAGCGGGTGCTGAGGCTGGGCAAGACGCCGGTCATGATGGTGAAGCCCAAGGGGGAGATCGCCGAGTCGGGCGACGCGGGCAACTAACCACCGCTCCCGAGCGTGCACGGTGTGGCGGCGCCCAGCCGCCGCCACACCGCCCTAGACCCGGGCGATGGTAATGATCTCCTTGTTCGCCTCGGTGAACGGTGCGCGGGACCAGTCACCGTACTGGGCCTCGATCCGGAACCCGGCGTCGGTAAGGAACGCGGCCAGGGTGTCGGCGTCGAGGAAGCGCAGGTCGGCGCGGTCCTCCCGCAGCACGGTGCCGTCACGCTCGCTGGTGACTTCAACGACCGTCACCACGTCGCCGACCACCGCTTCCACTCTGTAGGAGACGCGGAGCGGCCGGCCCGCCGGATCGACGACATCGATCGGGTGCTCCGGCGTCCAGGTTTCCCACTCGCGCACCAGCGGGTTCCGGGTTTCGAACGCGAAGCACCCGCCTTCGACGAGCGCCCGGCGGATCGTCGCCAGCGAGGCGCGCAGTTCGTCGTCGTCGACCAGGAACTGAAAGGCGTGGCCGGTCATCACGGCGAGGTCGAACTCGTTCGACCAGGGCATCGCCGCCGCCTTGCCTGCCCACCACTCGATGTCGGTCCGCCTCCGAGCCAACCCGAGCATCGCGCGGTCCGGGTCCACTCCGCACAGCCGGCCGGTGTGCCCGGCGTCCCGCGCCCGGTGCAGCAGTGTGCCCGTCCCGCAGCCGACATCGAGCACTGCCCGAGCCTCCATGACGAGGCCGAGGTAGAACTCGTCGCTCCGTCCCCACGGGTTGAGCACGTTATAGAGGGCCGCTGTCTCCTCGTCCGAATAGCGCACCGCAACCCCTCCTCCCACGGCCGCGCGGGCCCGGCGATGCGCAGGCACGGGGCCGGCCGCTACGGGTATTGATCTGCACGGTGTCGTGGGCTGCCGTATACACAGCGTCGGTCCGCGGGTGATGGGCAGATCCTCGCTCGGCGGCTCACTCATCCGGTGGGCCGGCAGCCGGTCGCTCGCGGTCCGCCGGCTGCACCTCGCGCGTCTCCTGTGCCGGAGAACCCTCACCGCCGGCCGCACCCCCCGCTGTCGAACCGCTCCGCCCCACTCCGGGCGGCGGAGGCGGCGGTGCGGGCGGCGCCAGGCTCGCGACGGGAGCCGCCTCCTCGGGCGCGGGTACCGGTTGAAATGCGGCGCGTACCTCGCCGCTGGCGAGGTACACCAGCACCGCGATCGCGGCCACGGTCCAGACCGGGAAGCCGAGCAAGGCCGGGATCGCCAGCA
>Ga0207875_100236_pt1 | contig 37015 bp, 37 predicted proteins | sample CeladaPassage60A_FD_187476 | JGI IMG/M metagenome (GOLD analysis project Ga0207875, IMG submission 187476) | Cellulose-adapted microbial communities from the Joint BioEnergy Institute, USA - Passage3 60A (SPAdes) (version 2) | ecosystem: Engineered > Bioreactor > Continuous culture > Unclassified... | reverse complement strand
ATCGAGAGCGGCACTGCGAAGGGGTGTTCGCCTAGACGGACGAGCAGCACCGGCAGAATCGCGAGCGTGAGCGGCAGGCTGATGATGAAGGTCGTCCCGCGCCCCGGTTCCGATTGCACGTCGATCGTGCCGTTCAATTTGGTGATGTTGGTCCGCACCACGTCCATCCCCACGCCGCGCCCCGAGACGTCGGAGACCTTCTCTGCGGTGGAGAAACCGGGCAGAAAGATGAGGTTGAGGCTTTGCCGGTCGTCCAACCCGTTCGCTTCGTCGGCCGAAATCAACCCTTTCTCGACCGCTTTCGCGCGAATCTTTTCCGCACTCATCCCTTTGCCGTCGTCGGCGATGATGATCAGGATATGGTCCCCTTCCTGTTTCGCGGAGAGTTGAATCGTCCCTTCCGGTTTCTTCCCGGCAGCGATGCGCTCTTCCGGCGATTCGATACCGTGATCCACCGCGTTGCGGATCAGGTGAATGAGCGGATCCGAAAGATCGTCGATCATCGTCTTGTCGATCTCGGTCTCTTCACCGCTGATCACGAGTTCGATCTGTTTGCCGAGCTGGCGTGCCAAATCGCGCGCAATACGCGGATATTTCTGGAACAACCGCCCAATGGGCTGCATCCGCGTTTTCATCACCGCGTTTTGCAGGTCGGAAACCAAGAGATCGAGCTGATTGACCGAAACGTCGAGCGCATGAAGGGTATCGGGGTCGGTTTTCCCCGCCAGGATGTCGCTACGCAACGCGGTCAAGCGGTTTTTGGTAAGCCCGATTTCGCCCGCTAGGTTGAGCACCTGGTCGAGGCGCGACGTTTCGATGCGGATTCCCTGGTCCCGATTTTCGGCTGGCCGCCGCACCGGGGCAGGGACGGACGCGCGCTTGGGCGCAGGTGGCGCCGCTTTTGCTTCCGCTTTGCCGTCGTGCGCTTTGGCGTCGTCTGGCTTCGGCGTCGCCTTGGACTCGTTCGCTGTTTCCCCCGCAACCACTTGGTGCAGCAACTCCCAATCGGGCTCACTGCCCCCATCTTTACCCGAATCTACGGCATCGGCCTGGCTTTTGGTACCCCCACCTGCGGGTTCGGGCAGTTTCCCGGCAAGCGCGGCCCGCAACCGTTCGAGTAGTGACTCTTCCGCGGGCGGCGGTTGCACGCTGCGCTCCAAATAGGAGAACATGTCCCGGACGGCGGCGGTGGCTTCCAGGATCAGATCCATGAGCGATGGCGTGAGCGACAGTTCGTCGTTGCGCAGCTTGTCGAAGAGGTTTTCGGTCAGGTGACACAACGTCACCAGTTCGTTCGCGCCAAGAAACCCCGCACCCCCTTTGATGGTGTGAAACCCACGAAAAATTTCGTTCAAGAGATTTTTGTCGTGCGGGTTCTTTTCGAGCTCGACCAAACGGTTATCGACGCCTGAGAGCAGGTCTTCCGCTTCGACCAAAAAGTCCTGGAGAAGGTCCTGCATACCAGCAAAATCGCTCATGGCTCTGCTCCTTGTTTCTGCGCTGTCCCGAGCCGTCAGAAGCCGAGACTACTCAGTAAATCATCCACCTCTTCTTGGGACGACAAAACGCCCTCCCCCTTCTGGACGGCTGGTCCATTCATCAATGCCGCGTCGCCTTCCGACTGGTGTTTTTTCTGGCGCAACTCTTCTGGCATCGCTTCGATGAGGATCTGCAGCAGTTCGGTTTCGATCCGGCCAACGATCTCGATCACTTTTTTGATCACTTGACCGGTAAGGTCTTGGAAATCCTGCGCCATCACGATGTTCATGAGCTGCTCGGCGGTGAGGTGCGCGTTCTCTTCCGTAAGCGCAAGGAACGCATGCGTCTCTTTCGCAAGCGCTTTGAACTCCTGCGGCGAGAGCTGATTGGCAAAGAGCTGATCCCAACGGGCGCGCAGCGCCTGCGCTTTGCTCTCCAACTCTTTTTGCAACGGCGACGCGATCTCGGCCGCATTGAGGACCTTGACCGCAGCTTCTTCAGTTTTCTGCGCGATGTAGCGCAGCCGCTCTTTGGCATCGGGAACTGCTTGCGCTGCTTCCGCGACGACCGATTCACACCCAAGCTCTTTGAGCGCCTCATGGAGTTGCCGCGCCACCTTTCCGATGCGGCGGTAGAGTTCGTCGCGCTGCTCGGGTGTCAGGGGCGGTTCGGCTGCTTCGCCTGGGTCAGAAGCATCCGAATCCGCCTCGGCGCTTGCTTGAAACTGCTCGGCAACGGTATCGAACAGCGCCTGCAGTTCATCGCTGTCACCACTCTCCGTTTCCGGTTCCGAGCTCTGCGCCGCAGCGCCGACGATGCTGTCGAACAACGCTTGCAATTCGTCGCTGTCGCCAGATTCGTGTTTTTTACTCATCGTCTTGCTCCACGCGCTACTGTTTGCCCAGCTTCGCAAAGATGCGGTCGAGCTTTTCCGCCAACACCGCTGCCGTGAAAGGCTTGACGATGTATCCTGAAGCGCCCGCCTGCGCCGCCGCGATGATGTTCTCCTTTTTCGCTTCTGCGGTGATCATCAACACCGGCAGGTGTTTGAGCTTGTCGGAACTGCGGATCTTTCTGAGCAGCGTCAGCCCGTCCATGTTGGGCATGTTCCAGTCGGTGATGACGAAATCGAACGGTTGGCTTTCCAGCTTGTTGAGTGCCACCTGGCCGTCTTCAGCCTCTTCGACGTTGGTGTACCCCAGTTCCTTCAACAGGTTGCGCACGATGCGACGCATCGTCGAAAAATCGTCGACCACCAGAAAACGGATTTTGTTTTTGTCCATGGATCAGCACTCCTTGATCATCGTGTGAGTAACGGCCGGAGGGTCTCGGCCAACGCATGGGCGTCGAATTTTGCCACATAGCCGTCGACACCCACCCGTTCGCCCATCGCCCGGTTCGCTTGCGACGAGAGCGAGGAGTGCATGATCACCGGAATGCCTTCGAAACGGGGGTCGGCCTTGATGTATTTGGTCAGCACATAACCGTCCATCTCCGGCATTTCGGCGTCGACCAAAATCACATCGACCTGTTCGCGCAAACTTTGGCCGGTTTGTTCGGCAAAATTGGCCATACTTTCGAGTCGCGCCCACGCCTCTGCGCCGTTGTTCGCATGTGCGTGCTTCACTCCGAGTTTGTCGAGCACCTCCGCAATCTTTTTACGCGCAACGCCCGAGTCATCGACGAAGAAGACGTGGTAGCGGTGCCCTTCGGGAATCGGCAAAATCGTCCCGACCACCTCTTCGCCGAACACGCGCGCCAGAATCGATTCGACGTCGATGATCGAGACGATGCGGCCATCTGGGAGCTCGGTGATCGCAGTGATCATCCCGTGGACCTGCTGCGAGACGTTTTCCGGTTCGCGCACCAGCCCCCACTCGACGCGGATGATGCGGTCCACCGATTCGACTAGGAACGCCAGTGTCTTTTGGCTGTATTCGGCGACCATCATCGTTGGCGCAAGGCGGTCGTCCATCGGCGCCAACCCCATCACTTTTGCCAACGACACCACCGGAATGACGTTACCGCGCAGACTCACCAACCCTTCGACACCAGGCGGCACGTTGGGCGCGCGGGTGATGAACGGGGTGCTCATCACCTCACGCACTTTGAACACATTGACGCCAAAGATTTCGCTCGTCCCCAGCGAAAAGAGGAGGATTTCGAAACGGTTCGAGCCAGCCAACCCGGCGCGCGCCTCGATCTCTTCGAATGCACTGTGTTCCGACTTCTCCTCGACCAGTTCCGGTTCGATGACCGTTTTCGCAGGAAGATTCATCGCTCAGCCCTCCCGTTTGCCATGGGCTTCGTACAAAACGCGCCGCAGAATCGTCGCCAATTCTTGCGGCTGGAATTTCGGCACATACTCGTCGACCCCGACCGATTTCCCCAAGTGCTGGTTCTGCATCCCGGAAAGCGACGAGTGCATCAGGACCGGAATCCCGGCAAAGCGCCGGTCGGTCTTGATCTTTTTGGTGAGGATGAAACCGTCCATCTCCGGCATCTCGATATCGGTGAGCACCGCCGAGACCAACTCTTTCACTGGTCGCTTGAGCGCGCGCGCCCGTTCCGCGGCCCGTTCCAGGTTTTCCCAACATTGTCGGCCATTGACTGCTTCCACGTACCGGACGCCCAGCTTTTGCAACGTCCGTTCGACCTGTTCGCGCGCGATCGCCGAATCGTCGGCGTAATAGATCGTGAAGCGGTCCGCATCGGGTAGGGGTTCGATACCGGCATAGAGATCCGCTTCCGCCTCGACCCCGCCCGTGGTATCGGAAAGCACCTTTTCCACGTCGAGGAGCATCACCAGGCGCCCATCGGTGAGTTCCGTCACCGCGGTGACGAGCCCCCCCATCTTCGCGGTAAGCATATCGGGCGGCACCCGCATCTGCGACCAATCGAGCCGCAAGATGGTATCGACCGATTCCACCAGGAACCCCTGTACGTGCTGGTTGTACTCGGTGACGATCATGATGTTGCGTTCACTACCCGGTTCCACCCCGACATACTCGCCCAGATCGACCACAGGCACCAGCACCCCGCGCAGACTCACCATCCCTTTCACCGCTTTGGGCATTTCCGGCGCCGCGGTGATCGGCGGGGTCTTCATCACTTCACGAACTTTGAAGACATTGATCCCAAAAGTCTCACGCCGCCCCGTGGCTTGACTCACTCCCAAGGTGAACAGCAAAATTTCGAGTTTGTTGGTCCCTGCGAGTTTCGTGCGCTCGTCGATGCGCTTGAGCAGGTCGGTCATGGTGGACTCCTTGCGCGCTGTCACTTCGCGATAGTGCTATATTACGACGAATCGACAAAAAACTTGAGGCAAATTGGACAAAAAAAAGGCCGCAATTTTTCCTCAAGTTTTCTGCATTTCTACCGATAATTGAGGATAGCAGGTTCGACTGAGAGGAGAGCACCATGTTCGGCAGCAAGGCCAAACTTCAAGAACAAGCAGCGCGGATCGCTGCGCTCACCGATGAACTGGCGCGCGCCCAGCAAGCGCTTCAGGAAGCACGTCGCGAAACAAAAGAGGCACGTGCCGAAGCCGACGCTTGCCGTAAAGAAGCAGAGAATCTTCGCCGCGTCCTCAATGAGTTCGTTGCGTTTGGGCAATCGCTCGGGAGCGTTCGCAGCAGTTTCGTGACGCTGGCCGAAACGGCAGAGACCAACCAAGATCAAGCCGAACACGCGGAAAAGAGCGCCGCGCAAACGGAACGGGTGGTGCGTACCATCGCGAACAATCTGCAGAAGTTGGCTGAGGCATCGCAAGAGGCGATGACCAAGATCGGCGCGCTCGACGAACGGGCGCAACAGATCAGCGGCATCGTCAATCTGATCCGTGAGATCGCCGATCAAACCAACCTGCTCGCTTTGAACGCGGCGATCGAAGCCGCACGCGCCGGTGAACAGGGGCGCGGATTTGCGGTGGTCGCCGACGAGGTACGCAAACTCGCCGAGCGCACCGCAGTGGCCACTTCCGATATCGCACGACTGGTCGAGCAGATCCGCAACGACAGCAGCGCAAGCCGCACTGCGATCGTCGCGTTGGCCGAGCGCGCCCAAAGCCACAGCGAAGAGAGTCGCACCACCGCGCAAGAAGTAGAGGCGTTGGGGAATGAAATCGAAACGATCCACCGCGAAGCGGCGCTCTCGGCGCTGCGTGCGTTCTGCGAAATCGCGAAACTCGACCACATCGTGTACAAATTCGAGGTCTATCAGGTGATCCTGGGCAACAGCCAAAAAAGCGTGGACGAGTTCGCCAGCCATCAAGCGTGCCGGTTGGGCAAGTGGTACTACGAAGGGAAAGGGCACCGCTGCTTTAGCCACTTCCCCGGTTTTCGCGACCTCGAAGCGCCACACCGTTCGGTACACGACGCGGCCAAAGCGGCTCTTACCGCGTACGCGCAGCACAACTGGGATCAGGTGGTTACCGCACTCGCGCGAATGGAAGAGGTGTCGATGCAGGTCATCAACCTCTTGGATCGCCTGGTTACCGCGGGGGAAGAGAACCCAGCGCTCTTGCAGTGCGAAGATTAGTCGTCGACGAGACGATCCCAATCTTCACTGCCGTCCAACACCCCGCGTGCGCGCACTTTCACCGGCCGCCGCGGGGTGTTTGCTAAGCGCGCATTGCCTTTGTCGAGGGATGCGTGCGCGGCATCGTCGTTGCGCTGCAGTCGGGCCGATTCCGCATCGCCTTGAAGACCGTGGTGCGTTGCCCCTGTCGTCACCAACAGCCGCTCCAGTGCTTGCAAATCGGTGCGCAACGCACGGACCGCTAGATCGTCCGGGTAGCGTGCAGCGACGGCGTCGGCGTTGAGCGCCGCAAGCCGTACGTATTGCCACACTGCTTCCCAGTCCATGATGGCTTCGCTCCATGACGATCTTGTCATGAAGCGTTATCGGCACCAAGGAAAAAAACTTGAGGGTTTTTAGCGCGGACAGGAAGCTGCCCACCACCGCTCCGGATCGAGCACGGTAGCGAGCGCTTCTCCCCGAGTTGCCAACGCCACCCACCCTGCAGGGTGCGCCGCGTCGTCGGGTAACGGCTGGGTCGCCACACCGCCTGCGCGCTCGGCACCATCGACACCGGTAAGTACCGTCCGCGTTCCGCAAGCCAGTGCCACCACCACAGGGTATTCGAACGGCGCACGGTCGGTTTCAGGAATGAGCGGCCGCCACGGGTATGGGGTACCGGCTTGGGAGAGGTACCACTCCCCGTTCACGAACCGGCAGGCGTTTTTCGGCATTTGCGGGAAAAACGCCGCGACCGATTCGGCAGGTACCGCTACCGCTTGCTCGGCTACAGTGAACCAAAAAGCCCATAAGATCGCCGGCGCGAACGGCATCGCCATTTCCCAAGCGTCGTTGGTCTCGCGAACCACCCACGCGGCTTGGGTAGGCAATTCAGACAGCCAGGCCGATTTTACCGTCGCGACCCCGTCCGGATCCCCGGAGAGGACGAACCGAACCGTCGCGCCCATGCGATAGCACCGCATTGCCAGACGCAGCGCCCCGTGCGCCCCACACGCCTTGGCCGCGCTGAGCGCCAACTGTTGCCAACGGTCGAGCACCTCGGCGAACGCTGGGGTGATCACCGCCGCGTCGCCGGTGAGGGTCACCGACCACGCCGGCAATTGCGTCCGCCATACCCCCTGCCACGTTTGCACCCAAAGAGACAACGGCAATTGGGCCGTGCGCACCGCGTCATACACCGAGCCGTCCGTTTCAGGGAACGACGACGCGGCGTGCTGCGCATGCACCAACGCACGCCACCACGTCTGCCAGGGGGCACCTTCCGCACCCGGTTCGCAAACCAGATCACCCGCCACGTCGGTGGCCGGAGAGGCGCTGAGATGGGGCGCACCCGTCTGAGGTTCGGTGGGCACCGATGGTGTTTCGATGGCGCTGGGTGCGTCAGGCGGCGGGACGGGTTGCGCCCGTTCCTCGGCAAGCCGTTCGACCGCGACAGAGCCAGGCACCGCAAAGAGTTCGACCGCATCGCGAAGTGCGCGTTTGTCCGCAGCCGCGCTCGTTACGATCCACGACCAGGTGGTTGCGTTTTCCGCGATAGGGTCGGGATCCGCGCGAACCGAACCGAACGCAGAAAGCGCCGCAACGAGCTCTTCTTGCAATGCGCGGCTTGCACGCACGTGCGGCGCTGGGGTCAGAGTAACGCGCCACGCAGAAAATGGGTCGTTGGTGTGAACTTCCGTAGGCGCTTGTTCATCGAGCGCCGCCCCTTTTCCAGGCCATTTCGCCAACCGGTCTTCCAGAATGCGCGCGAGACGCGAAAACGCTTCATCCCCCATCGCCGCTGCCGCGCCTTTGAGCGAATGCGCCAAGCGGACCGCCTCTTCCTGGATCGCTTCGCTCCACCCGTCGCGGTCGGCCTGCGCCAAAAGGGATTCGATCGCCGAGATCGTTTCTGCTTTTTCCGCCGCGTAGAGCGCGTTCAGGTCTTCGTCATTCACGCGCCACCCCACGCCGCAGCGTTTCCGTGATTTGCGAAGCCTGCTTGCGCAGATCCTCTTCGGCTTCGCGTTTCAAGACGATGATACTGATGCGCCGGTTTTGCGGCGCGTAGGGGTCTTCCGGCACGAACGGAACGGTGTCGGCCATGCCGACGACGCGAAAGACCTTCTCCGGATCCAGTCCTCCGGCGACCAACTCCCGCCGCGCCGCGTTCGCCCGGTCGGCGGAAAGTTCCCAGTTGGAAATACCGCGCCCGTTGTTGGCAAACGGGGTGGCGTCGGTATGGCCCGCGATCATGATCTTGTTCTCGATTCCGCTCAGCGTGCGTCCAATGAGGCGCAACAGATCCCGCATGTACGGTTGGACCTCACTGCTGCCGGAAGCGAACATCGGCCGATTCTTCTCATCGACGATTTCGATCGCCAGTCCGTCTTCGGTGATTTGCATGCGAATCTGGTCATGCAGCGCGCGCAACGTGCTGTCGGCCTCGATCATCGCCTCCAGGAGCGAACGCATCCGCTCCATTTGTGCGAGTTCGCGCCGCTTCTGATTTTCCCGCTCCTGCGCCTCGGCGTCGCTCGTCGCACCTTGCACGCGTTGCACATCTGGAGATTCGTTCGTGCTGTCCGAGCGGCCTTTCGTGGGCAAAGACCCCTCGCCACCGTCGCGTTGGAACGTGCTTTTCGATGGGGTGTCCCCTCGTTTCACCTGCCCAACGCGCCGGGAGAGGTCCTCACCGCCCCCCGGAATGATCCGCTCAGCATCGCCGGAGCCCGACCCGCCATCACTCGCAACCTTGAGCGGGTTCTGGAAAAATTGCGCAATCCCGTCGAGGTCTCCTTTCGCGGTCGAGCCCAACAGCCACATCAAAAGAAAAAAGGCCATCATCGCGGTGACGAAATCGGCGTACGCGATCTTCCATGCGCCGCCATGCGCGCCACCGCTGACCTTCTTGACCCGTTTGACGACGATCGGCTGTTGGGTATCGTCGCTCATCGCGCTACCCGGTTACTTGCGGTTTTTGAGCTCTTCCTCGAGCTCGGCGAAGGTGGGCCGCACCGTCGACCACAACACCTTGCGGCCAAATTCCACCGCCATCTGCGGCGGGTAGCCGTTCATGCTCGCGAGCAGCACCACTTTCGCCACCTGGAAAGGCTTGCTGCCGTCTTCGACCTTGAGTTCGAGCTGGCTGGCGATGGGGCCGACGAAACCGTAGGAAACCAAGATCCCCAAGAAAGTCCCGACGAGCGCGCCCCCAATCATCTTCCCGAGCACCGCGGGTGGTTCCCCCACCGAGCCCATCACGTTCACCACCCCCATCACCGCGACGACGATACCGAACGCCGGAACCGAGTCCGCCGCTTTGGAGATGAGGTGCGCGGGCAAATGGGCTTCGATGTGGTGCGTTTCGATCTCTTGGTCCATCAACCCTTCGATTTCGATCGCGTTGAGGCTGCCGCTCACCATCATGCGCAGATAATCGGTGATGAATTCCACTAAATGGTGATCATGCAACACCAGCGGGTACTTGCCAAAAATGGCCGAGCCTTCAGGGTTTTCGACGTCCTGCTCGATCGCCATCAACCCCTCTTTGCGCACCTTGGTGAGAATCTCGAAGAGCAGCGCCAGCAGTTCGATGTAAAACGCACGAGTGTAGGGCGAGTTCTTGAAGACCGCCGCAAGCCCCCCCACCGCCGCTTTCAACGAACTGGGGTTGTTGGACGCGACAAAACTCCCGATCAACAACCCGACGATCGCAATGTATTCGGTTGGGACGAAGAGGGCAGCAAGGCTACCGTGCACCGCGTAGGTGCCCAGCGCCGACGCCAAGATGATGACGTAGCCGATCAGGAGAAACATCGGGTCTTAGCCGTTTCCGATAGTGCTATCAACCGGTGACTGCAGACGCCACGCGCCTTCGGTTTTTCTTCACCGGGAGAGAACGTTGCGCAGCGGCCAAACGGTGCTTACGATTTTCTTGACCTGCTCCTGCGCGCGACGGCATGTGACACAGTCCGCAGACGAAGGTTTTCGCCGGTTCATAGGCGTGGGTGACGAAATGGCCGCCGCATTGCGAACAGGGCGTGAGTTGCAGCAACTCGGCGTTGAGAAAGCGCAGCAGCGTCCACGCCCGAGTGATACTCAATACCGGTTCGATCTGAACGGCATCTACGGTATCGAGATAGAGTTGGTACGCGGTGATCAAACGCCGCCGGTGGTCAGTTTCCGCCACCTGTTGCCAAAAATTGGCAAAGAGCGTGGAATGGACGTTCGGCTGCCAGCTCATGAACCAATCGGTCGAAAACGGAAGCATCCCTTTTGGCGGCGAGACACCCCGCACTTGCTTGTAGAGCTTCATCAGCCGATCGCGGCTCAGCACCACCTCCGCTTCCAGCAGCTGCATCCGCGCCCCCAGGCGGATCAATTCCGCTGCGATCAAAATTTCCTGCGCATCGGCTTCGATCTGTTCAAGTTTTTTCGCCATCGTCGTCTCCCACGATCGGGCTTTTCCGCGGTTTCGCTTGCGCCAAGATGAGCGCGTGCAACTGCGCTGCGGCTTCGTCGCGCCCTACGTCACCTGCCAATTGTTTCAACAACGCACCATCGAAGCGAAATTGCGGCACGAGCATCGCCCCTTGCGCCAGCCGGACCAGTTTGGCAGGCGAGAGCGTCTGCAACCACCGCAGGTCTTCCTCTGCAACACCCAGCTTCACGGCTGCTGCGGCAACGTTGTCGTGCGCCATCCGCTGCGCGAGGATGAGAAAGTTGAGGTTCAGCTCGCGAATTTCCTCGGCAAAGTCTGGGGCTGGCATCGTCGGCGCTCCTCCTGCCGCCACAGTATAGCAAGAAGCACCCTCGCCCAAAAAGGGAAAAAGCGAAAAAAATCGGCGGCAATTTCGGTTTGTGGTTTTTTTGCTACACTGTGCGCACCGCCGTTACCGCGTTTCGTCACGATGAATTTCTGTTCCGTCTGTGGCCATCCCGTCGAACGGAAGATCCCGCCGCTCGACCATCTGCCTCGTTACGTCTGCCCAAACTGCGCGACGATCCATTACGAAAATCCGCGCATCGTCGCGGGGACGTTGCCGCTACGGGGCAACCAGATCCTGCTCTGTCGCCGCGCGATCGCCCCACGAATCGGCTATTGGACGCTTCCTGCCGGATTCATGGAGTGTAACGAAAGCACCCTCGAAGCCGCGATGCGGGAAACCTGGGAAGAGGCGGGAGCGCGGGTTCGGATCGACGCGCTCCATGCGTTGCTGGACGTTCCCCACATCCATCAGGTGCACCTCTTCTACCGCGCGACCCTGTTGGACCTGGACTGGGTGCCTGGCGCTGAAACCTTGGAAATTCGCCTTTTTCCTTTATCGTGCTTGCCGTGGGACGAACTGGCGTTCCCAACGGTTCGCCGCGCGCTGGAGTACCTGTTGCGCGGCGAAGCCACCGCCCTCTCGCCACAGGGCACCACCCGCTATCCGACCGTGCCGCTCATCGAAACCTTGCCGCCACGCTCCGCACGCCCTTAGTGGCCCGCTCTTTCAGTAAACGAGACGCAACGTCCCGACCGCGTAGCGCTGCGCAAACGGCCGCGTCGATTCCACCCCTTCTTCGTAGGAAAGCAACTGGTACGATTTGGCGTCCCGTTGCTCGGTCACTTTTTGCGCTGCGCGCTGGAAAATGCGCCACGATTCGCCGTTGCCCCCTGTGGTGAGCGAGCGCATCGTCAGCACCAGACGGACCACCGCCTCCGATTCCGGTTGCACGGTAATCGTCCAGTTGGGGGCGAGCGGATCGTAGAGCGCATAGGCAACCAGCGCCGCACCGCCCAATTGCCGCAGAAGCCCGAGATGGGAGATCGGCGCCGAGGCTGGAGTGGACGCAGTCGCCGCGGTAGCGCCAGTGCCAGTTGCAGCGTTCGCAGCGGAAACCCCTAGGGAGGAATCGGAGAGCAGCAGCGCGCTTCCGGCTACCGCCGCGCCCTCTCGCGCGATCTCGGCAGAAGTGAGCCGCTCCTGCGCACAACCGGTAAGCCCCACGGCCCCTCCCACTACGAGGACGAGCCAACACCCCCCTTTCGTGAAAAAAGAGCACCGCCTCATCCCTCTCCCCCATGCGCCGTGACGTCGCGCTCACAAATACTGGAACAAGCTGAGATTGGAAACCTTGACGAACGACTGTTGTGCCGCGGAGAGCACCATCTGTTGTTGCGCCAATCGCGACAACGCCTCGGTATAGTCGAGATCTTCGATGCGCGAGCGCGCCTGCGCGTAATCGAGATCGAGCGCTTTCCCCATCTCGGTGAGCGCATCGAGTTCCGCAAGTTGTGACCCCACCTTCGCTGTATAGTGTTGCACGCGCGCCAGGAAGCGATCGACCGCGTCGATCCCGGCGCTCGACGCGTGGATGGTGGTGGTGCCAGCCGTAGCGGGATCAAGCGCGTCGATCGCATCTTGGAGGTCGTTGAAAAACCGTGCCAGCGGGTATTGCGTGGGCGGGCCGGCAACGAACGTGCTTTGATCGGCATCGAAGAGCCCCCCGGGGCCACCGGTCGAAGATCCCGGTACGTTCGCGTCGATCAGCCGCGCCGCGCCCACCCGCATCTGCTTGACGTTCGCATCCCCTTGATAGTAGTAACGATCGGGGGTCAGTGGGTTGGCGTCGTGATCGCCCCAGGCGATCGGCGGCCGATCGTTTTTGAAGCCCGCGAAGAGATAGTTTCCCTGTCCATCCTGACTGTTTGCCAACCCAACCAAATTGGCCAGTTGGCTGCGCAAATCCTGCGCGAGCGCCGCGCGGTCCGACGCCGCGAGCGCCCCCGTTCCCGCTTGCACGAACTTGTCGCGCATGTATTGCAGGGTGTCGCTCATCTGCGTCAAACGGGTATCGGTCAGCCCGAGCACGTCCTTTGCGTAGCCGATGTTTTCGAGAAACTGCTGGTTCACGCTCTGCGACTGCTGCAATTCGAGACTGCGCGCCGCACGTACCGGGTCGTCCGACGGTACGACCATCTTGCGACCGCTCGCCACCTGCAATTGGGTCTGATGCATTTGGGTCTGCGCCCGCTGCATCGCGAAGATGTTGCGGTCATAGACTTGGTTGGTTGCGATCCGTAACATAGCCGTTCTCCTGGTTACTGAGCAATCGCGAGTACTTCATCGAAGAGCTTCTGCGCGATCTGCATCGTCTTGCTCGCCGCCTGGTAGGCCTGTTGAAATTGGATGAGGTTCGCCGCCTCTTCGTCGAGGTTGACGCCCGCGTAGCTGTCCCGTGTCGCCTGCACCTGATCGACCAGCGCTTTACTGGCTGTGGCTTCGGTTTTCACCGAACGGGCAAGCGTGCCCAATTCGGCCACGGCGCTTGCCCAGGTGGTTTGAAACGTTGCGGTGGGGTTGCCGGTGGTGTCGGCAAAGAGCGTTTTCGTCGTCTGAAGGCTGGAAAGTGCCAACATATTGACGTTGTCGGCAGGCCCTGAGCCCGTTGCGCTCGTGGGATCGGCCTGCGCCGCGGCTACCGCGCGGGGATCGGTGAGTGCTACCGCCAAAGTTCCCCCTTGTGCAGGAAACGGCCGCACTACGACCCGTTCGCCGGCATTCAACGTACCAGTAAGGGTCAGCCCTTGAAACGTTGCCGGGAGCGTTGCTCCGGTATAAAGCGACTGACCGTCATGCAGCCGCGTGATGGTGTAATTGCTCCCATCGTACCGAATTTCGAACGATGCAGGTTGCATCGCCGCGACATCGAGCGGCGTTGCCCATCCTACGGTGAGGTTGCTCCCTTGGTCACCGGTGAAGGTCTGAGTTGACGGTACTCCGCCGAAAAAATCGCGATTGGTGACGCCATCCAAGCCGTACCCTTGCTGGTGTTGTGCATTGAACGCCAACGCCAATGTGGTCGCCAAGAAACCCAATTGGTCCTGAATCCGATCGAGCCCTTCACGGCGAAACGCCAGGAGCGCCCCCAGTTCCCCTCCGGTGACAAGCCGCTCGGGCAGCACCTGTGGAGCCCCGCTACCACCAAACTGGTAGGTTAGCCGACGGTGCATGGCATCGCCGGGATCGGCTTCGGTAGCGAGCGTAGCGCTTGCCACCCCTTGCACGAGTGTCTGGCCGCTACCGATAAACACCGACATCATCCCCTGGTCGTCGATCACCGTTTTGATCCCGATCAACCCGGCAAGCTCTTTCGCCAATTGATCCCGCTGATCGAGCAGGTCATTGGGGGGCGCTTCCGCACCGCGGGTCGACGCCTGCAGGATCTGTTGGTTGAGATCGGCGATGTTGCGCGCCAAAGCAGTCACCTGCTGCGCCACGCCGTCGAGGCGCTGCTCGACGTTTTGACGAATCTCGTCGATCCGCGCGTCGAAGAGGCGAAAGCGTGCCGTCAACACTTCGCCTTGCGATAGGAGCGACTGCCGTGCTGCGATGCTTTCCGGGTTGTCTGCGACCTCCTGCACCGCGTCGAAAAACTGTTGCAGCGCAGGGGAAAGGCCAGCGTCCGGGTCCGCGACGAGGTTGTCGAGCGGCGCGATCAGCTCCTGATAGTGTTGCGCCTGCGCGTAGCGGGTAGTTGCAGCAAGAAGGTTGCCCTGCAAAAACTGGTCGTACGCGCGCTCCACGCCCACCAACAGCGCGCCCCTACCGATGTAGCCGAAGCCGACAAATTGCGGAAATTGGGTACTTTGGTTGACCCGCTGACGGCTATACCCTTCGGTATTGGCGTTCGCGATGTTGTGGCTTGCGGTATCGAGCTGATAGCGCGCCGCCATCAACCCCGTCAAGCCGATCTGTAACATCCCCATCGCACCGCTCCTGCTGCCGTTATCCCTGCAGAAAATCAAGCAAAGTTCATGCCAACCTCAGCCACGGTGCTTTGTAATGTCGCGTTCCGAACCACCCGGACAATTTTGTGCGAGTAGTCGGGATCGGTAGCGTACCCAGCCGCGGCAAGCGCCTGCGCAAACGCTTCGGGCGTGCGCGCGCCACGCACGCGCGCGTAACGGTCGTTCTCCGCGATCAACCGGACATAGTCGGCAAACGCAGCGTCGATCGAGGGATAGGCGCGAAATTCGGCAATCTCCGTTTGGGGCCGTCCGTTGCGGTATTCGGTGGTCTGCACCCGCACCCGCTCTCCGTCCCAGTCGCTTCCCGCTTTGATGTTGAAGAGGTTGTTCGACGGCCGACCGTCGGGGTGGCGGAGCATCGCGCTGCCCCAACCGGTTTCGAGCGCGGCTTGCGCCAACACGAACTCAGGAGCCAGACCGAGTGCTTCAGCAGCGCGGCGCGCAGCAGGAAGCAGTTCGCGGACGAAATGGGCGATCCGCTCCTCAGGAGGGGCATCGGCAGGCAAAGGGACGAAATTGGACGGCGCTGGCGCTACGGCTACAAGCGCAGCAGGCACCGTCGTTTCCGGCTCGGCGCGGTGCGTATCCAGCGTCGTTTCCCTCGCTGGATCCTGACGCTGCGCGTGCCCTTCTAACAGCGGTGTGCCGCCGTCGGCTGCGACCGGAACCAATGCCGGAGCTGGCTCCGTGGAAACGAGCGGCGTCAACGTGGGTTCCAGCCCCAGTAATGTCTGAACGAAATCGCGTTGTGCGATGAAGGATCGTTCGACGACCGGAGCCGTTTGCCCGTTCGCAGCGTCCGCTTGGCGGAACGATCGCTCGACCACGGGCGGTAACGCGGACGCGATCGCTGACAGGGTATTCCTTTCGTGCTCCGGGTTTGGAGCGCGGCGTGCTGCCACACGATTCGGCGCGTCATTTGCCGCAATCGCCGTCTCTGCGGCAACCTTTGCCGGATCGCCGGTTGCGCCCGGTTTCGGCAACCATTGCCGCGCCAGCAGTTCGGCAAGGCCGACGCCCCCACTTTGGGCCAAATCGCTGGCCAGTTGCTGGTCGGAGAGTTCTTGCCACAGCTTGCGCGCACTGGAGTCGAAGAGGCCATTTTCGGGCACGGTTGCGCGCATCGCTTTCAACATCTGCTGCAACATCAGCGCTTCGAATTGGCGCGCCGCACTGCGAATGGCTGCGGGTTGATCCTCGCCGCGTGCGGCACGCCGCAATGCGGCAACCGCACGCGGATCGAACGCGGGAAGCGAAGATACCGCCATCAGATCACCTCCAGCTCGGCTTCCAACGCGCCCGCCGCTTTCATTGCTTGCAAGATGCTGATGAGGTCCATCGGTGTCGCTCCGAGCGCGTTGAGCGCCTGGATCACCTCGGCCAGATTCGCTCCACCTTTGATGTGGTGGAGCACGCCAGGGGGTTGCTCGATATTGACCGACTGCTGCCGTGCAACGACCGTCTCTCCGCCAGCAAGCGGCGCGGTCGGTTGGCTGACCTTGAGATCCTCTTGGATCGTTACCTTAAGGTTGCCGTGGGCGACTGCCACTGGCTTGAGCCGAACCTCCTGATTCATCACTACCGATCCAGTACGGGCATTGACGATCACTTTCGCGGGCTCAGTTGCCGGCGTAACCGGCAACTCCTGGAGTTGCCCAAGGAACGCAACGCGCGCACTTGCGTCGTGCGGCGCGTTGACGAGGATGGTCCGCCCATCTTGCGCGGCGGCGGTACCAGCGCCGAACTTCTGGTTGATCGCAGTCACCACCCGAGCAGCCGTGGTGAAATCGGTAGTTTTGAGCTCGAGGCGCAACGGGCCATTCGTTGCCAGTGCAACCGGCACTTCGCGTTCCACTGTGGCGCCCCCCGGGATCCGTCCGGCAGCCAGATGGTTGATCGTCTGCGCCGCACCACCTGCCTGCGCACCTGCGCCTCCGACCAAGACGTTTCCTTGCGCAATCGCGTAGATCTGCCCGTCAGCCCCTTTCAACGGCGTCATCACCAGAGTACCACCCCGTAAGCTTTTCGCGTTCCCGATCGACGAGACCGTGACGTCGATTCGCTGCCCCGGTTTGGCAAACGGGGGCAATTCCGCGGTGACCATCACCGCCGCGACGTTCTTGAGCTGCAAGCGCGTGCCCGGAGGGAGCGTCACGCCCAAATTACGCAGCATGTTGAGGGTGCTCTGAACGGTAAAAGGGGTTTGCGTCGTCTGGTCTCCTGACCCGTCGAGTCCGATCACCAGGCCGTACCCGACCAACTGGTTTTCCCGTACGCCGGCGATCGTCGCCAGTTCTTTGAGGCGTGCCGCGTGCGCAGCCGGAAAAAACGCGAGCCAACCAGCGACCCCCGCCGCGATCACCCGTACCACCGTTCTCCAGCCGAACCCGTACCGCATCGTCGCCTCCTCAGAAGGGCAGGAAGTTGAGGAAGAAGCGCTGCAACCAACCCATGCGTTGCGCCTCGTCGATGTAGCCACTGCCGACGTATTCGATGCGCGCGTCGGCCACTTGGGTCGACGCCACTGTGTTCTGCGCCGAGATGGTGTCGGGATTGACGACACCCGAGAAGCGGATGTATTCGCGCCCTTGGTTGATCGCCAGCTGCTTCTCCCCCGAAACCAGCAAATTGCCGTTGGGAAAAACGTCGATCACCGTGACGGTGATCGTGCCGCTGAACGTGTTGTCGGCCGATGCTGACCCTTCTCCCTCCAAACTCATATCCGACGAAGCGGTCAAGCCCAACCCCGAAAGCCCGCTCAGGGGCAAGCGCGTGAGCGTGTCGATACTGGCCGAGTTGTCCGACTTACGCGACGCGCTTGCCGCCGAATTCTTCGTCGCCGAGGTTTTTTCGACTAGGTTGATCGTGAGGATGTCGCCGATGTAGCGCGGTTTGCGGTCTTCGAACAGCGGCCGCGCCACCTGCGGACGAAAGATTGCACCGTTGGGCGCCGGTTGCGCCTCGATCGGCAGTGGGCGCGCGGTCATCGGTTGGTGCACGATCGCAGGCGGCGTGGTATCGAGCGCGGCACAGCCTGCAAGGAGCGCCGCCCCCCAAGCGACCGCAAGCCGCGCCGCCCACTGCAGGACCTTTTTCTGCCACACGATCATTTCCCCATACCGTTTCATACCCAGCGCCGTCATGCTCGTTTCTCGTGATGCCCACGCATTGCTTACAGTTGCGTCAGCCGCCCCAACATCTGGTCCGAAGTCTGAATCGCTTTGGTATTGAGCTCGTAGGCCCGCTGCGTGACGATCATGCTCACGAGCTCTTCGGCGACATTGACGTTGGAATTTTCGACATACCCTTGGATGATGCTTCCGGCGCCGTTCGTTCCGGGCACGTTGATCTGAGGGGCGCCACTCGCTGCGGTTTCGGCGAAGAGGTTTTCGCCAAGCGCCTGCAACCCCCCTTCATTGACGAAGGTTACTAGCTGGATCTGCCCCACCTGGGTCGGTGCCACCGCGCCGGGTTGCAGAACGCTCACGGTGCCGTCCTTGCCGATCGTGATCGACAGCGCGTCGGCGGGGATGTTGATCGCATCGGCGAGCGGATAGCCCGAGGCGGTGACGACATTGCCCTGATTGTCGAGCTGCAACGAGCCATCGCGGGTATAGGCGATGGTGCCGTCAGGCATCTGGATCTGCAAAAAACCGCGCCCTTGAATGGCGACATCGAGCGGATTGTCAGTTTTTTGTAGCGTCCCCTGCAAAAAGATCCGTTCCGTCGCGACGGGCCGCACACCGGTCCCGAGCTGCAAGCCACTGCCGATCTGGTTTTGTTGGGTGTTTTGCGCCCCCGGTTGCCGCAACGTCTGGTACAGCAGATCCTCGAACACCGCGCGCTGCCGTTTGTAGCCGGTGGTATTGACGTTTGCCAGGTTGTGGGAAATGACGTCGAGCTGGGTTTGCTGCGCGTCGAGCCCAGTGCGGGCGATCCAAAGCGAGCGGATCATCGCGGTTCTCCTGATAGCAACTGCTAGGGGTCAAGATAGCCCACTCGGGCGAACGGAAGCGGGCAAAGTAGCGGGCACTTTCCCGCCCAATTCGGTCATCGCGGCGTCAAGAGCGCGGTTGCGCGTTGATCGTCTTCTTCGGCAACCTGGATCGCCTTGGTATTCATTTCGAACTGGCGCGCGAGCGCAATCATGCGCACCATCTGGTCGACCACGTCGACATTGGACTTTTCGAGATACCCCCCACGCACAGAGACCGTGGGGTCTTCAGGAGGTGGCGGCGTCCCGGCCGGCAGGCGAAAGAGCCCATCGTCACCGCGCTGCAATTGGGTAACCGGCGGATTGACGAGCCGTAACCGCCCCACGGCCTCGACCTGTCCGTTCGCGGGATCGATCGCGTTGATCGTGCCGTCTTTGCCGACCAAATAGGTGCGATCGGGCGGAAGGGTGATCGGCGCGCCGCCTTCGCCCAGGACCAATTGGCCGTTCGGCAGCCGCAACATTCCGCCGTTGTCTACCTGAAACGCACCGTTGCGGGTGTAGGCTTCGCCCCCATCAGGCAATTGCACTGCGAACCAGCCAGGACCGGCGATCGCGACGTCGAGCGCACGCCCGGTCTGCTCGAGCACCCCTTCGGAAAAACGCGCTGAAACGGTGGCATCGACGACGAACGCGCGGCTGGGAAGCGCTTGCGACTGCACATGGACCGCACGGAGCCGATGCAACGCCTCTTTGAACCCCGGGGTATCGACGTTCGCCAGATTGTTCGCGACCGCCGCCTGCTGTTCGAGCGTATATTTCGCGCCGGTCATCGCGAGGTAGATCATTCTGTCCATGGCTTACCCTTCACCCTTATCGCAGGTTGATCACGGTCTGCAGGATCTGATCTTGCGTTCGGATCGATTGGGCGTTTGCCTGGTAGGCCCGCTGCTGGATGATCATATTGACAAGTTCCGCGGTGAGATCGACGTTCGAGGACTCGACCGCGCCGCCGGTGATGAAGCCGCGCGTGCCAGAGCCCGGAATCCCCGCCGCTGCTTGTCCCGATTCGAGCGACGCCGCCCACATGTTGTCGCCCATCGAGATCAACGCGTTGGGGTTGCGAAAGGTCGCGATCGCCACCGTGGCGATATCCTTCACGTCACCGTTGGTGTAGCGCGCCTGTAACCGCCCCTCTTTGGTCACCGAAACGCTCGCGAGCTCCCCCGCAGGCTGGCCATCCTGGGTGAGCGTCGTCACGGATGAGGCCAGCGAATATTGCGTGGCGTTGAACGTGACATCCACCACGCCGTCGCCATTCCCACCAAAATCGGCGCCGTTCGACAGCGGCGAAGTGACATTGACGGTCAGATTGGGTGAAGAGGTCAATGCGCCAGCACCGTCGAAGGTCATCGTCGTAAGTGGGTTATTGATGACCAGCGTAGGGTCACCGTCGAACGAACCATAAACGTTCCAACTGCCCGGCGCGGTTTTTTGGAAATAGAAGGTAAGGTTGTGCGCGATTCCCAGCGAATCGTAGACCTGCACCGAAGTGCTGAAATTGTAGGTATCCGGATTGGTGGCATCGAACGTCGCGGTGATCGCAGGCTGCCCCGCGTCGAGGTTGAACGTCATCTCGACTTGGCTCGTCTCAGCGGGCTTGCCCGCATCGAACGGCACCCGGATCGGTTGCGGGTCACCGGCTCCTGCAGCCCCGGGATACCCCAGCAACTGGTAGCCGTTTGCCGAAATGACGTAACCGTCTTTGTCGAGCTGAAATTCACCGGCGCGGGTATAGAACATCTGCAGGTCGTTCGCAACGGGTCGCTTGGTGATGAAAAACCCTTCGCCGTTGATCGCCATATCGAGCGCATTGCCGGTCGTGGTAATGCTTCCCTGCGTGAAGTTTTGCCGCACTGCTGGCACGCTCACGCCGCTTCCCACCTGCATGTAGGGGTTTGCCCCCAACGTGGTGGAATAGACGTCGGCAAAAACGGTCTGATTCGCTTTGAAACCGGTGGTGTTAGCGTTCGCGACGTTGTTGCTGATCACATCGAGCGCTTTTGCGGAACTCGACAGACCGCTCAAACCTTGCTGGAAGGCCATCGTTCTTCTCCTTTAACTCAGGACCTGCTTGATCTCATCGAGCCGATAGACCCCGTCCGATCCCAGTTGCAAATCGGCACCGTTCGGCCCCCGCACCACAGCGGTGACCTGCGCCAACTGCAACGCTTTTGCTGCAACCGGATCCCCATTGCTTTTTGCCTCGATTACCATGCGGTAGGTGCCCGGTGCAGCGATCTGACCGTCGTCGGCACGGCCATCCCAGACGAAGTTGTGGGTACCCGCCTCCAGCGCACCCAGGTCCAGTTTGCGCACGGGCAGGCCATTTGCGTCGAAGAGGGTCACGGTGACCTGATCGGCGGGTTGCGCCAATTCGACACCACCCACGCCCCCTGCTTGCGTCAGTTCCAACCGCTCGCCTTCGATCAACACGCCGCGGCCCACCAACGCCGAGAGTTCGGAAACGCTGTTGGTATCCAAAAACTGCTGGAACATTTTGTTGAGGTTCTCGATCCCCTGAACCGTGCTCATCTGCGCCAGTTGCGAGGTCACCTCCGCGTTGTCCATCGGGTTGAGCGGATCCTGGTTTTTGAGCTGCGTGGTCAGCAACGTCAAAAACCGGTTCTGCATCTCGTCGGTTGCCGACGCGGTGCTGCCTTGGCGCCCCCCCAGACGAGCCAAAATGGCGTCGGCGCGGGTGGCTGTGGTTGCGTCGCTCGTAGCGGGGATCGCGCTCATGGCTCAACTCCTTAGGCGTTAGCCTTGCAACAGACGCAAGACGTTTTGCGGCGCGGCGTTTGCTTGCGCGAGCATCGCGGTCCCAGCCTGCTGCAGGATCTGAGCGCGCGAGAGCGCCGCGGTCTCTTGCGCGAAATCGGCGTCCCGGATGCGGCTGCGTGACGCTGAGAGGTTTTCGATCGCGCTTTGCAGGTTGTTGATCGTGGCCTGGAAGCGCGACTGCACTGCACCGAGCGTTGCCCGGATGTCATTCACTGCCTTGAGTGCCGCATCGACTGCGCTGATCGCCGAAAGCGCTTCGGCAACGCCGGAGATCGACTGAGTAGCCGTCGTAGCATCATTGATCGCCGACGCGTTGCCACCGGAAAAAATGTTGAACGCCGAAATCGCGATCTTGTCTGAGGCGGTCACCGAATCGACCGTATTCCCGGTATAGACACCCTCGGTCGTGAAGCCAGTTGCTGTGGTCGTGCCGCTAAAATTGGCACCCACCTGAAAAATAAACGCAGCAGAAGCCCCGGTTGCTGCACTATTGTTCAAAACCTTTACACCATTGAATTCGGTATCCCGACCAATACGCTCGATTTCGAGCTGCAACTGCCGGAACTCTTTTTGCAGCGCATCGCGGTCGCTTGTTGAGTTGGTCGCGTTTGCCGACTGCACCGCAAGGTCCCGCATCCGCTGGAGAATGTCGGCGATCTGGCCGAGCGCCCCTTCGGTGACCTGCGCCATCGAGATCGCGTCGTTGGCGTTCCGAACCGCGACGGTCATGCCGCGTATCCCAGAGGTCATCCGTTCGGAGATCGCGAGCCCCGCAGCGTCGTCCTTGGCGCTGTTGATGCGCAGCCCCGAGCTCAACCGCTGCATCGCGGTCTGCATCTCGAGCCCGCTCTTATAGAGGTTACGCTGCGCGTTGAGGCTCATGATGTTGGTGTTGATCACGCTCATGATATGGCTCCTTTTCGAATTTGGGCGAACCGCCCCTCACGTTATCTAAAGTGGGCGTTACTGCCCGATCGACAATGTTTTCTTCAGCAAATCTCGTGCCGTATTCATCACTTCGACATTGTTTTGGTACGAACGAGACGCTGAAATCATGTTCACCATCTCTTCCACGACATTGACGTTCGGCATGCGCACATACCCGTTGGCGTCTGCTGCCGGGTTGTGTGGGTCATAGACCATGCGGAAAGGGGCGGCGCTCTCTACGATCTCTTTGACCCGCACCCCTTTTGCCACCTCACCCTGAATCGGACGGACTTGAAAAACTACCTGCTTACTGCGATAGGGTTGTCCGTTTTCGTCGACCACACTCTCGACGTTCGCGAGGTTCGACGCGGTGGTATTCAACCGCACCGACTGCGCCGAAAGCGCGGAACCCGCCACCTGAAAGACATTCAACAGACTCATCGCTCACGCTCCTCATTGCCCTGTGATTGCGGTGCGCATCCCCCGCAACAACCGGTTGGTGAAGTTGAGACTCGCTTCGTAGTAGAGGGTGGTTTCCGCAAACGCGGCGCGCTCCTGATCCATATCGACCGTGTTGCCATCGACACTGCTCTGGAGTTCGGTGCGATAGCCGGTAAAGGCGTCAAGCGGCAGCGCCGCTTCTTGAGTGCCCGCAAGGTGTGCAGGATGCGTACGCTTCAGTTCCGGAGCGGAAACTCCCCGTTTTTCTCGCACCGCCCCCAACGCAGCGCGAAAATCGAGATCTTTCGCTTTATAATGGGGCGTGTCGGCGTTGGCGATATTCGACGCGATCATCTGCTGGCGTTGGTTGTGCACCCGCAGTGCGGCGCGTTGAAACGCCAAGACCTTTTCCATTTTGTCCACCATGACTCTGCTCCTTCCAAACGACCCACCCACTTCACAAGCAGGTTGCATGCCAGACAGAATATCGCGCCGCGTTCCATCCGAACGGCAAAAAAAAGCGGCTTTTTTTCGGCAATTGGCCAGTTTTGCCGCGGCAAAGGTTGCCGTTCTCTTTTTTTTCACCCTCATCGTAAGCGCGCCACCCGCGCGCGCAGCAGCGGACCAAGCGGAGCCGACCGTACTGTCACAAACCGAGCTGACGCGGATGGTCGAAGATGCGGTTACCCCGTTACTGCGCGGCATCGAGGACCGTGTCACGTTTGAAATCGCCTCCCCATCGGTATTGGAAAACCGCCCGGCCTGTACCGCAGCGCAAGTCGACGTTCCGCCCGGCCAACGCCTTTGGGGACAGATCATGGTGACACTGCGCTGTTTTGCGCCCGATCCCTGGACGGTCTACGTGCCGGTCTACGTTCGCCGCTTCGGCACCTATCTTGTGACCACACGCCCGCTGCGGCACCGGGAAACCGTAACCGCCCGCGACGTTCGACCCGTGGAAGGGGAGCTCACCACGCTACCCGAAGACGTCGTGCGCGCCACTTCCGAGGCGGTAGGAAAAGAGTTGCGCGTGAGTGTCGCACCTGGGCAACCTTTGCGAAGCAGTTGGCTCGTCGCACCACTTGTCGTGCGCAACGGACAAAACGTCACCGTGATCCAACATGGCAAAGGTTTCCGCGTCGAAACCGAAGGACGCGCGATGAATAGTGCCGCTCAAGGCGAAGCGGTGCGCGTGATGCTGCCCAACCGCCAGGTGATCGAAGGCAGCGCCACAGCCGACGGCGCAGTGGTCGTCGAATGAAAAACGGCTCAAGAATTTTCCGCGTGAACCGTTAACTGCGAATACCGGAATCGAGGAGCGGGAAACCGATGAAAATCGACAAACCAATTCTGCCACCTGGCGGAGACCCTTCAGTGCGCGGGACTCCATCGACGCGCAAGCCGGAACCGGGCCCAGGAGGGGGTCGTCTGCCTCCTCCTCCATCGGCATCGGCGGACGAAACCGTTGCGCTCTCTTCCCGAGCGAGCCTTCTGGCGCGAGCGGAGCAGATGATGAACGAGGTTCCCGAAATCGACTGGCAGCGAGTCGAGACGCTGCGCGCCGCGATTCAAAGCGGTCAATTCCGGATCCACCCGGAAAAAATTGCCGACAGCTTGGTGCGTGAAGTCGAAGCATTGCTCCATTCCGAATCATGAGCGAAGCGAAGCTGCCCGCGCCCACCGCGACCCAGCAGACCCTCCTTGCGCGCATACTCCAAGAGGAAATCGCGGTGCTGAAAAGCTTTCTGACGGCACTCGACGCCGAACGGCGCGCCCTGCACAGCAACGACCCCGCAGCGATCGAAGCGGCCGTCACGGAAAAAAACCGCATCGCCGACCAGCTTCAAGGGTTCGAGCGCCAGAAGCTGCGGGTGGTGGCAAGCACTGTTGCCGGTGCCGAGTCGGAACAGAAAGCGGTGCTCACCGCGTGGCAACGGTTGCCGCCGCTTGCCGACGCGTGGCATGCAGTGTGTCAACTGGCCAGACAATGTCAGGAGCGCAACCAAGAAAACGGGGTATTGCTGCGAGAGAAACAGCATTTCGTGCAGCAAGCGCTCGACGTGTTGCTCCACAGTCAAGAGCGCCTGAACATCTATGATGACAAAGGGCAATCGCGCTTGACCCTCACGGGGCATTCCCGGAAAATCGGTTCGGCGTGAATGCGTAACGAAGGGGTACGATGGAGCGGTTCGTCATCTTCAACCAAAAAGGGGGCGTAGGCAAATCGACGCTTGCGGTCAATTTGGCGGCAATCGCTGCGGCACAAGGGCATCGCACCTTGTTGATCGACCTCGACCCGCAGGGCAACGCCACGCTCTACGCGCTGGGTGCCATTGAGTCGCCCAAACCCACGCTTGCCGATTACTTCGATCAAACGCTCAATTTTCGCCTCAACCCCTGGCCCAGCGAAGCGTTCGCCCACCCCACTCGGTGGTCCAACCTGGCCGTTGCCGCCAGCGATCCCGAACTGGAAGCGCTCCTGCCCAAGCTGGAGAGCCGCTACAAAATCTTCAAACTCCGTGACCTTTTGGATCAGTTGGCGCCGGCATTCGATCGCGTCTATCTCGACACGCCGCCTGCCCTCAATTTCCTGACCCGCTCTGCGCTCATCGCAGGCCACCACTGCCTGATCCCCTATGACTGCGACGATTTTTCGCGCCGGGCGCTGCTGCAACTCGCGGAAACGGTAGCGGAAATCCGGATCGACCACAACCCGCGCTTGGCCATCTTGGGCATCGTCGTCAACCAGTACCAAACGCGGGCCGGGGTGACGCAACGCGCCGTGGCGCAGCTTGCCGAATCGGGATTGCCGGTATTGGAACCCTTCTTGACTTCGTCGGTGGTGGTGAAAACGTCCCACGAACGGCGCGAACCCCTGATCGCTTTTGCCCCGAAACACCCCTTGACGCAAAAAATGACCGCACTCTTTGCCGCGATCGAAGCCCGCGTTCCCCAGTCGTAACGCACCATTGACTGCTGCCGCTCCGGCAACCCCCAGTACCTTTCCCGTTTACAACGCTTCGAGCTTCGCCACGCTCAAGAGCAACCGTTTGACCCCGACACTAGGGCCGAAACGAACCGTTGCCTGTTGGTGCACACCGCTGCCTTCCACTTGAAGAATCACCCCTTCGCCAAACTTGGGATGACGAACCGCTTGTCCTGGCTGCCACGAGGAACCGGGCCGATCACCCGACGTGTGCGCAGATGGCGGGGAAGACGCCGCGCTCGACTCGGCGTCCCATCCCGGCGCACGCGGCTTGCGCCCCGAAAGCGGCAACAACAGCGTTTCGGGAATCTCGGTAACGAAACGGGAAACCGGGCGGTAACGACTTGCGCCATGCCAAAACCGGCTTGCCGCCCAACTCAAATAGAGCCGCTCTTTGGCACGAGTGACCGCTACGTACATCAACCGCCGCTCCTCTTCCAGGCCGGCACCGTCGCCGCCAAAATTGGGGAGCGCATTTTCGTGAGGGAATACCCCATCTTCCAACCCGACCAAAAAAACAGCGCCGAACTCCAGCCCTTTCGCGGCATGCACCGTCATCAGACGCACCGCGCGCTCGTGACTCCCTGCTTGCATTTCCCCCGATTCGAGCGCGGCGTGCTGAAGAAACAGGGTGAGCATCTCGTGCCCGGTCGCCGTGATGCCTTCGCGCGCCATCTCGGTGACGAATTCGTGGCCCGCATCAACGAGCGCCGCCAGGTTCTCCAGCCGCTCTTCGCGCGCTGCGCGATCACGCGTAGCTTCTTCGGCAAAAAGGGCCTGTAAGCCGCTCTTTTCGATCACGAGCGCGATCGCATCCGGAAGCGGCAACGTCGCGGTGGCATCGCGCAGCTCGTCGATGAGCGCCGCAAAGCGCTGGACAGCCGCGCCGCCGCGACCACCAAGCTTATTCGCCGCGGCCTCCCAATGCCCTTCGCTCTCAGCCGCAGCGAGCAACTGTTCGACCGTTTTCGCCCCGATACCCCGTGCCGGCACGTTGATCACCCGCAAGAGCGCATTGGTGTCGTCCGGCAACACCAGAAGACGCAAATAGGCGATCGCGTGTTTGATCTCCGCGCGGTCGAAAAAGCGCACCCCCCCATAGACACGATACGGAATCCCCGCAGCCAAGAGGTGATGCTCGAAAACGCGCGACATCGCATTCGTGCGGTAGAGCACCGCAATCTCGTCGGCACTCCAGCCGTCGCGAATCAGTGCGCCGATTTCATCGACGACAAATTGCGCCTCTTGCCCTTCGTCCATCGCCTCGAAGGTGCGGATCGGCTCCCCTTCGCCGCGATCGGTCACGAGTTTTTTCCCCAACCGGCTCGCGTTGTTGGCGATGATGGCGTTCGCTGCAGCCAGAATGTTGCCCGCCGAACGGTAGTTGCGTTCGAGCCGCACGAGCTCCGCTTGGTATTCTTGCTGAAAGCGCGCCAGCAACGCGCTCATCGCGCCGCGAAAGCCGTAGATCGCCTGATCGTCGTCCCCGACGCAGAAGAGCCACGCCCCCACCTCACCGGTAGCGACATCGCATGCCAACTGTTGCAACCAACGGTATTGCAACGGGTTGGTGTCCTGGAACTCATCGACCAAGACGTGCTGGAAACGTTGGCGATAGTGCGCCCGCAAGGTTTCGTTGCGGTGCAGCAGTTCGAGCGCCCGCAAGAGCAATTCGGCGAAATCGACCACCCCTTCGCGCGCGCACGCGGCTTCGTACTCCTGCCACAAGGTGAGGAACAATTGCCCGCGCGCGCCTTGTGGCGCGAGCTCCTCCGGTCGCTCCCCGCGTTCTTTGTGGGCGTTGATGAACCCGACGAGTTCGCGCGGCGCCACCATCGCTTCTGGGACCGCCAGACGCTTGAGCAGCCGTTTCACCAACGCCAACTGGTCGGCCGCATCCAGAATCTGGAACGCCGTCGGCAACCCGGCTTCGGTGGCATGACGGCGCAACAGACGGTGCGCGATGCTGTGAAACGTCCCCAACCAAACACCCCGCTGCCCATCCACCGCTGCTGGCACCACCAATTGTGCCAACCGCTCGCGCATCTCCCGCGCCGCCTTGTTGGTGAAGGTGACTGCCAGAATCGCGCCTGGATCGACCCCTTCCCGCTCGATCAACCACGCAATCCGGTGGGTCAACACGCGCGTTTTTCCCGAGCCGGCGCCAGCCAACACCAACGCATGGCCAGGCGGTAGGGTCACCGCACGCCGTTGCTCGGGATCCAGGCGGTCCAGCACACCGTCGGTCATCACGCATCCTTTTCGCCGTACCAGGCGCGATTGTACCCAAGCCGCCCTACTGCCCCCGCTCACGTGGGGATCCCTTCAAGAAAAATCGCGAGAACAAGAACAAACGCTCAAAAAGACTGAACCGAAATTCTTGCCTTATCACTTTTGATGCGATAATATTCGCGATTACACTGTTTCATGGTGATCTCCTCCTTTCTTTTGAGTGGTTTTGTCTCCCTCCCTCTCCATCTAACCCATGGAGTTCCCGCCCGCGCCCTTCGCGCGGGCTTTTTTTTGCCGCTCTCCTTCGCGCTATACTTCGATTCTTACGCGCATGGCAAGGAATCGCGATGAAAGAGAAGTACGACGCCTTTTCGATCGAACAGACCGTCCAAAACGAGTGGGAAACCACGCAACCCTTCGCGGTGGCCGAAGACCCCAACCGCCCGAAGTTCTACTGCCTCTCGATGTTCCCCTACCCCTCCGGCAAACTCCACATGGGGCATGTACGCAACTACACGATCGGCGACGTACTGGCCCGAGCCAAACGGATGCAAGGGTTCAACGTGCTCCAACCGATGGGGTGGGACGCATTTGGGATGCCCGCGGAAAATGCCGCGCTTCAAAACGGCGTACCCCCCGCGCAATGGACCTACAGCAACATCGCCTATATGAAGGGGCAATTGAAACGGTTGGGTTTTGCGATCGACTGGCAACGCGAACTCACCACCTGCCGCCCCGAATACTACCGCTGGGAACAGTGGCTCTTCAAACGGCTCTACCAGAAGGGGTTGATCTACCGCAAGATGGGCTGGGTCAATTGGGACCCGGTCGACCAGACGGTGCTCGCGAACGAACAGGTGATCGACGGCCGCGGGTGGCGCAGCGGTGCGCTCGTGGAAAAGCGCGAAATTCCCATGTACTACATGCGCATCACCGCGTACGCCGAAGAACTGCTGCAAGGACTCGAAACGCTCCCCGGTTGGCCGGAACAAGTCAAACGGATGCAAGCGAACTGGATCGGCAAGAGCGTTGGCGCCGAGGTTCGGTTCCCCTACGACGAAGGCTCGATCGGCGAAAGCGGTGTGCTCACTGTCTTCACCACCCGTCCAGACACCTTGATGGGCGCCACCTACGTCGCGGTCGCGGCCGAGCATCCGCTCGCGACGAAAGCCGCGCAAAACGACCCGCAATTGGCCGAATTCATTGCCGAATGCCGCCGGGGGTCGGTCGCCGAGGCCGACCTCGCGACCATGGAAAAGAAAGGGATGCCAACCCCCTATTTCGTGCGCCACCCCATCACAGGCGAAAAACTCCCCGTCTGGGTTGCGAATTACGTCTTGATGGCGTACGGCGAAGGGGCGGTGATGGCGGTGCCCGCGCACGACGAACGCGATTACGCCTTCGCGCAAAAATATCGTCTGCCGATTCGCCAAGTCATTCGTCCCGACGGCTTCACCGGCACGATCGACGGCAGAGGCCCATGGGAAGAGACCTTTGCGGCCAAAGGGACACTGGTCGACTCCGGCCCCTTCACCGGGCTCACGTCGGAGCAAGCGTTCGACGCCATCATCGCCGCGCTCGCGGAAAAGGGGTTGGGTCAGCAACGGGTCCAATATCGCTTGCGCGACTGGGGGATCTCACGCCAACGCTACTGGGGTTGCCCAATCCCGGTGATTCACTGCGACCACTGCGGTGAGGTACTCGTCCCCGACGAACAACTCCCCGTCGTGCTGCCCGAATCGGTCGAAATCACCGGTCGCGGCTCACCGCTAGCTGAACTCGCCGACTGGGTCAACGTCCCCTGTCCCGAATGCGGGCGACCCGCACGGCGGGAGACTGACACGATGGACACCTTCGTCGAATCGAGTTGGTATTTCCTGCGTTACTGTTGTCCCGACAACGACCAGGCGATGGTCGACGACCGGGTCAAGTACTGGATGCCCGTCGACCAATACATCGGCGGAATCGAGCACGCGATCCTGCACCTACTCTATTCTCGCTTCTTCACCCGTGCGATGCGGGACCTTGGGCTCATCCCCTTTTCGGAACCCTTCACCAACCTCTTGACACAGGGGATGGTGGTCGCCGAAACCTTCTACCGCGAAGACCCGACAACTGGCAAAAAAACCTGGATCAATCCGGCCGACGTGATCCTGGAACGCGACAGCAAAGGTCGACCGATCTCCGCGGTACACCGCGTCGATGGCAAACCGGTCACCATCGGCGGCATCGAGAAGATGTCGAAGTCCAAAAACAACGGTGTCGACCCACAAGCCCTCATCGACCAATACGGCGCCGACACCGCGCGCTTCTTCATCATCTTCGCCGCGCCGCCGGAAGCGCAGCTCGAATGGTCCGATGCGGGCGTCGAAGGGGCACATCGCTTCTTGCGCCGTGTTTGGGCGTTCGGCGTTCGCTACCGCAACGAAATCGCGCCCCAGCTTCCCACGACCGCTGAGGCGCGTAGCGCGACGCTGCGGCAACTTGCCGCGCCCCTTGCTGCGGCACGGCGCGAATTGCACCTCATCCTGGAACAGGCGAACCGTGACCTGGCGAAACTCCAATTCAACACCGTCGCAGCCGCGACGATGAAAATGCTCAACCTGCTTGAGCGCCTGCCCGATGGTGACGCAACCGAACGCGCGGCGCTCGCGCACGAAGGGTTCTCGATTCTCCTCAGAGTGCTCGCACCGATTACCCCGCACGTCACCGAGATCCTGTGGCGCGAATGCGGCTTTGGATCGACACTGCTCGACGCGCCATGGCCCGAAGTCGACTCCGACGCGCTCACGGTTGCCGAAATCGAACTCATCTTGCAGATCAACGGCAAGACCCGCGGCAAAGTTGCCGTCCCGTCCGATGCTGCCGAATCTCTGATTCGCGAACGTGCCCTGGCGCACGAACTCGTCCAGGCGGCACTCGATGGGAACGAACCGCGGCGTGTGATCATCGTTCCGGGAAGGCTCGTCAATGTCGTCGTTTGATACCCAGCGCCGCCGCATATTGATGGGCGTTGCGCTCTTGCCAACGCTTCTTCTTGCGGCATGCGGCTTTCGGCCGCGTCATTACGTGGGGTTAGAGCACCGCGCGCTCCACTTTCGCTTCGACCGCGCCGCCGCACTCGAACCGCTCGTTCAGGAGATGCTCGCGGGCACACCGGCAACGGTGGTCACTGACCCCAAAGCCGCGGACGCGACGGTCGTTTTGGGGCCGCTCGAAGAGGCACGGGAGATCATCGCGCTCTCTGCCAGCGGGACGGTTCGCGAATACGCGTTGCGCAGCGTCCTGACCGTTCGCCTCGTCGACCGCGCAGGCGAAGAGCGGCTGCCGCCAACCCGCCTCGTTGCCGAACGGGACTACAGCTACGACGACAGCCGCATCGCGGCCCGCGCTGAAGAGGAGCAGGTGATTCTCACCGACATGCGGCGCGAACTCCTCAGGCGTGCCCTCTTGCTCGTCGACCGTCGGCTTGTGGCGCGCCCATGAAATATCCCGCTGCCCGCCTGCCACAGCTCTTGACCCGCAGCCCGTTTCCCCCACTCTGGGCGGTGACGGGCGATGAGTCGCTCCTCATCGAAGAGGCCGCCGACGCGATTCGCACGCACGCCCAAGCAGCCGGGTTCACGGCGCGGGAACGGGTCGTCATCGACAAAGGAGACGCGCTCGCCACGCTCACGCCCACCACCGAGAACCTCTCGCTGTTTGCCGAAGCGCGCTTGCTGGAGCTCCGCTTCCTGGTTCCCCCGCAGGGCAAAGAGGCACCCCTCTGGTTTGCCGCCCTCTGCGACCGGCCACCGGAAGCCACCGTCACCCTGCTGATTCTGCCCCCGCTCGACTGGGCCACGAAAAAGACACGCTGGTACCAAACCCTCGAAAAAGGGGCGATCCTTGTCGAAACCCAAGCTCCGAGCCGCACGCAACTGCCCCAATGGTGGGCCGAACGGCTGCACGCCCAAGGGCAGCATGCCTCGCGCGAACTCTTGGCCTATTTGGCTGAATGCAGTGAAGGCAACCTGCTTGCCGCGAAACAACAACTGGTGCTCTTAGCCCTCCTCTTTCCACCCGGCCCCCTACCGGAAGCAGAGGTCCGCGCAGCAGTCGCCGAAGTCGCCCGCTTCGACCCGTTCGAACTGCGGCTTGCGGTCCTTACCCGCAACGCAACGCGCGCCGCCCGCCTGATCACCGCGCTGCGCGACGAAGGCGTAGCCGAAGCGCTCGTCCTCTGGGCGCTCGCTGCGGGCGTTCGCGCGCTTGCTCGAGCAAGCGAAGCCGCGGACCCGCGCGCGGTGGATGCGATCGCGAAAAGCGAAAAACTCTTCAGCCCTGTTGAAAAGCAGGCCTTGCGCAGCGCCACCCGATTGGAGTCCGCACAATGCCATCAGTGGCTCCGCCGAGTAGCACAACTCGACCGGATCGCCAAAGGGGTCGAAGCGGGTGACTTCTGGTGCGAAGCCGAACGTCTCGCGCTCGCGCTCAACCCCGCGACGCGTACCTCTGCCGACTTTTCCGTTACCTGGAGCACACTATGACCGAAACCATCGACGCCTATTTCGACCGTCTGGGGCAAGCCGCGCGCACCGCCGCGCAAGCGATCGCGCGCGCGGGCACCGCACAGAAAAACGCGGCGCTTCGCGCGATCGCCGACGCGCTCGACGCTGCACGGCCAGACCTTACCGCCGCTAACGAACACGACCTACAAGCGGCGCACGCAGCGGGCCTATCGCCCGCGCTGATCGACCGCCTCACGCTCTCCCCCAAAGTGATCGACGCGATGATCGAAGGGCTCGAACAGATCGCGGGCCTACCCGACCCAGTCGGCGAAATCCGCGAACTTCGGCAACGCCCCTCCGGTATCCAAGTGGGCCGAATGCGCGTGCCGCTCGGCGTGGTTGGCATCATCTATGAATCGCGCCCGAACGTCACCGTCGACGCCGCGGCTCTCTGCCTCAAAGCGGGCAACGCGGCGATTCTTCGTGGCGGGAAAGAAGCGATCCACAGCAACCAGGCAATCGCCCGGTGCGTTCAGCAAGGATTGGCTGCGGCCCAGCTCCCGGCCACGGTCGTGCAGGTGATCGAACGAACCGAACGCGAACTCGTCACCCGCCTCGTGTCGTCGCCGCAATACGTCGATGTGATCGTGCCGCGCGGCGGCAAAGGGCTCATCGAAGCGGTCGCTCAAGCCGCGAAAGTCCCCGTGATCAAACACCTGGACGGCAATTGCCACGTCTACGTGCACGCTGCCGCGAAACCCGAATGGGTCGTCCCGATCGTCGAAAACGCCAAAACCCACCGCTACGGGGTCTGTAACGCCGCAGAGACGCTCTTGATCGACGAAGCGGTTGCCCCTCGCTACCTCCCCGAGATCGGCGCGATGCTCGCGCGCCACGGCGTCGAGATGCGTTGTTGCCCGAAAGCGTGGTCCCTCTTGCATGCCGCGCCCCAAGTTCCTGCCGAACTGCTCAAACCGGCCACCGAGGCCGATTGGGCGACCGAATACCTCGCCCCGATCCTCGCGATTCGGGTCGTCACCGGGCTCGATGACGCGATCGACCACATCGCGCGCTACAGCTCGCACCACACCGAAGCGATCATCACGGAAGACTACTCGGCGGCGATGCGCTTTTTACGCGAAGTCGACTCCGCGTCGGTGATGGTAAACGCCTCGACGCGCTTCGCCGACGGGTTCGAATACGGATTGGGCGCCGAAATCGGCATTTCGACCGACAAATTCCACGCGCGCGGCCCCGTAGGCTTGGAAGGCCTGACCAGCGAAAAATGGATCGTACTGGGACACGGCACGATCCGCCGCTGACAGGCGAACAACCCCGTTGACCGGCGGTGCGATGAGCGTTACGATATCATCTCATTCAAACGTTTGTTGGAGGAGAAAATGGTTCGTACGCTCATCGCCCTCATCCTTTCCTATGCCCTGCTCGCCGCCGCGCCGGCACAAGCAGAAATCAAGCTGGGCAGCGCCACTTTCCCCGAATCGATCACCCTCGACGGCACGCCGCTCCATCTCAATGGCGCGGGAATCCGCAGCAAGGTCATCTTCCACGTCTACGCGATGGGGCTCTATCTGCCGCAACCGGTCACCCAGGCCGAAGCCGCACTCACCAGCCCCCCGCCACGCGCGATCCGCATTCAACTGCTGCGCGACCTTTCTGGCGCCACGTTCGCGGACGCGCTGATCGAAGGGCTGAAACAGAATCAACCGCAGGAAGCGCTCACCGCTTATCAAGCCAGCATCGACGCTTTGCGCCAAGCGATCGTTTCGCACAGCGAATACAAAGAAAACAGCGTCGTTTTGATCAGCGAAGACAAAAACGGAACGGTGCACATCACCGTTCAAGACAAACCGTTGGTCGAGCCGATTCAACAACCGGGCTTCTTTTCCCTGCTCCTGAGTATCTGGCTCGGCCCGAAACCCGCACAAGATTCCCTCAAAACCGAGCTCCTCAAAGGGAGCGCTTCCTGACGCGTTTCCTTACCGGTACAATCGTCGCTATACCCGATCCCGGAGATGGCGACGATGCCGCCCCAACCAAAACCCAACGCCACCCTGTGGGTTGTAGCCCGGCCGCTACTCGCCCCCTTTTGGCTGGAAATCGCGGCAACCGAAGACGGCACCGTGATTGCCGCTACGTTTCGCACCGATCCTCCACCGTCTCGTCCGCAAGCGAACGCCCCTGCGGCGATTCATCAACTCAGCCACTGGCTCGACACCTGGCTCGAAGCACCGGCAACCCCACTTTGGCCGCGGGTTGCACCACAAGGGACCCCATTTCAACAACGCGTCTGGAACGCGTTACGAACCATCCCCTGCGGTGAAACACGCACGTACGGTGCGCTTGCCGCGCACTTGTCTACCAGCCCGCGTGCGGTCGGCGCCGCGTGTGGCGCAAACCCCTGCCCGATCGTGATTCCCTGTCACCGAGTTGTCGGCAAAAACGGGGCGCTGATCGGGTTTTCCGGTGGTCATTCCGGTGCCTGGCTCGACCTCAAAGCATGGCTACTCGAGCGCGAAAACGCGCGAACGTGACGCGCGCCAAACCGGTTACGCTTTCCCCCCTCACCCAACAATGGATCGACGCATTCATCGACCACCTGTGGTGGGAAGAGGGGCTGAGCGCAAACACCCGCGCGAGTTACCGCCACGACCTCACCGGCTTTGCCCAATGGCTCGAACAACGCAATGAAACTTTCCGCACGGTCACCGCGGCAACGCTCCTCACCTATCTGGCAGAAAAACCCAGTAAAACAGCTTCGCAACGGCGCCTGATCGCCTGTTGGCGGAAATTTTTCGGCTGGCTCGTCCGGGAAGGAAAAATGGCGCACAACCCATGCCTGACTTTGACCCAACCGCCTTTGCCGCCCAGATTACCCAAAACCCTCACCGAAAACGAAGTCGAAAACCTGCTGCAGGCCCCGGACCCGGAAACCCTGTTGGGTTTGCGCGACAAAGCGATACTCGAACTCCTCTACGCAACGGGGTTGCGTGTCAGCGAATTGGTCACATTGCACTTGGCGCAATTGCGGCTCCAAGAAGGTTGGCTCATCGCCACGGGGAAAGGGAATAAAGAACGGCTGATCCCTTTTGGGGAATTAGCTGGCGAATGGCTGAGCCGTTACCTGCGTGACGCGCGCCCCAAACTCTGCAAAGCGCATACTGGCGATACCCTTTTTCTCACCCAAAACGGTCAAGCGATGACTCGGCAACGCTGTTGGCAATTGATCAAACGCTATGCCATCGCAGCAGGGATCGACCCGCGCAAAATTTCCCCCCATACCCTACGCCATGCGTTTGCCACCCACTTATTGAATCATGGCGCCGATTTACGCGCGGTCCAGATGTTACTTGGCCACGCCGATATCAGTACCACACAAATCTATACCCATGTCGCGCACGCCCGTCTCGAAGCGCTCTACCATCGCCACCACCCCCGCGCCTAATCCTCACGCGCTTGTCAAAACAAACAGTTTTGCTAAAATAGAAACGTTCGTTCAATTTATAAAAGGAATTCCGCTATGGCTCTGCACAATATCCCATTGGAAACGCTCGAAGCCCTTTCCATCGAAGCTTTGGAAGAGCTGAAAAAAGATATCGAAAAAACCATCGTCAAAAAACAAGAAGAGCGGCTCGAACAACTCAAAGAAGAGGTTCGGCAAATGGCCGAACGGCTTGGCGTTCCCTTTGAAACGCTTCTGGAGCGGTTGACCCGCGAACGCAGTGGCAAAGGGCGCAAGAGCGGCGCTCCGAAACGCAAACTGCCATGGCGCTTCCGCCACCCCACAGATCCGGACAAAGGTTGGACGGGCCGCGGTTTGCCACCGAAATGGCTCCAAGAGTGGGAAGCCTCTGGGCGTTCGCGTGAAGAGCTGCGCATCGGCTAACGATGAGTTGGCACATCCTGTTCGCGCTGCTCTTTGGCTACGCGCTCGGATCCGTTCCCTTTGCGCTGATCACCAGTAAACTCTTCGGCTTGCCGGATCCGCGCACTTTCGGATCGAAAAACCCGGGCGCTACCAATGTGCTGCGCACCGGTCACAAAGGAGCAGCCCTTTTGACGCTCATCGGTGACGCTGGCAAAGGCGCCGCTGCGGTACTGATCGCACAAGCCGCGACGCAATCCCCCACCCTGGCGGCTGCCGCAGGGCTCGGCGCTTTTCTGGGCCACGTCTTCAGCTATTTCCTTCGTTTTCAGGGCGGGAAAGGGGTCGCTACCGCGCTCGGCGTCCTGTTGGCGATCCAACCGTTACTCGGCCTCATTGCTGCACTCATCTGGCTTACCGTCGCGGTGGTCTCCCGCTACTCGTCGCTGGCGGCGCTCATTGCGGCGCTACTCACCCCGCC
>Ga0207875_100234_pt1 | contig 37291 bp, 34 predicted proteins | sample CeladaPassage60A_FD_187476 | JGI IMG/M metagenome (GOLD analysis project Ga0207875, IMG submission 187476) | Cellulose-adapted microbial communities from the Joint BioEnergy Institute, USA - Passage3 60A (SPAdes) (version 2) | ecosystem: Engineered > Bioreactor > Continuous culture > Unclassified... | reverse complement strand
ACGCCGACGTCGTCGGTGGCGGCGTTCCAGGCGAGGGAGACGCTGCCGGCGGTGGTGCCGGTGACCCGGAGGCCGCCGGGCGCGCTCGGCGGGGTGGTGTCGGCGCCGCCGGATTGGGTGGTGGCGCTCACCTGGTTGCTCGGCTCGGAGACGTTGCCCGCCGCGTCCCGGGCGCGGACGGTGTAGGTGTAGGTGGTCGACGGGCTGAGGCCGGTGTCGGTGTAGCCGGTCTCGGTGACGGTGGTGATGCGGTCGCCGTCGCGGTAGACGTCGTAGCCGGTGACGCCGACGTCGTCGGTGGCGGCGTTCCAGGCGAGGGAGACGCTGCCGGCGGTGGTGCCGGTGACCCGGAGGCCGCCGGGCGCGCTCGGCGGGGTGGTGTCGCCGCCGCCCTGGCCGCCGGTGACCGCGATCGCGGCGACCGCCGCGTAGTTCGCGCCGCCGTTCATGTTGAACTGCACGTTGAGTCGGCCGTCGGTGACGTTCGCGGTGAACGTGCGGTCGCAGGCGGTGAGCCGGCCGCAGGCGGCGAAGATGTCGAAGCCGGTGAGCACGGTGGTGCCCTCGATCCGCACGTCGAACCTGCGCTGCCCGGCGCCGGTCGCCCAGTCCTCGACCATCTTCAGGGTGACCTGGTAGGTGCCGTTCGGCACGTCGAACGTGTAGCCGGACCAGCCGGTGAACAGCTGGTAGCTCCGGTACAGCGGGTCGTCGTCGGTGCCCGCGATGTCGCCGTCGATCTGGCCGGTGCCGTACGAGGTCTCGTGGCCCCAGCCTCCGCTGCCGTAGGCGCGGTCGGCGGACCAGGTGTTGCCCGCGCCGTCGGTGTACGCCTGGCCGCCGGCGTTCACCAGGATCGGGGGGGTCACGGCCGCGGCGGCGCCCGGCGCGAGGGCGACGGCCGAGCCGAGCGGCAGCAACAGCGCTCCCGCCGCCGCCAGAAGTCTGGTGAGGTGTCGTCTCTTCACTGCTCCACGTCCCTGTCAGTGCGAAAAGGAGGCTTGCGAGAGATGAGGGGGGTGTCCCTTTCGTGGGGACCGCAGGGCACGCCGGACTCGCCGCGGCGACGGCGGGCCCCGACCCGTGGGGACGGCATCCCCGGCGTCGGCGAGGATCGGTGACGGGGTGCGGGGTGGCGGGGAGCGCGGCATGGGCGGTCCTACCTGCTCGTTGCGCGGGAACTATTAGGAAGCTTTCCTGTTAATTTAATCGCGAACTTACTTCGCGGTAGCGGGTCTCGTCAATATCACCGGGCGAAAACGGCGAACGCCCCGGGGCGCGGGCCCCGGGGCGCTGCGGGTACGGCGGGCCGCGGCGGCCGTGCCGTACCCAACCGGACGTCACCGAACCGGACGTCACCGAACCGGACGGCGCCGGTCGTCAGTCGTTGGCGTGCAGGGCGGCGTTGAGGGTGATGCCGACGCCCTCGCGCGGGATCGCCTCGACCGCGCCGGTGGTCGAGTTGCGGCGGAACAGCAGGCCGCTCGCGCCGGACAGCTCGCGGGCCTTCACCACCCGGCCGTCGGGGAGGGTCACCTTCGTCCCGGCGGTGACGTAGAGCCCGGCCTCGACCACGCAGTCGTCGCCGAGCGAGATCCCGATGCCGGCGTTCGCGCCGAGCAGGCAGCGCTCCCCGATGGAGATGACCTCCTTGCCGCCGCCGGAGAGGGTGCCCATGATCGAAGCGCCGCCGCCGACGTCGGAGCCGTCGCCGACCACCACGCCCGCGGAGATCCGGCCCTCCACCATCGAGGCGCCGAGCGTGCCCGCGTTGAAGTTGACGAAGCCCTCGTGCATCACCGTGGTGCCCGGGGCGAGGTGGGCGCCGAGCCGTACCCGGTCGGCGTCGGCGATGCGCACGCCGCTCGGCACCACGTAGTCGACCATGCGCGGGAACTTGTCCACGCCGTAGACGGTGACCGGGCCGCGGCGGCGCAGCCGCAGCCGTACCTGCTCGAAGCCCTCCACCGGGCACGGCCCGTGGTTGGTCCACACGACGTTGGCGAGCTTGCCGAAGACGCCGTCGAGGTTGAGCCCGTGCGGCCGGACCAGGCGCGCCGACAGCAGGTGGAGCCGCAGGTACACGTCGTGCGCGTCGGCGGGCGGCTCGGAGAGCTTGGCGATGCCGGTGTGGACCGCCACGACCTCCACGCCCCGGTCGGGGTCGGGCCCGGTCAGCCCGGCCAGGTCGCCCGCCTCGTCGGCGGAGAGTCGTCGCGTGCCGGTGGACGGCGGCTCGCCCAGCTCGGGAGCCGGAAACCAGGTGTCCAGCACGGTGCCGTCGGCCGCGATCGTCGCCAGGCCGATCCCGTGCGCCCCAGTGTTGGATGGATCGATGGCTGTCACGCAGCAAACGGTACCCGTAGCCGCAGGGCCGGGTGCAGCCGGTACCGGGGGCGTACCGGGCGGAAGCAGGCCGATTAAAGTGCTTTCTCGGACAAAGGTGGAAGGAGCGGGCGTGGTCGAGGTCGTGGTGTTCGACGTCGGGGAGACGCTGATCGACGAGACGCGCATCTGGCTGCGGTGGGCCGACCGGCTCGGCGTGCCCGCCGGGACCATGCTCGCGCTGATCGGCGCGATGGCCGAGTCCGGCAGGCCGCTCGCCGACGCGTTCCGGCTCGTCCGGCCCGGCCTCGTGCTCGAGGAGGAGATCGCCGCCTGGGAGCGGGACGACCCGCACGGCCTGCGGGTGAACTTCGACGCCGACGACCTCTACCCGGACGTCCGCCCGGCCCTCGACGCGCTGCGCGCCGCCGGGTACCGGCTGATCATCGCCGGGAACCAGCCGGTGCAGGCCGCCGACGCGCTCGCCGCGATGCGGCTGCCGGTGGAGTCGATCCACACCTCCGACGGGTGGGGCGTGGCCAAGCCGGACCCGGCCTTCTTCGCCAAGGTGACCGCGGTCGCGGGCGTGCCGCCCGCGCGCATCCTGTACGTCGGGGACCGGCTCGACAACGACGTACGGCCGGCCAAGCGGGCCGGCATGCGCACCGCGCTGCTGCGCCGCGGGCCCTGGGGCTACCTGCACGCGGCCCGTCCCGAGGCGGCCGAGGCCGACATGGTGCTCGACGGCCTGTCCGGGCTCGTCGCCGCGCTCGGCCCGGACGCGGCGCGCCCGGGCGGCGGCCGCTAGCCCGCCGGGCCGCCCGTCCGTTGTGTGCCCCGTCGTGTGCCGGGGTTACCGGAAGCCCTCCTGGAGGCCGAGGCGGTGCCGCAGGCGCTCGCGCAGCACGTCCTGGGCGGTGGCCGGGCCGCGGTCGGCCGGCCGTACCTCGAGCAGCCAGACGTACCCCAGGAAGAGCCCCATCACCAGCGCCACGGCGGCGAGGACGAGCACGAGCATCCACCCGCCCGGCACGTAGATGAGCACGGCGAGGACCGCCAGCAGCCCCAGACCGGCCTTGAGCAGATTCGACATCCGGAGATCCTCCAGCTACACGTGCGAGCCGCCGTGGCGGTGGACGGGTCGGTCATCCGCCCACCGATCAGCATTCAATCTCGAAAAGGCCGACCTCGGGGTGAGTATCGGGAACTACGCCGACGTATATCAATCATCCGGTTCTAAACATCCGGTCGCAATGCGCCTTCCGCTCCGCGGACCGCACCAGCATCCCGCATCCGCGGCGCCCGCGGCACCGAACGGGCCAACCTTTGCCCAAGGCCGTCCCTTCCTGTACGGGCGGTACCGGACGCCGTCCCGCCGCCACCCCGCGGGCCCGCCGTACCGCCGCGGCGGGTACGGCCCGCCCGGCGGACGCCCCGGACCCGGCCCGGTCGCGGCCGTCGCCTTGACCCTGACACCGTGGTAGGCCGTACACCGGGGGGTGCCATGTTCACCATCGGAGACTTCGCTCGGCTCGGCCGCGTCTCGGTACGGATGCTGCGGCACTACGACGCGCTGGGCCTGCTGCGGCCCGCCCGGGTCGACCCGCACACCGGCTACCGCTACTACGCGGCGGGGCAGCTGTCCCGGCTCAACCGGATCATCGCCCTGAAGAACCTCGGCCTCACCCTGGAGCAGGTGGGCCGCATCCTCGAGGAGAAGGTGGGCCCGGAGGAGCTGCACGGCATGCTGCGGCTGCGGCGTGCGGAGCTCGAGGCCCAGGTGGCCGCCGACCTGGCCCGGCTCACCGAGGTCGAAGCGCGTCTCCGGATGATCGAGACGGAGGGCGTGATGTCCATCGACGTCGTGGTGAAGAGCGTGCCCGGGGCCCGGCTCGCCGAGCTCAGCGGGATCGCCGAGAGCTTCGCCTCGGAGGAGATCGGCGCGGTGATCCGGCCGCTGTACGCGGAGCTCGGCAGGCGGATCGCCGCGGCCGGGCTCACCCCCACCGGCCCGGGGATCGCCTACTACGAGCCGGTGGCCGAGGGCGTGCGGGTGCACGCCGGGCTCCAGGTGAACCTCGAGCCCGGCGTCGCGTACGACTTCGACGTGGTGGACCTCCCGCCGATCGAGCGGGCGGCCACCGTGATCCACAAGGGGCCGATGGACACCGTCGGCGCCACCTACCAGCGCCTCGCCGCCTGGATCGAGGAGAACGGCCACCGGGGCACCGGGGTCGCGCGCGAGGTCTACCTCGCCTACGGGGAGGGCGACCCCGCGGAGTGGGTGACCGAGATCCAGGAGCCGCTGACCCGGCCCGCCTGAGCCGCGGCGGCCGTGCCCGCGTCCCGCGCCGGGACGGGCGGCGGCCGGGGCGCGGCGGCGCCGCGCCCCGGCCGCGGACGGGCTCAGGACACCCCGAAGTACCGCTTGGCCCCGTCGTGCAGCGGCACCGGGTCGGTCTTCGGCGCGTCCTCGCGGGAGATGTTGTTCGCCTCGGGGTGCACCTTCGCCAGCTCGGCCTGGTGCTCGAAGAGGATCCGGACGAGGTTCTCGGCCAGGTCGGCCGGCATCTGGTCGGACACGACGAGCATGTTCGGCACCACGATCGTGTTCACGTCCTCGGCCGTGCCGTACGTGTCCTTGGGCAGCCGGCCGGCCTGGTAGATCGGGCCGTGCTCGTTCTGCAGCCTGGGGAGCAGGTCGTCGAGCGGCACGAACGCGACCTGGTCCTTCATCGTGGTGACGAGGTCGGTGATGCCGCCCGTGGGCAGCCCGCCCGACCAGAACAGGGCGTCGATCGTGCCGTCCTTCACGCCCTGCACGGTCTCCGGCAGCGACAGCGCCTGGCGGCTGATGTCCGCGTCCGGGTCGAGCCCGGCCGCGCGCAGCAGCCGGAGCGCGATCGTCTCGGTACCGGAGTTCGGCGAGCCGGTGGAGACCCGCTTGCCCTTCAGGTCGGCGACCGTGCGCACGTTCGCGTCCTTGCGGGCGAGCACGTGGGTGTAGTTCGTGTAGATGCGGGCGAGGGCGCGGATCGGCTGCGGCGAGGAGAACGCGTCCCGGCCGGTCGCCGCGTCGCTCGCGGTGTCGGCCAGCGTGAACGCGATGTCGGAGTCGCCGCGCACCACCCGCTGGATGTTCTCCACCGACGCCCCGGTGGCCTCGGCGGTGACCTGGTAGCCGGGCAGGTGCTTGGTGAGCAGGTCGGCGTACCCGCCGCCGAGCTGGTAGTAGACGCCGGTGGTGTTCCCGGTGGCGATCGACAGCCTGCCGCCCTTGTACGCCTCGCCGTCCGCCCCGCCGCGCCGCTCACCCCCGCAGGCGGCGAGCAGGAGGGCGAGGCCCGCGGCGACGGCCGCGATACGGGTCAGCGATCTCATACCGCTCCTTTCAGGGCCGGGCCCGGCGGTCGGGGGAGCGCCGCAGCACCAGGTGGACGGCGAGCGCGACCGCGAGCAGGACCAGGCCGGTCACGACGGTGACGGGTTCGAGGTAGAGGAGGACGAGCGCGGCGGCGGCGCACAGCACCCGCTCGGGCACGCCGGCGCCGCGGATCATCCAGCCCCCGGTCGCCGCCGCGAGCGCGGCCACGGCCACGGCCGACACCGCGAGCGCGAGCAGCACCTGGGGCAACGGGGCCTGCCCGAGCAGCGCGCGCCCCGCCGGGGCGAGCACGAACGCGAACGGCACCAGGAACGCGGGCAGGGTGTACTTCCAGGCCATCATCATCGTCTTGATCGCGTCGCCGCCGGTGATCGCCGACGCGGCGACCGCGGCGAGCGCGGTCGGCGGCGTCACCTCGGAGAGCACCGCGTAGTAGAAGATGAACATGTAGGTGGCCTCGGGCGGGACGCCCAGGGTCTGCAGCGCGGGCCCGATGATCACCGCCGCGATGATGAACGATGCGGTCACCGGTACGGCGAGCCCGAGCACGAGCACCGCGAGCGCGGCGACCGCCGTGGTGAGCAGGAGGTCGCCGCCCGCCAGGTCGACGATGATCCGCGACCCCTTCAGCCCCAGCCCGGTCAGGGTCACGACGCCGACGATGATCCCCGCGGCCGCGGTGGTGGCGGCGACCGGCAGCACGCTGAGCGTGCCCGCGGACAGCGCCTTCGCCGTCCGGCGCGGGCCGAGCCGTCGCTCCCGGTCGAGGAACGAGAGCAGGAACGCGAGCACGGTGGCGTACACGACCGCGCGGAACGGCGACAGGCCGAGCGCCATGAAGACCACGATCGCGATCAGCGACGAGAAGTGGTAGCCGAACCGGGCGAGCAGCCGCCCCGCCGAGGGCGTGTCCAGCTCGACCTCGCGGGTGCCGAGCCGCCGGGCGTCGATCTCGATCGCGAGGATGATCCCCAGGTAGTAGAGGATCGTCGGCACGGTGGCGTAGAGCAGCACCGTGAGATACGAGACCTTGAGGTACTCGGCGATGATGAACGCGGCCGCGCCGAGCGTGGGCGGCGAGAGGATCGCCCCGATGCCCGCCGCGGCGAGGATGCCGCCGCCGCTCTCCCGCGGGTACCCGGCCCGCCGCAGCACCGGCCAGGCGACGCTGCCGAGCGAGACCGCGGTCGCCGTGCCCGAGCCGGACACCGTGCCGAGCAGGAAGCCCGCGAGCGTCACGGTACGGCCGGCCGCCGCGTTCGACCGCCGGAACGCGGCGAACGAGATGTTGACGAAGAACTCGCCCGCGCCCGAGTACTCGAGCACCGCGCCGTAGATCGCGAACAGCACGATGTAGGTGGCGGCGACGTCGAGCGGCACCCCGAACAGGCCCTCGGTGCCCATGTAGAGGTGGGCGACGATGCGGTCGATGTCGTAGCCGCGGTGCCCGAGCGACCAGTCCACCGGCAGGTAGCCGCCGTAGTAGGCGTAGGCGAGGAAGCCGAGGCAGATCGCGGGCAGGATCGCGCCCACGGTCCGCCGGGTCGCCTCCAGCACGAGCACCAGGCAGCCGAGCCCCATCGCCACGTCGAGCACCGACGGCTCGTACACGCGCCGGATGAAGTCGTCGAAGCCCACCAGCGGGTAGGCGCACACCACGAGGGAGAGCCCGGCGAGGATCCAGTCGAGCACGCCCGGGTTGTCGCGCCCCTTCGCGGGCGGCGCCTCGGTGGCGGCGGCCTCGGTCTCGGCGGTACGGCGCGGGCGGTGCCGGCGCGGCCGTACCCGGGCGCGGTAGCAGAGGAAGGTGAGCGGCAGCACCGCCGCGAGGAACCCCATGCGGTACGGCAGCACCTGTACCGGGACGAACACCGCGTACAGCGCGTAGACCGACACGCCGAGGGCGACGACGCCGACGGCCCGGGCGAGCGGCCCGCTCAGCCGCCGTGCCGGCCGCTCCTCGTCGAACTCGGCGATGAGCTCCTCGGTGCTGCGGACGGGCGTCGTCTCCTCCGTGCCCGTGCCGCCGGGGATGCGGCGGTCGGCGTCCTGTGCGGCGGATTGCACGGTCCCCTCCCGGCTCGGTACGGCTGCGGGGCGGCCTGATGCGCCCCGGGGCAACGGTAAACACCGCAGGTGGCGCCCGGTGGATCGGCGATGTCTTCTTGAGGAACCCTTAGGGTTGCCGCCCGCGGCCCGGGCCCGGCCGGAAGCGGCGGCGAACGGTGCGGGCACCGGATGACGTGCATTGTCCTGCGGTTTCGCCCTAATTTCCGGGTCGGATTACCGGTATGGCGGACGCGGGCTCGGCGGGCCTTCGCTTCGGTGTCAGATCAAATCTTCCCTAAGAGATCGACGCGACTCGTTGCTGACGGACTTATCCGACTTGTACCTTCGCTCCCGAGTCGGTCCGAGGTAACGATTAACAGGAGGCCGCCATGGTCGCCGTGGCCGAGACTGACGCTCCTCCTCAAAAAACGTTCGCATCCCGTTCAGATAACCGGCATCCGGCATTTACCCCCGTCGACCTCGACACGGTTCCCGAGGTCGAACAATTCCTGCGGGAATTGGGACTGGGTGGTTTCCGGCGCGACTCCGTAACAGCCCCGATCGGTCGCAACGACACCTGGGCCGGGGTCACGGAGAGCGGCCGGAAGGTCTTCGTCAAGCGGCTCGAGGGGCCGCGGGAGGACGTCGCGGCGCGCATGCGGCGGCTGCTCTCCTTCGAGCGGTTCGCCGCGCTGCTGCAGGGCACACCGTTGCGCTCGCCGGCCTTTCTCGGCAGCGACCTCCCCACCCGGCTCGTCGCGTTCGAGTTCGTCGAGTCGGGGGTGAGCGGCGCCCGGCTGATGGTCGAGGAGACCTTCCACGATGGGCTCGCCGAGGCCGCCGGCGAGGCGATCGCCGCGCTGCACGAGGGGGAACCGCCGGAGGGGGAGGAGCTGGACCGCTCGACGCCGGTGCTGCCCGCGCTGCTGCTGCGGCCGGGGGTGACGCTGCAGGCGTTCCGGAACTTCAGCTTCGCCGAGATCGAGGCCTGGCGGCTGGTGCAGGGCGACGCGTCCCTGCAGGAGGCGATCGCGCAGCTGTGCCGCAGGGAGGCCGCGGCCCCCAGGGTGCCCGCCCACTGCGACCTGCGGGTGGACCAGTTCATCGTCGCCCGCGAGCGCCTCTACATCACCGACTGGGAGGAATTCCGATTGGCCGACGGCGCCCGCGACGTGGGTTCCTTCGCCGGGGAATGGCTGTACCGGTCCGTGCTCGACATCGTCACCTCGCGCGGGGATTCCGTTTACGTCGATCTGGAATTCGACCACGCGACGATCCTCCGCCGCGGAGCCGAGAAAATCGAACGACTGCGGCCCAAGGTGCAGCATTTCTGGCGTGCTTATCTGGGCGGCCGCGAACGGATCGACGACGAATTCGCACAGCGCGCCACGGCGTTCGCCGGATGGCACATGCTGGACCGGCTTATCGCCGGCGCCCCGCGCCGCGGCCGGATATCCGGAATCGAAAAGGCCGCCGCCGGAATCGGGCGGAAACTGTTGCTGGAACCGGGCAAATTCGCCGCGACGATAGGCCTGGGGGCGGAAAAGTGAGTACCACGGTGAGCGCGCTCCCCGCGGCGTTGACGGCCGCGCTGGACGAGGTGCGGGTCTCCCTCGGCGACCTGGCCGCCACGGTCGGCGACCGGGAGGTGACCGCGGACAACCCCCGCGAGCTCCAGTCGCTGCTGGCCACCGCGCTCTACGACGTCCTGCACGCCGGGATGCGCGAGGAGGTCACCACCTTGCCGCGCCGGCTCCGGGACGCACGCCTGGAGGCGGACCTCGCCGCGGCCGTGCCGCACGCGGAGACCACGACGCGGGCGGTGGTGTGCGCCCCGCCGCCACGGCCGGCGCGGGCCGTACCCGCGGCCGGACCGGAGGCGGCGGCCGACCCCGCGCTCCGCCCCCTGCCCGATCCGGCCTCCGGGGTGCTGGTCCGGCTGGACGGCGTGCGGGTCTGGGCGCCGCGCGAGGCCGTCCGGTCGGCGGGACCGCCCTGGGCGCCCGGCCAGGAGATCACGCTGGCGATGCCCCCGTCGCGCCCCGCGCTGTCGCCCGGCTTCTTCCTCGTCGACGGGTCGGCGGGGACCGTGGCGTCGCCCCGGACCCTGCGGATGTACGTCCACCTGCGCGACCCGCGCAGCGCGGTGCAGGCGTGGCGCCGGGTGCTCACGCTCCTCGAGGAGCGCCGGGTGCGGTACCGCGCGAAGGTCGTCTCCTCGACGTTCATGTATCCGCGCCGCGACGCCCTCGTCGTCTACCTGGACGCCGACGGGTGGCGGGCGCTGCCCGAGCTCGCCGAGGCGGCCGCGGACGGCCCCGGCGTCGGCGGCGACGTCTCGGCCTTCTGCCGCCGCCTCCGTCCCGGGGTCGCCGTCGCCTGGGAGCCGGAGGACGACCGCCCGGCGATGCGCGGGCTCAGCTTCGGCCAGCACCGCGCCGGCGTGCTCGCCCAGGCCCTGCTCGACAGCGCCAGGGACGGCGCCGGCCGGGTGGAGCGGATCCTCGCCCGGTTCGCCGAGAGCAACATCGACCCGGCCGAGCCGGCCCGCAACCGGACCTCGCCGCGGGTGCGCACCCCCGACGGGACGGTCCTGCTCTAAGACCCCGGCCACGAATTCGACGGTTCGCCGAAAAGCGCACGAATCCTGCGCTGAAGCGATTGCAGGGAGTGCGCGCGCGCACTTCCTGTTTTGGCTTCAGCCGACCCGCCTGGGAAAGGAGCGATCATGAACGCCACGTCGATGATGGAGCTCGTCGCGGGCTACGACACCTACGCCGCCCCCGCCGAGCTCAACCTCGAGGCGAGCGTCGACGCCCCCGCCACCTCGCCCGTCTGCGCCGTCTCCGCCGCCAGCTCGTGGTACTGCGTCAGCGCCAGCCTCGGCGCCTCCGCCGGTGCCACCTACAAGGTCGGCTGCTGACCCGGAGACGGCCCGCCGACCACCCCCGAGCCAGCGAAAAGACGCTCGTCGCCGAAAGGAGGTGAACACGGATGCAGGAGATGCTGACCCAGGAGCTCGTGACCGGTTACCGGTCGTACGCCGAGGCCGCCGACCTGACCGTCGCCGCGGCCGTCGACGCGCCCGCGACCTCGCCGTTCTGCGGGTTCTTCGCGAGCTTCGCGTTCAGCTACATCACCACGAACGGTCCGGGCTGATCGTTCGGGTGAACCGCCGGCCGCGGGTCCGCAGCGCCTACCTGCGGAACCGCGGCCGGCGCGGCCACACCGCGAATCCTACCCGCCGGCGGTGATCGGGGAACGCGCGGAATTCCGGACACAAGAAATGTGAGGCTGCAATGTCAGGAAACGGATCGAGTGTCGAAATCCTGCTCGACATGGCCGATCTCATCCGGCCGAACGCGGTCCGGGCCGCGGCGGCGCTGAAGCTCGCCGATCACCTTGCCGACCGGCCGATGACGGCCGGGGAGCTGGCCGAACGGACCGGCACCCACGAGGGCATGCTCGGCAGGCTCCTGCGCTACCTCGTCGACCTCGGCATCCTCGCCGCCGACGACGCGGGGCGGTACACGGTCGCGGAGCTGGGCGAGCCGCTGCGCCGGGACCACCCGCAGAGCGTCGGCCAGTACCTGAGCGCGGAAGGGCTGTTCGGCCGGATCGAGCTCGGGCTCGTCGGCCTGCTCCACTCCGTGCGGACCGGGGAACCCTGCCACGCCGCCGTGTTCGGCCGGGACTACTGGGACGAGATCAACAATGACCCGGCGTTCGTCCCGGCGCTGGAGGCGGAGGGCAACCAGCGCATCGCCTGGGACGCCGAGCTGATCATCGAGGCGTACGACTGGAGCCGGGCGCGGCGCGTGCTCGACGTCGGCGGGAACAACGGGACCCTGCTCATCGAGCTGCTCACCCGCCACCCGCACCTGCACGGCACCGTGCTCGACCTGCCGAACCTCGCCCGCATCGCGCAGCGGCGGATCGAGGAGGCCGGCCTCGCCGAGCGCGCCGGCGCCGTCGCCGCCAGCTTCTTCGACCCGCTGCCCACCGGCTATGACGTCTACCTGCTCTCCGGCATCCTCGGCGACTGGAACGACGAGCGGTCGATCGCCATCCTGCGCAACTGCGCCGAGGCCGCCGGCCCCGAGGGCAGGGTGCTCCTCGCCGACATCCACCTGCAGGTCCCCGCCTCGGCGCCGAACGCGGCCCGCCTCGAGCTGTTCCTCGCCGCCTCCATGCCGCGGCCGTCGCGGACCGTCGACGAGCTGCGCGAGCTGGGCAGGCGTGCCGGCCTGCGGGTCACCTGGGAGGGCCCGAGCACCCCGGTGCGGTCGCTGCTCGAGCTCGCCCCCGCCGAGACCGCCCCCGCCGACGCCGGGGCCGCCCGGGAGCCCGCCCATGCTTGAGTTCGACGGACTGACCAAGAGCTTCTCCGGCAGGCCGGTGCTGCGCGGCCTGAGCCTCACCGTACGGCCCGGCGAGCTCTACGGCTTCTGCGGGGCGAACGGCGCCGGGAAGACCACGGCGATGCGGATCGCCCTGGGCGTGCTCGCCCCGGACGCCGGCGAGGTGCGCTGGGCCGGCCGCCGGGTGGACGCGGAGGTGCGCCGTCGCATCGGTTACATGCCCGAGGAGCGGGGCCTGTACGGCAAGATGCGGCCGCGTGACCAGCTCGTCTACTTCGCCAAGCTCAGCGGCGTCCCCCGCGACGTCGCCGCGCGCCGCGCTGACGAGTGGCTGGAGCGGCTCGGCGTGCGGGCCGGGCCGAAGGACCCGCTGGAGCGGCTGTCGCTCGGCAACCAGCAGCGCGTCCAGCTGATCGCGGCGCTCATCGCCGAGCCCGAGGTGCTCATCCTCGACGAGCCCTTCTCCGGCCTCGACCCGGTGGCGACCGACGCCATGGCGGACGCGCTCGCCGAGTACCGCGACCGCGGCGTCCCGGTGCTGTTCTCCAGCCACCAGCTCGACCTCGTCGAACGGCTCTGCGACCGGGTCGGCATCATCCGCGACGGCGTACTCGTCGCCGAGGGCACCGTGGCCGAGCTGCGGCGCACCGCCGACCACCGGGAGCTGCGCATCGCGCTCACCGGCGCCCCGGAGAACTGGCCGCGCCTGCTGCCCGGCGTGGAGGTCCTCGCCGAGAGCGGGGACGCGGCCACCGTGCGCATGCGCCCCGATGCCGACCTCGGCGAGCTGTTCCACGCCGCCCGCGCCCTGGGCGACCTGCGGTACTTCGGCCGCCGCGAGCCCTCGCTCGCGGAGATCTTCCGGGAGGCGATGGCGGCATGACGGCGGGACTGACCGGCACCGGTGCGCCGGGCAGGGCCGAACCGGGCGCGGCCCCCCGGAAGGTGCCCGCGGACCCACCGGGCCGGGACGGGGCCGGCCACGACCGGCGGCCCTCCCCGGCCGCGCTGATCGGAACGATCGCGCACCGCGAGATCCTCGTGCAGCTCCAGCGCAAGGAGCTGTGGGTCTCGCTCGTCCTCATGGTCGTGGTGTTCTGCGCCACGCTCGCCGCCCAGACGTTCTTCTCCGGGGGCGCACGCCAGGCCAGGCTCGGTGTCGTCGGCGAGCGGCCGGAGTTCGTCGCCGCGCTGCGGGCGCAGGCGATCGAGCCGGTGCGGTACGGCTCCGCGGACGCCGCGCTCGCCGCGGTCCGCGCGGGCGAGATCGACGCGGCGGTCGTCGGCGCGGGCGAGGTGGTCGTCCTGGAGGAGCTGCCGGAGACGCTCGCCGCCCCGCTCCGCCTCGCCCACCGCGAGGCCGCGATCGTCGAGCGGCTGCGAGGCTCCGGACTCACTGAGGCGCAGGCCGCGGCGGCACTCGACGTCGCCCCGCCCGCGGTGCGGGCGCTGGAGCCGGAGGCGGGGCGGACCGCGCAGCGCACCATGACCGCCGCCGTCGGGGTGATGGTGCTCTTCTTCCTGATGTTCATGTTCGGCCAGGGCATCGCCCAGGGCGTGCTCGAGGAGAAGTCCAACCGGATCGTCGAGCTGCTGGTGGCGAAGGTACGGCCGGCGCAGCTGCTGGCGGGAAAGGTCCTCGGCATCGGCGCGGTCGCGCTCGCGCAGATCACCGTGATCGTGCTGAGCGGGGTGGCGGTGGCCCTGCTCACCGGGCTCGTCGACGTCCCGCGGGACGCCTTCGGCACCGGGGCGCTGGTCGTCGCCTGGTTCATCCCCGGCTACCTGCTGTTCGCCACGCTCTGGGCGGTGGCCGGGGCGCTCGTGTCCCGGCAGGAGGACATCCAGCACGCGGCGGGCCCGGTGAGCCTGCTGCAGACCGCGGCCCTGCTCGCGGCGCTCGCGCCGTTCTCCGGAGTGAACGACACCCTGACCCGCGTGCTCTCGCTCGTGCCGGGGCTGTCGTCGTCGGTGATGCCGGTCCGCATGGCCGCCGAGCCGGTGCCGTGGTGGGACGTCGCCCTCGCGGTGGTGCTCACCCTGGCGGCGATCGCGGTGCTGCTGCGGCTGGGCGCGCGCATCTACAGCGGAGGACTTCTGCAGCACGGGGGGATCGTCAAGGTCCGCGAGGCCCTGCGCGATTCCCGGGAAGGCGGGATCTGGTGAGTCTGGTCAATGACGCGATCCTGGACGAACGGCCGCCCAGCGGCGAGCTGAAGATAATGCGGGCGCTGTTCGCCGGAAAGGCCGCCCACGTGGTGGCGATCGGCGCGCTCGCGGTCCTCTCCACGGCGGGCACCCTCGCTCTCCCTCTGGTGGTGGCGCGGCTGCTCGAGGCGGTGCAGGCGAACCGGGGCGTCGCCGGGACCGCGACGATCATGGTCGCGGTCGCCCTCGGCGCCGCAGTCGCCGGCGCGCTCGCGACGTACCTGCTGTCGCGGCTGGCGGAACGGCTCATCTGCCGGCTGCGCATCCAGACCATGCGCAAGTCGCTCGCGCTGCGGCTGTCCGACGCCCGCCGCGAGGGCAGCGGGAACCTGGCGACTCGGCTCACCGCCGACGTCTTCCAGCTCAAGGGCGCGATCGACATCGGGCCGATCCAGCTCCCCATGGCGCTGGTCACCCTCGCCGGCACCTTGGTCATCATGGGCGTCCTCGACTGGGTGCTCCTGCTGATCACGCTCGGCGGGTTCCTCGCCGCGCTGTGGATCGTCGGCCTCGTGCTCGTCGGCCTGCGGCGCAAGTACCGGGCGCTGCAGCTGAACCTCGCCGAGCTGGCCGACCGGTTCGTCGGCGTCATGGACGCCCTGATGATCATCAAGGCCTACCGGGCCGAGGACCGGGTGGCGCGGGACCTCGCCGGCCGGGCCGGGCACCTGGCGCGGCTCGGCCTGCAGAGCGCCCGCATGGAGTCCCTCATGGTCCCGGTGATCAACCTGGGGCAGCAGATCGCCCTGCTCACCGTCCTCGTCGGCGGGGGAGCGCGCCTGCTCGCCGGCGAGCTCGCCCTCGCCGACTTCGTCGCGTTCCTCCTCTACCTGCTCCAGCTCACCGCGCCACTGATCATGGTGGCCTCGGGGGCCTCGAACATCCAGGCGGGGATCACCGCCCGCGAGCGCTTCAACCGGCTGTTCGCGCTTCCGGCCGAGGACGACGAAGCGGACCGCGCCACGGACGGCCCGCGGGCCGATGCGGCCCCGGCCCCGGCCGGCGGCGCGGCCGCGCGGGAGGCCGCGGACACCGCACCGGCCGGGAAGGCGGCCGACCCCGCGGCGGTACGGTTCGACCGGGTCACCTTCTCCTACGGCGTGGAGCCGGTGCTGCGCGAGGTCGACCTCACCGTGCCCGCCAGGGGCCTCACCGCGCTCGTCGGGCCGTCCGGCGCGGGGAAGACCACGGTGCTCGGGCTCATCGAGCGCTTCATGACCCCCGACTCCGGCCGGGTGCTGGTCTTCGGCCGGGACACCACCGAGCTGACCCCGGCCGAGCTGCGCGCCCGCATCGCCTACGTTGACCAGTCCTTCACCCTGCTGCGCGACACCGTGCGCGCCAACCTCACCCTCGGGCAGGACCGGCCCGTGCCCGACGAGGTGCTGCTGCACGCCCTGGCGAAGGTGGGGCTGGACGAGCAGGTGCTGCGGCTGCCGGACGGCCTCGACACGGTGATCGGCGGCGCGAACGACCTGTCCGGCGGCCAGCGCCAGCGCCTGGCACTGGCCCGGGCGATCCTCGCCGACGCCCCGCTCGTCCTGCTCGACGAGCCCACCTCCCAGCTCGACACGGTCAACGAGGTAAAGCTCCGCGAGATCGTCGACGACCTCGCGCGGGACCGGGCGGTGCTCGTGGTCGCGCACCGGCTGTCCACGGTGCAGCACGCCGACCGGGTGATCGTGCTCGACCGGGGCCGGGTCCTCGCCGTCGGCACCCACGAGGAGCTGCTGGCCGGCTGCGACGCGTACGCGGAGCTGGTGAGCGGGCAGCTGCTGGGGGCCACGGCGGGCGCGCTCCCCGAGCTGAACGGCGCCACCGCGGGCCCCGACGCCGCGCGGGCGTCCGTGCGGCAGGGGGTGTGATCCGGATGACGACCTTCTCCGTGCTGGTGCCGTTCATGCCGCAGCGACCCGAGCAGGTGCTGCCGCTCGCCGCCCTGGTCCGGCACAGCGCCGCGTACCGGCTCTGGCAGGGACAGTCGCTGATCGTCGAACCGCACCAGGCGTTCACCTATGCCGCGGCCTCCGGCTTCCGGGTGCCGTGCGGCACTGGCGTGACACTCATGCCGTTCCGGCATCCGCTCGAGGCCGCGATGCAGGCGCGGTCGGTCGCGCTCGCCACCGGGCAGCCGATGGTGGCGGGCTTCGGGCCGGGCGGGACCGTGCTGCAGGGGAGCATGCTCGGCGCGCCGTACGCCAGCCCGCTCACCGCGGTGCGCGAGTACGTCACGATCGTGCGCGCGCTGCTCGAGGGCCGGCCGGTGGAGCTCGACGGCGAATACTATCCGGCCCGCCTCAACATGAACTGGCCGCAGGTTCCGCAGATCGAGCTCGGGCTCGGGGTGCTGCGCCCGGGCATGGCGCGGCTCGCCGGGGAGATCGCCGACGTCGCCATCACCTGGCTCACCCCGCCCGGGTACGTGCGCGACGTGCTCGCGCCCGCGCTGCGGGAGGGTGCGGAGCGGGCCGGGCGGACGGTGCCCCGCGTCGTCGCGATGGTGCCGGTGGCGCTCGACGCCTCCGGCCGCGACCCGGTCGAGCTCGTGCTCACCGGGAATTCCGGCCACCTGTCGCTGCCGCACTACCAGGACATGCTCCGCCGCTCGGGGATCGAGGTCGACCCGGACGAGCCGGCGGTGACGGCGAAGGGCGTGCTGGCGAGCCGGGCCTTCGTCTTCGGCGACCTCGACGGGGTGCGCGCCGCGATGGCCGAGTACCGGGAGGCCGGGGTGGACGAGATCGTGCTCAACGTCACCGGCGTCTGCCTCCGGCTCGGCCTGCCCACCGCGCTCACCGAGCTGGAGACGATCCTCAAGGAGGTGGCCGAGTGACCGCGCCGCCGGGCCCGCACGACGCCGCGCCCGAGCTCGGGATCTCCCGCCTCCTGTTCGTGGTCACCGGAGCGGTCGCCGCGGCGCATACGCCGTTCTGGCTCGAATGGCTGCGCGGCGCCCATCCGGAGCTGGAGATCCGGACGGTGCTCACCCGCAGCGCCCGCCGCTTCGTCACTCCCGCCGCGCTCACCGCGTGCTCCGGCGGCGAGGTGTTCCTCGACGAGTGGCCGGAGGACGAGACCGCCGCCCGGCACGTCGAGTGGCAGCAGTGGGCGGACGCCATCGTGGTCTACCCGGCCACGCTGAACTTCGTCGCCCGGTTCGCGCTCGGGCTCGCCGACACGCCCGCGCTGCTCGCCGCGCAGTGCGCGACCGTGCCCGTGGTCCTCGCGCCCGCGCTGCCGCCGAACGGCCTCGACAGCGCCGCGTACCAGGCGCACTGGACGGCCCTGCAGCGCCGCCGCAACGTCGCCGTGGCCCCGCCCCAGCCCGGGCTGAGCGCGACCACCCGCCGCCACGACGCCTGGGCCCCCGCGCTCCTGCCCGACGTGCTCAAGCTCCTCGAGCAGCGCCGCGCGGAGCTCGCGGCCGAGCCGGACGCGCCGCCGCCGCCGGTGGTCGACCTGGCGGACGGGAGGCGGCCGTGACGGCCCCCGCGGTGGCCCCGGTGGCGGAGTTCGGCACCGGGCTGCTGCACACCACGATCACGGCGGACGGCGAGGGCGGGTTCGTCTGGAGCCGGCGCCCCGGACCGCTCGCCCCCGCGCCGTTCGCCCCCGCGGACCCGGAGCTCGCCGGCCGGATCGCGGCTGTCGAGCTTCCGGCCGGGGTACGGCTCGTCCCCGGCGCGGCCCGGGGCGAGGCGCGCGAGTACCGCGTCGCGGGCGCGCGGTCGGTGGCCGACCACCTGATCCGCGACGGCGTGCATCCGTGCCTGGAGCCCGCGCTCCGCGGCCTTGGGGCCGCGCTCGCCGCGCTGCACGCGCTCCCGCCGCCCGCCCACCGGCCCGCCGCGCCGTCCCGAGGGCTGGCCCGGCTGGAGGCCTGGCTGCGGGGCCGCCCGCTCCAGGCCTGGGCCGCCCAGGCGGCCGCGGTGCTGCGGGACCGGATCGGCCCGGACCGCTGGGCGAGGCTGTGCGCCTGGGCGGCGCGGACCGCCGGGGAACCCGCGGCCGGGCCCGTGCTCTGCCACGGCGCCCCCGGCCTGGGCTCGGTGGTGTTCGACCCGCACACCGGGGTCGCGGAGATCCTCGTCGGCGAGGACCTGTGCGTCGCGCCGCGGCACGCCGACCTCGGCTGGGTGATCGGCGAGCTGGTGGAGCTGTCCTGGCGGCTCGGCGGGGACGTGCGGGCCTGGCAGGGCCTCACCGACGCGCTGCTCGAAGGGTACGGGCACGGTACGGAGCTGCCGTGGAACCACCTGGCGGCCGTGCGCATCGCGCTGCACCTGCACGACTACACCGCCTACGTCGCCTGGGACCCCGCCGAGTGCGAGCGGTACGCGCACTTTCTCGGTTATCTCATCGACCTGTGACATTGGAGGTGCCGCGCCGATGACCGGCGGCCGGGAACCGCTCGGGACCACCCTGTCCAACGGCCTGCGGGTGCTCGTGGCGCCGTGGCCGGGCACGCCGCGGGTCGCGGTGGCCGTGCACTACCGGGTCGGGTTCCGCGCCGAGCCACCCGGCCGGCAGGGGTTCGCCCACCTGTTCGAACACCTGATGTTCCGAGGCAGCGCGAGCCTGCCCGACGGCCGGTTCTTCGACCACGTCTACCGGCTCGCCGGCACCGCCAACGGCACCACCCACCAGGACTTCACCGACTACTACCAGGTGCTCCCGTCGGCCGGCCTGGAGCAGGCGCTGTTCGCCGAGGCCGACCGCATGCGGGCGCCGCGGTTCACCCCGAGGAACCTCGCCGAGCAGCTCGCCGGGATCGAGGAGGAGATCCGCCAGGCCACGGTCGAGCGGCCGTACGGCGGGTTCCCCTGGCCGCTGCTGCCCGGCGTGCTCTACGACACCTTCGCCAACGCGCACGACGGCTACGGGGACGTGGCCCTGCTGCGCCGCACCACGCCGGACGACTGCGCCGAGTTCTTCGAGGCCCACTACGCGCCGGGCAACGCGGTGCTCACGATCGCCGGTGACGTCGACCCGGACGCCGCCGTCCGGCTCGCCGAGCGGCATTTCGGGGACATCCCGGCACGCCCGGTACGGCCGGCGCCGGACCTCCGGGAGCCCGCGCCCCGGACCGACCGGTGGGCCGCCTTCGGCGAGCCCGGCGTGCCCGCCACCGCGGTCGCGCTCGGCTACCGGCTGCCGGACCCGGAGGCGGACCTGCCCGGCTATCTCGCCCACGTGGTGCTCGCCCGGCTGCTGACCCGGAACGGGCCGGCCCGGCCGTGCGGGCCGCGCCTCGACGCGAGCTGCGGCTTCTTCGGCATGCTCGCCGCGAAGGACCCGGACACGCTCGTCGTCGCGGCACTGCTGTCGCCCGGCACGCCGCCGGAGCGGCTGGTGGCCGCGGTGGACGAGCGGTGGGCCGAGTGGGCCGACCCCGAGCGCATCGCCGGCCCGGTGGCCGAGGTGGTGCGCGCCCTGCGCGCCGAGCACCACCGGCGGTACGGCGACCTGGAGGCCCGCTGCCGCGCCCTCGGCCGGATGGAGGCGCTGTTCGGCCGGGCCGGGCTCCTCGACGAGCTGTCCGGGCTGCTCGCCCGGGTGTCGCCGGAGCGGGTCGCGCGGGCGGCCCGGGCGCTGCGGGCCGCGCACAAGGCGGTGCTCGTCCTCGAACCGGCCGCGCGCCGGACCCGGCCCCGCCCCGCCTCGCCGGTGGCGGACCCGTTGGCGGTGCGCCGCGGCGCCGCCGACCGGCTCGGGCGCGCCGCCGCACGGCCGGTGCCTCCGCTTGGGCCGCAGCGCGAGCCCCGGCTGCCGGAGCGGTGCGAGGCCGTGCTCGCCGGCGGCCTGCGGGTGGTCGCCGTCCGGGATCCGCGGGTGCCCCTGATCGAGCTGCGGCTGCGCCTGCCGCTCGGCACGCCCGGCTGGGCCCGCCCCGAGCGGGTGGACGCGCTGTTCGCGCCCGACCGGGCGCGGGCGGCCCAGGCGGCCCGCGCGTTCGGCGGCGAGCTCGGCCTGTCCGTCGACGGGCAGTGGCTCGACGTGTCCGGCTACGCCCCCGCCGAGGCGGCCGGCGACTGGCTCGACCTGCTCGCCGGGGTGCTGCTCGCCCCGGACCCCGCCGGGCCGGTGCCGCCGCCGGCCTGGCACGACCCCGACCGGCTCGGGGACGCCGCGCTGCGCCGCCACTGGCTCGGCGGGGCGGCCGCGGAGGAGCCCGGCCTCGCCGAGCTGCGCCGGGCCGTGCTGAACCCGGCCGGCGGATGCCTCGTCGCCGTCGGCGACCTCGACCCGGAGGAGTTCGCGGCGCGCGCGGAGAAGGCGCTCGCCGCCTGGCGGGCCCCGGACGACGGCGAGCGTGCCCCGCTCACCCTGCACGGCACCGCCGACCTCCTCGTGCTGCCCCGGCCCGGGCTCGCCGAGGCCCGCCTCACCCTCTGCGCGGTGTCCCCGCCCGGTGCCGGCGAGGCCGCCCGCTACCTCGCCGTCACGATCTTCGGCGGCTTCGCGCGGTCCCGGCTCGCGACGCGCATGCTCCGGCACGGGCGGGTGGAGTACGACGCCTACGCCGGGCGGGACCTCATCCTCGACACCCACCGGGCTTACGTGCGGGCGCGTGTGCCGAGCGGGCTCGTCCCGGTCGCGCTCGGCGACATCCGCGCGGAGATGAGCAGGCTCGCCACTGATCCGCCCGGCCCCGCCGAGACGGCCGCAGCCCGCGACCACTGCGCCGCGCAGCTGCTGTCGGCGTTCGACTCGCCCTGCCTGCTCGCCGACCTGATCCGCCAGACGGTCTCCTTCGGCCAGGGGGCCGACTGGCTGGAACGGCTGCCCGGCCTGCTGCGCGAGGTGCCGCCCGCAGCGGCGGCGCAGGCCGTGGTGGAGCTGTACGGCACCCGCCCTCCGGGCGGCGTGATCGTAGGCGACGTCGACGCGGACCTGCTCTCCTCCGCCGCGGATGACATGCGGATCGTCACCGTGGCCCCTGGTGGGCCGGACGCCGCGACGCGGTAGTGACGGCGGGGCGACGCCGGATTCACGGGCCGTCCGCGCACGGGCCGGCCTCGCCGGTCGCCCCGTCCGTGGATTGTGCCGGAAACCGTCGTCATGTACCTACGGCTGTTGTTAGTACTTCATTGATGGGATGTAGTAGAAGTGCTACATTCACGAGTATGACTTCGGCAATCACCGTTCGCGGGCTGCGGATGAGGTACGGCTCCACCGAGGTGTTACAGGGGGTCGACCTCGACATCGACCGAGGTGAGATCTTCACGCTGCTCGGCCCCAACGGGGCGGGGAAGACCACGACGATCGAGATCCTCGAGGGCTTCCGGAAGCGGTCCGGCGGCGAGGTGCGGGTGCTCGGCGTCGATCCCGAGCGCGGCGGTGACGCCTGGCGGGCGAAGCTCGGCATCGTGCTCCAGTCCTGGCGTGACCACGGCAGGTGGGAGACCCGCCGGCTGCTCGCGCACGTGGCGGAGTTCTACGACGACCCGTACGACCCCGACGAGCTGCTCGAGGCGGTCGGCCTCACCGCACAGGCAGACCGGCGGGTGAGCCGCCTGTCAGGCGGGCAGCGGCGGCGGCTCGACGTCGCGCTCGGCATCGTCGGCCGGCCCGAGCTGCTCTTCCTCGACGAGCCGACGGCCGGGTTCGACCCGGAGGCGCGCAGCGAGTTCCACGAGCTCATCGCCAAGCTCGCCGCGCGGGACGGCATGACCGTGCTGCTCACCACCCACGACCTCGCCGAGGCCGAGAAGCTGGCGCACCGCACGGCGATCCTCGTGCGCGGCAGGGTGGCCGTCTGCGGCACACCGGGCGAGCTCGCCGCCGCCGTACAGGCGCCCTCGCGAGTGGAGTGGCTGGAGGACGGCCGCCCGCAGAGCGTGACCACATCCGATCCGTCGCAGGTGGCGTGGGAGCTGCACCAGCGGTTCGGCGGCCCGGTGCCCGGGCTCACCATCCGCCGCCCGACGCTCGAGGAGAGCTACCTCAACCTGGTCGGGAGGGAATCGTGAATCTCAAAGCCGTCCGCATCGGGATCCGGCGCGGCTGGATCGAGCACGCGCACCTGCTCAAGGACCCCAAGGAGGTCATCGGCACGCTGTTCGGCACGGTCGTGATCTTCGCCGCGCTGATCGTGTGGGTCGGCGACACGGAGATCGAGGGCACCGGCGTCACCGCCACCGCCTACCTGACCGCGGGCCTGCTCGCCTTCGTCGTCTTCGGCGCGGGCCTGATCACGCTGCCGACGGCCCTCGCCACCGACCGGGAGGACGGGACGCTGCTGCGGCTGCGCGGCATCCCCGGCGGGATCCCCGCCTACCTCGTGGGCCGGGCGACCACGCTGCTGTGCCAGATCGCAGTGCAGAGCGTGCTCATCATGGCCACCGCCCTGATCGTGGGCGGGGCCGGGGCGCCGCGCGACTGGCTCACGCTCACCTGGGTGCTGGTGCTCGGCACGGTCGCGGTCGTTCCGCTGGGGGCGGCGATCGGATGCCTGATGCCCGGCCCCAAGGCCGCCGCCGGCATCCTCGTCTTCCCGACCATGGCGCTGATGGCCACCTCGGGGGTGCTCGTGCCGATGGCCTTCCTGCCCGAGATCGTCCAGACGATCTCCCAGGCGTTCCCGCTCTACTGGCAAGGGCTGGGCCTGCGCGCGGCCATCCTGCCCGAGGCCGCTGCCGCGGCCGAGGTCGCGGGCAGCTGGCGGCTTCCCCAGGTCGCGGCCGTGCTCGCCGCCTGGGGCCTCGCCGGAATGCTGATCGCGCCCTCGCTGATCCGCCGGGTCACGCGGCGGGAGTCCGGCTCCCGGCTCGTCGAACGGCGGCTCGCCGCGGCGCAGCGCTGAGGCCGGGGCGCGATGACCGCGGAAGCCGTGCACAACCGCATCGCGGTGCTGCGGGCCGAGCGGGGCGTCTCCCGGCGACAGCTCGCCGACGCGCTCGGCATCCACTACCAGACGGTCGGCTACCTCGAACGCGGCGAGTACAACCCCAGCCTCCACCTCGCCCTCAGGATCGCCGACTACTTCCAGGTCCCGATGGAGGTCGTGTTCTCTCTCAGGCCGTTCCCGCTGCTCGGAAGCGAGGGGATGAAGCGATGAAGGAACTGAGCGAACGGCAGGTCGAGGAGGTCAAGCGCGGGCTGCGGCCCACCTGGTACGCCACCCGCCGCGGCCGCCGCACAGCGGCCGGGATGGGCGTGGCCGCGCTCGCGCTGCTGTGGACAAGCCCGATCGTGTGCTGGACGGTGGTGCCGGGCGACGCGGCGCGCTGGGTGACGCTCGGCCTCACCGCCGTCGCCCTGGTGATCTACGCGATCGTGTTCGCCGTGCTCGTCGCGGCCACCGACGGCGCGGTCACCCGGGACGAGCGGCGCCTCGACGAGCGCCAGCTCGCCGAACGGCGGCGCATCGACGCCCTCGCCCACCGGGTGAGCGGGTACGTGCTCGGCGGCGCCGCCCTGTTCGTCGGCCTGCTCGCGGCGACCGACGAGATCCTGGCGGGCCCGTCCGCGGCGGCCTTCACGTTCCTCGTCGCGGCCTGGGCGAGTCACAAGATCATCCCGCACCTCGTCGCCTGCTGGCACCTGCCGGACGCCCCCGGCGACGAATGAACCGCGGTCTCTCGACGTCGTCCTAACGGCGGTCAAGGATAGGGAGTGAACCGGGAGGCGGCATGCGGAGGCGTTTGCTCATCATCGTCCTGGGCCTCACCGCCGGGCTGGTGGCGGCGCTGGGGCTCCCGCTGGTCCAGGCCGCGGCCGAGGAGGAGTCCCGGAAGTTCTTCCTCAGCCGCGCCGACGACACCGCGCGGTTCGCCGACCAGGCGGAGTGGGCGCTCTCCACCGGCCGCACCCGGTACCTCACCGCCAGCCTGACCCGCTACGACGAGCTGTACGACACGCCGGTGCTGGTCACCGGCGAGGACGGCCTCGTCATCTCGTCGTCCCGGGAAGGGCTCACCCCGGAGCTCTCCGGCGTGGCGGGCCCCCTCCGCCGCGCGCTCGCCGGTCAGCCGACCCGGCAGCTGCACACCCTCTGGCCGTGGGATGACCGGCCGTACGTCATCGCCGAGCCGATCGTGCGGGACAGCAGGGTACTCGGCGCCGTGGTGACGGTGTCCGAGACCGCGCTGCCCCGGGCGATCATCCGCGACCGCCTCCTCGTGCTGGGGCTCGGGGTGGCCGCGCTCACCGTCGTGGCCCTGGTCGCGGCGGCGCTGATCGTGCGCTGGGTGCTCCGGCCGGTGCACACCCTCGACCGGGCCGCGCACGCCGTGGGGAGCGGCACGCTCCCCACCCGGGCCGTGCGGGTCGCCGACTGCTCCGGCCCGCCGGAGCTGCGCCGGCTCGCGGCGAGCTTCAACGCGATGGCGGAGAACATCGCCGCCGCAGCGCGCAACCAGCGCGCCTTCGTCGCCCAGGCCACGCACCAGCTCCGCAACCCGCTCACGGCGCTGCGCATCCGGCTGGAGAACGTCGAGTGGCACCTGCCCGGCGACGACGCCGAGGGCCGGGAGGAGCTGCGCATGGCGCTCGGCGAGGTGGACCGGCTCGGCGAGGTGATCGACTCGTTGCTCCAGCTCGCCCGGGCCGAGGCCGTGGAGGCGGTGCCGGTGCCGGTGGACGTCTCGGCGGTGGTGCGCTCCCGCGCCCGGGCCTGGCGGGCCGCCTACACCCGCACCGGTACCCGGCTCACCGTGGACGTGCCCGACGGCGTCACCGCGCTCTGCCTCCCCAGCCTGCTGGGGCACGCCCTCGACGTGCCGTTCGACAACGCGCTCAAGTACGCCCGCGGCTGCTCGGTCACGGTCACGGTACGGCGCGGCGACGACGGCTTCGTGCACATCCGGGTGCGGGACACCGGGCCCGGGCTGCCCCCGGACGAGCTGGCCCACGCGGGCGAACGGTTCTGGCGCAGCGGGCGCCACCGGGAGGTGCCCGGCACCGGCCTCGGCCTGGCGACCGCGCGTACCCTGATCGAGGAGAGCGGCGGAACCGTGGAGCTGTCCGCCGCGGACCCAACCGGCCTGCAGATCCTCATCCGCCTCCGCCCCGCGGACGAGAAGGTGGCCGTGCCGGGGCCGCGCGAGGCGCTCGAGCACGACGGCGCGCGGGCGGCCGGCGCGGCGGAGCGTCAGTAGTGGTTCTCCCGGTACCAGCGCACCGCCCCGGGGTGCAGGTCGAGCGGGTAGGTGCGGATCGCCGCCCACTGGCCCAGGCGGTGGCCCTCCGGATGGGCCCGCGCCAGGTCCGGCTGCCGCTCGAAGAGCACCTTGGTGAGCCAGTAGGCGGTGTCCGGCGGCATCGTCTTGGAGACGACGAGGTAGTTCGGCACGCTCACCGTGGTCACCGCGCTCGCCAAACCGTACACCGACGCGGGCACGGTGGTCTCGCGGTAGAGATCCCCGTAGGTCCGCACGAGCGGCCGGGCCACCTCCTGCAGGTCGATGAGCCGCACGTTCACCCGGCGGCTCAGTTCGGCGACGGCCGCGCTGGGCAGGCCGCCGCTCCAGAAGAAGGCGTCGATCTCGCCCGCCGCGAGGGCGCGCGCGGATTCCCTGATGTCCATGTGGCGGCGGGTCACCTCGTCGCCGACCCCGGACAGCGCGAGGATCCGCTCGGCCACCACCGCGGTGCCGGACGCCCGGGAGCCGATCGACACCCGCCGGCCGGCGAGGTCCCGCACCGTCCGCACCGGGCCGTCGTCGCGCACCACGAGCTGCACGTAGTTCTCGTAAAGGTTGGCGAGCGCGACGATCGGCCGCTCCGCGGTGAACGGCGGGTGGCCCGCGACCGCGTCGGCGGCGACGTCCGCGAGGGTGAACCCGACGTCGGCCTTCCCGTCGGCGACGAGCTCGATGTTCTCCACCGAGCCATCGGTGAGCACGGCCTCGGCCTGCACGCCGGGCAAGGCCGCGCGGATCGCCTCGGCGAGCCCTGCCCCATACGCGGCGTAGACGCCGCCGGCGTTACCGGTGCCGATCCTGATCACGCCCGTCGGGGCAGGCACCTCCCCCAGGTTGTGGCAGCCGGCCACGACGAGGACGACCAGCGCCATCCACACCAGCCTGCGCATGGGTTGGGCCTCCCGATCCCGTGGAACGCACGCACCGGATCCCGGGCACGCGCGGTCAGCCGGCCACGCTCCGGCCCAGCCGGTACCCGACCCCGCGCACGGTCTGGATCAGCACCGGCTCGCCGAGCTTCTTGCGCAGGGTCGCCATGTGCACGTCCAGGGTCCGGTCCACGCCCTGCCAGGCCGTTCCCCAGACCTCGGTGATCAGGCGTTCCCGCGGCACGACGGTTCCGGGGGCCTGGGCGAGGCAGGCGAGCAGGGCGAACTCCTTGCGGGTGAGGGCGATCGGCCGCCCGCCCCGGGTGACCTCGTGTGCGCCGAGATCGAGGTGCAGGTCCTCGATCTCGAGCACCGGCCGGGGGCGCGGCCGGACCCGGCGGAACACGGCCTCGATGCGCGCCCCGAGCTCGGCGAGGGAGTACGGCTTGACGAGGTAGTCGTCGGCGCCGCAGCGCAGGCCCATCACCCGGTCGCGTTCCTCCCCGCGAGCGGTGACGGCGATGATGGGCACGTCCGATCCCTCCCGGCGGAGCCGCCGGCAGATGTCCAGGCCGTCCCCGTCGGGCAGCCCCATGTCGAGCAGGATCAGATCGACCGGCGGAGCCTCGAGCGCCTCGGCCGCGGTCACCGCGCGCAGCACCTCGTACCCCTGCCGCTGGAGCGCCTTGCTGAGCGCGTTGCCCAGCCGGATGTCGTCCTCGACGACCAGCACGCGTAGGTTTCCCACCCCGGCCTCTCAATTTCGGTACCTCTGATCCACGCGCCCGAGCGCGGTCGGGCCGGATACCGCGCATTTGGGAGCGAGGCTGATTCCCCAGGTGCGGTCATGTCATACCCGGCCGTTTTCCGGCACGCTCGCGTCGATCCGGGAGCACTTCACTCCAGGATTGACCGATAGTTTTATTTCATGACTGTTACGCCTGAGGCAAGGGGGTCGTGCCCGTTCCGGGTCGTGCGGACCGTAGGAGCCGCTCACCGGTCGCGCGGGGGCCGGAGGCGAGGGCCGGGGAGATGCGGCGCCGATGCCCTGCGCACGGCTGCACCCCGGGTCGCGACCGCCGGCGCGGAATTGACACACCGCGCCGGGTGAGGCCGGTTCCCGATCGCGGCCGGGCATTGGCTCATGCAGATTTGCGTGATCTTAGGCCATGAATAGCGGCGCGCTCAAGGTTAATCATTGGGAAACGTGTTGCCGGGTTTTCCGCTGATTCGCACCTTGCAGGCGCGCCTGGGTGGGAGCGGAAACCGGCCGAATGGCCCGCGGTAAAGGCGTGCCCGGGCCGGGCGGCGGCGTGCCGCTATGCCCCGGCCGTCCTGCCGGGAGGGCGTACGGAGCGCCGTGCGCGGCAGGCCCCGGTGTGCGGGCGGCCCGGGACGGCGGGCTAACCGGGATGGCCGCACAAAGCCCCCGGTGCGGCTCCGGTCATCGGGTGCGGTGCGGAAACGCCCGCCGGTCCGGTTCCGGGAATGCGGCCGGGCCGTCCCGGCCGCTCCGGGTATCGCCGGGTGCGGGCAGGCCGTGGCAGGGGACAAGGGCGTCTGGGCCGGTCAGGCGCGATCGATCCCGACGTCGCCCGGGACCTGGCCGGGAGAAGGTGACGACTGGAGACCCGGCGGAACTGATCGGCGGTCCGCGCGGGTCGGCGGCGACAAGCGCGCCCTGAGGGATTCGAACCCCCGACCATCGGATTAGAAGTCCGGTGCTCTATCCAGCTGAGCTAAGGGCGCTCCCGCTCAATTGTGCAGGATCCCGGGAACCGCTGTGCAACGGTTATTGCATCGGTAGGGTAAACGAGTAATATCGCGATGACCTCGGCCCGAAAACGCGCCCCCGCACACGTACGGCACGGCCGCCGGGGCCGGGCCGCGGCCGTACCGGACACGGCCCTCGCCGGGCGCCGCCCGCCGTGGTGACCGCGAGCCGGTGCGCGGCGTGCTCCCACGGACCCGGTACGGCACGATCGGCCGGCGTTGATCGAATTCGGGTGGCGAAACCGCCCCGGCGCGGGCGTCCGGAACGTTACCCTTGTGGGCCATGTCGCTGAGCATGACCCTGACCGAGGTCAGGCTGGGCGGGGGAGAGACCACCGAGGGTGTCGTGCGGGTGGGCGACACCGTGCGGCGGCCGGCGCGGGCCTCGACGCCCGCGGTCAACGCCCTGCTCGCGCACCTCGAGGCGGTGGGGTTCACCGGCGCCCCGCGCGTGCTCGGCGTCGACGAGCTGGGCCGCCAGGTGCTCACCTACATCCCCGGCGAGACCGCCGCGCGCCCGCTCCCGCCGTACGCGGTGAGCGAGGAGACCCTGGTCGCGCTCGCCCGGCTGCTGCGCGCCTACCACGACGCGGTCGCGGGCTTCGTCCCGCCGCCGGGGGCGGTCTGGGAGGAGGGCTCCGGCGACGACGGCGAACCCGAGATCATCGGGCACTGCGACGTCACCCCGGAGAACGTGGTGTTCCGTGACGGCCGCCCCGTCGCCCTCATCGACTTCGACCTGGCCCGGCCCGCCACCCGGCTGTTCGACGTGGTCACCACGCTGCGGCACTGGGCCCCGCTCGCCGACCCCGTCGACGCCGACCCGCGCCAGCGCAACCTCGACGTGGGCCGGCGGCTGCGGCTGTTCTGCGACGCGTACGGCCTGCCGCCGCGCGACCGCCGCCGCGTCGTCGAGGTGGCCCGGCTGCGGTTCGGCCGCTCGTACGCGGCGATGCGCGCCCGGGCGCTCCGCGAGGGCGGCGGCTGGGCCCGCATGTGGGCCTCCGGCGCGGGCGACCGCATCCGCCGCGCCGCCGCCTGGCTCGACGCCCACCAGGAGGAGCTGGAGCGGCACCTGTTCTGACCGCTCGCGGGCACGCCTGGCATGGTGGGACGGCCGGGCCCGGACCCCGCGGGAAAGGAGGCGGCACGGCGTGCCCGGCCGCCGTGCGACGACCATGGCGTTTGCCTTCCGCCGATCGGCGCGCGCCGCCGCACCCGGCACACCGGTACGGCACGGCGGCCGCATGCGCGCGGCCGCCGCCCTCGGCCTGCTCGCCGGGGCCGCCGCGGACGCGGTCTTCGCCGACCCGCGCCGCGGCCACCCGGTCGCCCTGTTCGGCCGGGCCGCGGCCGCGCTCGAGCGCCGCCTGTACGCGGACTCGAAGGCCCGCGGCGCGGCCCACGCCGCGCTGTGCGCCGGCGGCGCGGCCCTGCTCGGCGCGGCCGCGCAGGCGCTCACCCGGGACCGGCCGTGGGCCCGGGCCGCGGTGACCGCCGCCGCCACCTGGGCGGTGCTCGGCGGCACCAGCCTCGGCCGGGAGGGCGCCTACCTCGCCGCCGCCCTGGAGCGCAAGGACATCGCCGCGGCCCGGGCCCGCCTGCCCCACCTGTGCGGGCGCGACCCCGGTCGCCTCGACGAGCCCGAGCTCGCCCGCGCCACGGTCGAGTCGGTCGCGGAGAACACCTCCGACGCGGTGGTCGCCCCGCTGGTGTGGGGCGCGATCGCCGGGGTGCCCGGCCTGCTCGGCTACCGGGCGATCAACACGCTCGACGCCATGGTCGGCCACCGCTCGCCCCGGTACGCGAACTTCGGCTGGGCGGCGGCCCGGCTCGACGACGCGGCGAACCTGCTCCCGGCCCGGCTCACCGCCGCGCTCGCCGTGCTCGCCGCGCCCGTGGCCGGGGGCTCGCCGCGGCGGGCGCTCGCCGTACTGCGCCGGGACGGGCACCGGCACCCGAGCCCGAACGCGGGCCGGTGCGAGGCCGCGTTCGCCGGCGCGCTCGGTGTCCGGCTCGGCGGCGCCAACGACTACGGCGGCCGGATCGAGCACCGCCCCCACCTCGGCGACGGCGAGCGCCCGGGCGCCGCCGACATCCGCCGCGCGGTACGGCTCGCCCGCGTCGTCGGCCTCGCCGCGACCGCCCTCGCCGCGCTCGCCGCGGCGCGGCCCCGGCTCGCCCGCGCAACGAGGCCCGCCTGACCGCGCCGTGGCCGGTTCGCGGGGATGTGTCATGGTTGTCGCATGACGCGAGGGGCACTGCTGGTCGCCGGGACCACGTCGGACGCGGGCAAGAGCGTGGTCACCGCCGGGATCTGCCGCTGGCTGGCCCGCCGGGGCGTGAAGGTCGCGCCGTTCAAGGCGCAGAACATGTCGCTCAACTCGTACGTGACCCCGGACGGCGCGGAGATCGGCCGGGCCCAGGCGATGCAGGCGGCGGCGTGCGGCCTGGAACCCACCGCCGACATGAACCCGATCCTGCTCAAGCCGGGCGGCGACCGGCGCAGCCAGGTGGTCGTGCTCGGCGAGCCGATCGCCGACGTGGACGCCCTGGAGTACGGCGCGCACCGGGACCGGCTGCGCGAGATCGCGCTCGCCGCGCTGGAGCGGCTGCGCGCCGCCTACGACGTGGTGATCTGCGAGGGCGCGGGCAGCCCGGCAGAGATCAACCTGCGCGCGGGCGACATCGCGAACATGGGGCTCGCCCGCGCCGCCGGGCTGCCGGTGATCGTGGTCGGCGACATCGACCGGGGCGGGGTCTTCGCCTCCCTGTACGGCACGCTCGCCCTGCTGGAGCCCGCCGACCAGGCGCTCGTCGCCGGATTCGTGATCAACAAGTTCCGCGGCGCGCCCGAGCTGCTCGCCCCCGGCCTCGCCATGCTGCGCGGCCTCACCGGCCGCCCGGTGTACGGCGTGCTGCCCTGGCGCGACGGCCTGTGGCTCGACGCCGAGGACTCCCTCGCGCTCGCCGCCGACCCGCCCGCCGCGGGCGGCGGCGGCAACCGGGGCACGCTGCGGGTCGCCGTGGTGCGGCTGCCCCGGATCTCCAACTTCACCGACGCCGACGCGCTCGCCGCCGAGCCCGGGGTGCTCGTCCGGTTCGTCACCTCGCCGTGGGAGGCCGCGGACGCCGACCTGCTCGTGCTGCCGGGCACCCGGGCCACCGTGGCCGACCTGGCGTGGCTGCGCCGTACCGGCCTCGCCGAGGTCGTCGCGGCCCGGGCGCGGGCGGGGCGGCCGGTGCTCGGCATCTGTGGCGGCTACCAGATGCTCGCCCGCGCCATCCGCGACGAGGTGGAGTCCGGGGCCGGGGAGGTCGACGGGCTCGGGCTGCTCCCCGCCACCGTGGAGTTCCGCCCGGCCAAGACGCTCGGCCGCCCCAGCGGCGAGGGGTACGGCCACCCGGTGACCGGGTACGCGATCCACCACGGCGTGGTCACGGCCACCGGCGGCGAGCCGTTCCCCGGCGGCTGCCGGTCCGGCGCGGTGTGGGGCACCTCGTGGCACGGCCTGCTGGAGAACGACGGCTTCCGCCGCGCCTTCCTCGCCGAGGTGGCCGCCGCGGCCGGGCGGGACTTCACGCCCGCGCCGGACACCTCGTTCGCGGCGCTGCGCGAGGCCCGGCTCGACGTGCTCGGCGACCTCGTCGAGCGGCACCTGGACACCGCGGCGCTGCTGCGGCTGCTGGAGAATGGGGTGGACGAAGGGCTCCCGGTCCTGCCGCCCGGAGGGGTGTGACGAACATGCGGATGCTGCTGACGGTCGCGTTCGTGATCGCTGTGATCGCCGTGGTCGGCTTCGGGGTGGCCTGGTTCACCACCGCGATGCACGAGCGGCGCCGGGCGCGCGAGGAGGACCCGAAGGAGATCCTCAAGCGGCGGTACGCCGCGGGCGAGATCGACGAGGACGAGTACCTGCGGCGGATGTCCGGCCTGTCGCAGGACTGGTGAGGCCCGTCAGTACTTCACCTCGAACCAGACGGCCCGCCCCTCGGGGCGCTCCTGCACGCCCCACGCGCGGGCGAGCACGTCGACGAGGAACAGGCCGCGCCCGCCCTCGCCCTCCTCGTCCCCCGCGCCGCCCTCGATGTGCGGCATGCCCTCGGCCCCGGCGTCGATCACGGTGACGTGGACGATGCCGCGCAGCGCCGTGGCGACCACGGTCACCGTGCCCGTGTGGCGGGAGTCGGAGTGCCGTACCGCGTTCGTGACCAGCTCGGAGGCGAGCAGCAGCACGTCGTCGAGGGCCGGATGGTCCTCGCCGAGCCGGTCGCGCAGCCAGGCCCGGGCGCGGGGCACCGAGGCCTCGATGGCCGGCAGCTCGAGCCTGCCGAGCAGATCGCCGGGGCCCATCAGGCATCACGCCTTCCGCCCGGACGCTCCGGGTACGGTGCGCGGCCGCCGGGGCGTCGCGCGGCGGGGGATCTCGTGGCAGGACATGGCACGGGCGCCCTCGATTCCCTCGGTGTGATGTGTCCCACTCACGGCTACGTGCGGACGAAACGGGAAGTTCGAGGGTACCCGGCCGGTTCCGGACACCCGCCACCGGGGTTATCGTTCGGCCGAATGTGCTGTTCCGGACGGCCGGAATCCGCCGCCGGTCCGGCCGCCCGGCCGGGCGGCGGCGCGGCCGGTGCGCGGCGGCGTGACCGGTGCGCGGCGGCGTGACCGGCCGCCGGGTCAGGGGATGAGCAGCAGCTTGCCGGTGGTGCGCCGCCCCTCCAGGTCGTCGTGCGCCTGCCGGGCCTCGGCGAGCGGGTAGCGGCGGAACACGTTCACCCGCACCCGGCCCTCGGTGAGCCAGCCGAACACGGTCTCGGCCCGGGAGAGCAGCTCCTCGCGGGTGAGGATGTAGTGGTGCAGGCTCGGCCGGGTGAGGAAGAGCGAGCCGAGCGGGTTGAGCCGCTGCGGGTCGAACGGCGGCACCGGGCCGCTCGCCGCGCCGTACAGGGCGAGCAGGCCGCGCGGCCGCAGCGAGGCGAGGCTGCCCTCGAAGGTGGCGGCGCCCACCCCGTCGTACACCACGTGCACCCCGGCGCCTCCGGTGATCTCCTTCACCGCCTCGGCGAAGCCGTCGTAGCGCAGCACGTGGTCGGCGCCGGCCTCGCGGGCGATCTTCTCCTTCTCCGCGGTGGACACCGTGGTGATCACGCGCGCCCCGCGCAGCTTCGCCACCTGGATGAGCAGCTGGCCCATGCCGCCCGCGCCCGCGTGCACGAGCACGTCGTCGCCCGGCTTGATCTCGTAGGTGGAGTGGGTGAGGTACTGCGCGGTCAGGCCCTGCAGCAGGACGCCGGCCGCGGTCTGTGGGGTGATGCCGTCGGGGAGCGGGATCAGCCGGTCGGCCCGGATCACGGCGCGCTCGGCGTAGCTGCCCGGCACGTTCACCCAGCCCACCTTGTCGCCGACCGACACCCCGGTGACGTCCGGGCCGACCGCGGCCACGGTGCCCGCCCCCTCCGAGCCGGGCGTGAACGGCAGGGGGAGCTGGTAGCGGCCCATGCGGTGGTAGACGTCGATGAAGTTGACGCCGCTCGCCGCGACGTCGATGAGGACCTCGCCCGGGCCCGGCACCGGGTCGGGGACCTCGGTGTACTCCAGCGCCGAGGAGTCACCGGGAGTGGACACGACGATGGCGCGCATGGTGATGCCGCTCCTTCACGTGAGACTGCACAAACCTCAACGCGAACATGGTGCCCCGCCCGCGGCCGCAGCCACCCTCCGGGTCCCGCGCGCCCGGCCCCGGGACACGGCGCGGGTGAGGCCGCCCGCGGCGGGGCGGCCTCGATCCGGCGTGCGTCGTTCGCCGGTCAGCCGGTGCCGGTACGGCCGGCGGTCGCGGCCGCGGTCGCCGCGGTCGCCGTGCCGGCGCGCGTCGAGCGCGGCGCGACCAGCACCGGACGCTCGACGAGCCGCACCGACGCCCGGGTGCCGGGCACGAACCGGGTCACCTCGTGGCCGGGCACGTCGGCGAGCACCTCCACCTCGTCGTCGAGCCGCAGCCGCAGCCGGGCCGACGCGCCCCGGAACGACGAGTCGAGGATGAGCGCCGGGCCGTCCTTCTCCGGGGTGACGAGCACCGCCTCGGGCCGGACCAGCACGTCCACCTCGGCCGACTCCGGGATCGGCCCGTCGACCGGGAGGGTCTGGCCGATCACCGTGACCGTCGGCGGCGTGCCCTCGCCCGCGCCCGCCGAGACGACCACGCCGGGCAGCCGGTTCATCGTGCCGACGAACTCGGCGACGAACGCGGTCGCGGGCCGCGCGTACAGCTCGGCCGGGGCGGCGCACTGCTCGATCCGCCCGGCCCGCATCACCGCGACCCGGTCGGCGATCGACAGCGCCTCCTCCTGGTCGTGGGTGACGAAGATCGTCGTGATGTTGAGGGAGAGCTGCAGCCTGCGGATCTCCTCGCGGAGCTGCACGCGCACCTTGGCGTCGAGCGCCGACAGCGGCTCGTCGAGCAGCAGCACCCGGGGCTCGAGCGCGAGCGCGCGGGCGAGCGCGACCCGCTGCTGCTGGCCGCCGGAGAGCTGGTGCGGGTAGCGGTCGCCATGGTCGGGCAGCCCGACGAGCGCGAGCAGCTCCTCGGCGCGGGCCCGGCGCTCGGGCGCGGGCACCTTGCGCACCCGCAGCCCGAACGCGACGTTGTCGCGCGCGTTGAGGTTGGGGAACAGGCTGTAGGACTGGAACACCATGCCCGCGTCGCGCCGGTTCGCGGGCACCCGGGTGACGTCCTTGCCGTCGATCAGCACCGCCCCGGCGTCCGGCTGCTCGAATCCGGCGACGACGCGCAGCGCCGTCGTCTTGCCGCAGCCGGACGGGCCGAGCAGCGCGACGAGCTCACCCGGCTCGATCACGAGGTCGAGACCGTCGAGGGCGACGGTGTCGCCAAAGACCCGGCGCAGCCCTTTGAACTCGACACGGGCCCCGGTCGTCATGACTCACTCCCCTTCCTGACACCCGCGCTCGACACCGCGAGCAGCAGGGCCCACGTGAGCAGCAGGCTGAACACCGACACCGCGACCGACACCTGGGCCTGCGACCCGGAGATCATCACGATCCACACCGGGAACGGCACGTAGCCCAGCAGCCGCGCCACCGTGTACTCGCCGAGCACCAGCGCGAGGGTGAGGAACGCCGCCCCCGCGATCCCGGTCCGGATGTTCGGCACGATCACCGACAGCATCACCCGCGGCCAGGACGCGCCGCAGTTGCGCGCCGCCTCCACCAGCGTGCGCACGTCGATCGCGGTGAGCGCGGAGTCGAGCGACCGGTAGGCGAACGGCAGCGCGAGCACCACGTAGGCGAGCACGAGGATCAGCGGGAACCGCTGGTCCTGGATGGTGATGATCGTCTGGTAGAACGGCGTGGGCGCGAGCACGTCCTGCGCCCACGGCAGCAGCGCGGAGATCCCCGCGGTGAACGAGATCGGCGGCACCACCATCGGCAGCGTGCACAGCACCTCGAGCACCGGCTTGAGCCGCGGCGCGGCGAGCCGTACCGCGAGCATCGCGGGCAGCAGGAGGAGCAGCACGAGCACGATCGTGGCGGCCGCGAGCCCGAGCGAGAGCGACAGGCTGCCGACGAACCCCTCCACGGTGAAGATCTGGGTGTAGGCGTCGAGGGTGAACCCGACGTTCGGGACGTTCACCGTGAAGACGAACGCCGTGACCATCGGCACGAGGAAGTACAGCGCGGCGATCACCAGCACGACGCCGCGCCAGACCCGCACGGTGCGGGGGCGTCCCCGGCCGCCCGGTCCGTGGCCGGGCGCGGTGTCGGGGAGGACGGCCGGGGCCGGGGTCAACGTAGCCATCGGGCACTCCTCCGTTGCAGCGGGAGGTAGACGGCCATGACCAGACCGGCCACCAGGATCATGTCGAGGCTGAGCGCGAGCGCCACGTTCTGGTGCCCGACGAGCACCTGGCCGGAGAGCGCGTCCCCGATCATCAGGGTCACCAGCGGCACCGTGGCGCCCACCATCGCCGCCGCGGTGGCGTAGGCCGCGAACGCCCCGCCGAACAGCAGCACCACGCCGCCGAGCAGCGACGGCGCGAGCACCGGGATGCCGACGTGCCGCCAGAACTGCCACGGGGTGGCGCCGCAGTTGAGCGCCGCCTCGCGCCACTGCGGCCGCAGCCCGTCGAGCGCGGGCGTCATCACCAGCACCATGAGCGGCACGGAGAAGTACAGGTAGACCAGGGCGAGGCCCCAGAAGTTGTACAGGCTCCAGCCGAACCGGTCGAGCCCGAAGGTGGTGGTGACGACGCCGGCGTTGCCGAGCGTGGCGATCCACAGGAACGCGAGCGGCACCCCGCCGAAGTTGGCGAGCACGCCGGAGGCGGTGAGCACGCTCTCCCGCAGCCACCGGGAGCGGGAGGTGACCACCGCCTGCGCGAGGAACGTCCCCAGCACGGCGCCCGCGATCGCGACCACCGCCGACAGGCGGACGCTGCCGAGCAGCGCGGTCAGGTAGCCGCCTTGCAGCGACCGCTCCATGTTGTCCAGGCTCGGCCTGCCGTCGACGGTGAACGCGCCGATGACGATCATGACCGCGGGGCCGCCGAACACGACGGCGTAGAAGACCAGCAGCGGAAGCGCGGCGAGCCAGCCCCCCGACCGGGCGCGGGCGAGCAGCCCACGCCCGGTGGGGTGGCCGCCGGTCGTCGGGCCCGTCATCCGCTGACGGCCGCGGACCAGCCGGAGGCGACGACCTCCTGCGCCTTCTTGATCTGCTCCTCGGTCGGGAACGTCGGGGTCCCCTCGACCTTCGGCAGCCGATCAAGCAGCTCCGGGTCCACGGTCTTGTCGGCCTCCATCGCCTGCAGCAGCGCCGGTCGGGCGAACCCCTTCAGGTAGAGGTTCTGGCCCTCCGGGCTGAAGAGGAACTCCATCCACAGCCGGGCCGCGGCCGGGTGCGGGGCGTCCTTGTTGATCGCCTGCGCGTAGTAGGAGGCGTACTTGCCGTCCTCCGGGATCACGACCTGCCAGTCGAGGCCCTTGTCCTTGAAGTCCTCGGTGTACTGGGCGTTGACGTAGTCCCAGTCGATGCTGATCGGGGTCTCGCCCTTCTCCACGGTCGCCGTGGTGGTCTCGACCGGGTTGAAGTTGCCGACCTCCTTCAGCTTCTTGAAGAAGTCGAGGCCGGGCTGGATGTCGTCGAACGAGCC
>Ga0207875_100232_pt1 | contig 37427 bp, 32 predicted proteins | sample CeladaPassage60A_FD_187476 | JGI IMG/M metagenome (GOLD analysis project Ga0207875, IMG submission 187476) | Cellulose-adapted microbial communities from the Joint BioEnergy Institute, USA - Passage3 60A (SPAdes) (version 2) | ecosystem: Engineered > Bioreactor > Continuous culture > Unclassified... | reverse complement strand
TTCGTGTCCCTCAGGTCGAGTGTTTGCCTCCAGCTTCCTTCAGATTCCGCCTCACGGCGGACACCCTTGCCTTCAGCTAACGGTAGGCGCTCGCCAGCCCCCGTTCGGGACTTTCACCCTATAGCGCCGCACCCATGCCGGGCGTACAAAGGAAAGCCGGGAGCGGGACGTCCGCTCGCCGGCCTGCCCAATCTTCGCCAAAGGTCCGCGCCGGACCTTTCACCGATGAATGCTTATGAAGCCGGATACGGGGCTCCCGCTTCCCGGATCCGGTTTTTTTATGAAATAAACCCGTGGTGCTAGATAAAATCTCAAGACATAAAAACAGCCCTTGCATGAGGATCTCCTTTAAAATAAAAGTGCGAACAAACATCCAAAAGGAGAAGTCCCATGCAAGAGCACTTTCATTTTACAATAGACCAAGCAAAAATTCAAAAGCAATATGCCGCGATCTTATTCTTTGTATCAGAACAATTGCCTTGTATCCAGATGTATTTACAACGTCGAAATTGTCATTTGTTGAAGCAAGAGGATGAGGTCATCATCGCCATTCACATTCTTGGAAAATTGCTGGGCTTCACTTCCGAACGGGCTTGGCATCGATTTGTCATTGGAAACCTGTTCACAAAGGAAATGTTCCCAGAGCGCTCTCGATACAACCGTCGATGCCGGTCGTTGCGTTGGGCGATCAAATGGATTCGTCACCAACTCGCCAAACGCGGACAACATCACGCTTATGCGGTGGTGGATAGCTTACCCATTGAACTCTGCCACCACGCACGAATGTATCGCGTCAAACGATTTCAAGGAATCGCAGATATTGGGTATTGTGCATCCAAAAAGATGGCTTACTATGGATTTAAGCTTCATCTTCAGATTACCGACCAAGCGCTTCCGATGGGATATGTCCTGACCGAAGCATCCTGCCACGACCGGACAGCTGCGGAAACCGTGATGGCCCAACTTCCTCATCCGTATACACTTGGCGACAAAGGATATGTGAGCCAAGCCTTGCAAAAGAAACTATACGATGAATACAAAATCGCTTTTTGGACGCCTGCTCGGAAAAATCAACGAGTTGCGCAATCAAAAAAATGGAAACAATGGATGAAGCAAAAACGCAAAATCGTCGAAATTGCGTTCTCGGTTTTAGTGGATTCATTTCGGATTACGGAAATTCGTGCCAATTCGGTTTCTGGATTTGAAACAGCGCTTGATGGCATTTTATTGGCCCATTTTCTCGTTGTTCTTGGGCTAGTGGAGCGTTGACGCTCAACTAGCACCACGGGTACACATATACACGCTGTATTATACATATACATGTATATGTATTGCAATAATCATACTATCGCATCATTGTTTTCTTGTCAACAAAAAAACGCAAAATCCAATGCAACGACTTTTCAGCCAGCTTCCAAAAAACGCTTCCCACTTCAAACGAAGCGAGAAGCATCCATTTTCCCGATTTCCCCGCTGACTAGACAACCAACAGAAATGGGTGTTTCTTATACTTTCCGAACAGTAAAAAACTTTCGCACCAACCATGGGCCTGGCGCAAATCGCAGCCCCAACTCCCATGCACCGATGCCCGCAATCTGAAATTGGCGGGCCAATTTCATTTTCTGTCCTATGCTTCTGACATCTTCAAACCATACCTCATGAATGTTTCCAAGTTCATCCGTATATCGAAAAAAGGGGGATTCATATTGAAACGAATATTGAATCGGCGATTGGTAACGCATGGCGGTTAAAACCGCCTCTTGGTTGGAGAGGGCCTTCGCCAATGTCCCAGGCTGGTACGGAATGATCCAATCGTATCCATATAAAGGGAGTCCGAGCAAGATTTTTTTTCGGGGGACGCGCTCGACGGCAAACTGAAGCGTCGATCTCACCTCACTAATAGGAGCGACTGGACCAGGTTCACTTGTTAAATGGTGCCAATCGTACGCCATAATAAACATATAGTCGACGACAGCGCCAATGCCGCCGTAATCGTAGCCCCTGAGCCAAGGGATCTCCTCGCTCGTTTTCGCTGGAACGGCGATCGTCAAAACATACCCAGCCGGTTTTAACCGATCGCGCAACTGGCGCAAAAAACCCGTAAACAAATCACGATCCTCTCCGCGAACCTGCTCGAAGTCAATATTGACGCCACCATAGCCTTTCCGTGATACTAAATAAAAGATGTTCTCAACCAAGTTCGCCCTTGCTTCCGTATTGTTCAGCACTTGGCTTGCCAGTCTCGCACTAAATCCTTCTGATGTTAGGTTCGTCACTACCGCAATGGGTGTGACGCGGTTTTGCCATGCTGTTTCAATCGCTGCGGCGTCATCCCGCGTAGTGACAATGTCGCCATTAGGGGCAAAGTGATATTCGAACAGGGCAATGTACGATGAATACGGGGCAAAATCTCGCACGAACGTCCGATCTAAGTTCGGGTCGCGGAGAATGTAATAGGCTAACGTTATAGCTTGATACCAGGAAATATCAGGAATATAAATTTTCATTCCCGGATACATCCTGTACGGATCCACCGCCGGATTGGCTGCCCGCAACTGTTCGACCGTCACAAATGCTTTCTGTGCAATGGCGCTTAGCGTGTCTCCTGGCTGCACTGTATACGTATAGCTAGGAACAAGCAAAGCTTGACCAGGAACAATATTCGTTTCAACTAAGCCATTGACAAGGCGCAGACTTTCCAGCGGATAATCGTATCGCCTGCTGATTGAAAAAAGCGTATCTCCAGGTTGAACAATGTGGATAAACATGACCATCCCCCCGTTGAATCAACAAAGCTTCGGCGCTGGCATCATAATAAATATATATATGCTTAATAAATATATATATGCTTATCGACCGCAACCGCACCTTGTCTTGACATGGCTAGTTTGCGATTCTTTTGCATGTTCCTAACGCGCAAGTCCTCCACGCACACCAATGCTCACACGTGGAAGCGGGTGTCTTCTCGGTTCAGGATAATAAAAAGCGGCCAAAAAGCCGCTATTAAAGCAAGGTAAAAAATAATATCCAAACAATCCGGTGATCAGCAGCAACAGAGAAGCCAAAAGCCAAATAAGCGGGCGCGACGGCCGGAACGTTTGTTCATTAATTTGTTTGGTCTTCATGACATAACTAATGGTGGAAAACACAATCGTGCAGATGGAAATGACCACAGCTAATGCTCCGATCAATTGGACAATGGCCGTGGACAATGCGTTGCTTGTTGATTTTTCATGCAAATTGATCAATGAACCTGAGGGTGTCCCATTTTTCTGCTTTTGGGACATCCTCTTTTTTTAAAGATAAGACTCTGTTTAAATTTTAATGTTGATTTTTAGACTGCAGAAAAAGACCAAACTAAAGGTTCTTGCGCTATTTTAGGAGGTGACTTTCTATTAACTACAAGTTAAGTCCATATAATTGTGTAAAAAGGGAAATAGAAAAAGAGCCATGTTGCTTCCCCTTTGGTAGAATAAACAGTGGACAAACAAACACCAAACATAAGGAGGAATGCAACAACGGCTCAATATCATGAGAGGGGGCATTTCTTACTTATAATTAGTTATATAATATACGTTGAGTTTATTGTAATCCCCCTGCTTAGTCCCCTGTCCTTCATGTCAACTTAGACTTAACTAAGATTTCTAAACAATCATGTAAAAAAATTCAAACATTATGAAATAAAAACCGGCTTCGGGGTTTTCCGGTCAAAGCAATCGGTTTTGTCAGGCGCATGGCCGGACCGGACGGCGAAGGAGCCCTTCCCTTGCGGCCGGCTCCGGCCCCCGTCCCGTCCGGCAAAAAAGAAAAAAGGCTGTTTAACGCGGGAAACCCGGGTGCCCGAGAAGCGGCGGGAAGGAAGAGGAGCAACCCTTTTGCGCCGGAAAGGATCCCCGGGAAAACCGGGTCGGGGATGTCTTCCGCCCCGCCTGGATGCGCCTGCGCCGGAGGGCCGGGCGGACCGCTTCCGGAAACGTATCGGGCCGCCTCAATCCAGCAAGTTCTCGATCGCTTTCCACGCCTCGTCCTTTCCGATCCCCGTTTCGGCGGAAAAGGGGATGACCATGTCCTCCGGGTCCGCCTGCAGCTTTTCCCGGATGATCTTGACGTGCTTGGCATGTTTTCCTTTGGAAATTTTATCCGCCTTCGTGGCGATGACGACAACGGGGATGCGGCAATGTTTTAAAAATTGATACATCAGGCAGTCATCCCCGGTGGGTTCGTGGCGAATATCGAGCAGAAGGACGACGCCCTTCAGCTGTTTTCTCCCCAGCAGGTAGTTTTCGATCATCTTCCCCCAGGACCGCCGCTCCTTTTTGGAAACGGCGGCGTAGCCGTAGCCGGGGACGTCGACGAAATAAAACCGGTTGTTGATCAAATAATAATTCAAGGTTTGCGTCCTGCCCGGTTTGGATGAGGTTTTCGCCAATTTTTTCCTGTTGGTCATCCGATTGATAAAGGACGATTTCCCGACGTTGGAGCGTCCGGCCATGGCGATTTCGGGCAGGGAACCTTCGGGATACTGTGTTTCCGATACCGCGCTGATAATAAATTGGGCATCTTTTACGATCATCGTTTTCACCAACCGCTTCTCCATCTTCGCCCTTCGGGACGGAAGCTAATTTTCCAGCAGGGAATGCCTCAGTACTTCATCCACATGGGAAACGAGGATGAAGTTCAAATCGTTGCGGACGCTTTCGGGGATGTCGTCCAAATCCTTTTCGTTATCCTTCGGCAGGATGACGGTGGAAAGCCCCGCCCGGTGGGCGCTCAGCGTTTTCTCCTTCAGTCCGCCGATCGGCAACACCCTTCCCCTTAACGTGATCTCCCCGGTCATGCCGACCTCTTTCCGCACTTTCTTTCCGGTCAATGCGGAGACGAGGGCGGTGGCGATGGTAATGCCGGCGGAAGGGCCGTCTTTCGGCACGGCGCCCTCCGGCACGTGGATGTGGATATCGTATTTTTCATAAAAATCCTTATCCACTCCGAGCTTTTCCGCCGAGGAACGGATGTAGCTCAAAGCGGCCTGGGCGGACTCCTTCATGACGTCCCCGAGCTTTCCCGTCAGCACCAATTTGCCTTTTCCGGGCGCCAAAGAGACTTCGATTTGCAGCGTGTCGCCGCCGAACACCGTAAAGGCGAGGCCGGTCGCCACCCCGACCTGATCTTCCTGTTCGGCGCGGCCGTACCGGTAGAGGGGTTTGCCCAAAAAATCGGCAACCCGGTTCTTCGTGACAACGACCCGCTTTTTCTCGCCGGCGATGATGATCTTGGCCGTCTTCCGGCAGATGGAGGCGATCTGCCGCTCCAATCCCCGGACGCCCGCCTCCCTCGTATAATAGCGGATGATCTGCTGGATCCCGTCTTCGCGGATTTGCAGCTGCCCTTTGGTCAGGCCGTGTTCCTTCAATTGCTTTTTCAGCAGATAATCCTTGGCGATATGTAATTTTTCGATCTCCGTATAGCCGGGAATGGCAATGACTTCCATCCGGTCGAGCAGCGGTTCGGGAATGGCGGCCGCATTGTTTGCCGTCGCGATAAACATCACCTTCGACAAATCATAGGGCTCTTCGATATAGTGGTCGCTGAAATTCTTGTTTTGTTCCGGGTCCAAGACTTCCAAAAGGGAGGCGGCCGGATCCCCGCGGAAATCGCTGGCCATTTTGTCGATTTCATCGAGCAGGAAGACCGGGTTGACCGTTCCCGCCTTCCGCATCCCTTGGATGATCCGGCCCGGCATCGCGCCGACATAGGTCCTCCTGTGTCCGCGGATCTCCGATTCATCGCGGACGCCCCCGAGGGAAATGCGGACAAAATGGCGGTTCAAGGCCCGGGCGATCGAGCGGGCGAGGCTGGTTTTCCCGACCCCGGGAGGACCGACGAGGCAAAGGATGGGGCCTTTTAACGACCGGGTCAGTTTCTGCACGGCCAAATATTCGAGAACCCTTTCCTTGACCTTGTCCAACCCGTAATGGTCCTCGTTCAAAATCCGTTCCGCCTTTTTCAGATCGAGGTCGTCCTTCGTCATCTTTTTCCACGGTAGGGAAATGAGCCAATCGATGTAGGTGCGGATGACGGAGCTTTCCGCGGAAGTGCTCGGCATCTTTTCATAGCGGTCCAGTTCCCGCAAGGCCGTATTCAACACATGTTCGGGCATGTCGGCCTTCATGATCTTTTCCCGCAGCTCTTCGACTTCCCCGAACTTTCCTTCCTTTTCGCCCAGCTCCTTTTGAATGGCCTTCATCTGCTCGCGCAAATAATACTCCTTCTGGGTCCGCTCCATCGCCTTTTTCACGCGCTGGCCGATTTTCCGCTCCAGCTGGATGACTTCCTTCTCGTTGTGCAAAATATTGATCAGCCGCTGCAGCCGCTCTTTCACGTCGAAGGTTTCCAGCAGCTCCTGTTTTTCCTTCAATTTCAAAGGCATGTGGGAGGCGATGAGATCGGCCATCCTCCCGGGCTCGTCGATGTCCTGGATCGAGGTGAAGGTCTCGAAGGAAATCTTTTTCGAAAGGCGTATGTATTGTTCGAAATAATCGAGCACCGTGCGCACTAACGCTTCTTCTTCCAGATCGTGCCCGCCTTCGTTCTCATAGGTGGTAATTTCCACTTCAAAATATCTATCCGTTTTTAAAAACCGTTCGATTTTTCCTCTCTTCAATCCTTCCACGAGCACCCGGATGGTGCCGTTCGGAAGTTTCAGCATCTGCTTCACTTTGGACAACGTCCCGACCGGGTACATGTCGTCTTTCGTCGGGTCGTCGATGGAGACTTCCTTTTGCGTCGTCAGAAAGATGAAATGCTCGCCGATCATCGCCCTTTCCAGCGCTTGAATCGATTTTTCCCTGCCGACATCCAGGTGCAGGACAGTCGCCGGAAAAACGAGGATGCCTCTCAACGGAAGAAGGGGTACTATGGTCTTTTGTTGCGAACTCATTTGAAAACCTCCATTCAACAGTCGAAAAAATCGATCTTCCCTTCATTTCCTCCGTCTTTCTTTATACAAATATTAACTGATTCTTTGGAAACTGTCTATTTACAACACCCGAAAAAACGCCGCAAAAAAAGGACGAACTGACGGGTTTCTCCCCTTCGTCAGCCGTCGAAAAACCAGTCCGGCGCCCCTTTTCCCGGTCCGCCCGGTCCAGCCCGGACCCGCCTTCCGGGAAAAGTCCGCCTTTCCCCGCGATCCATCCCTTTTCTTGAAGCGGGAAACTAAATCGTTTTTTTGTGCGGATCGGGGGCGGAAAAGGCGTCGCGGACCTCCGTCCCCGGCTTCTCCCCTGTCATGGGGAAGGCGTGTTTGAAAACTTCCGTGATCGTTTCCACAGGAACAATTTCCACGCCGTCTATGTTTTTTAAAAGGGCCTGATCATTCCCTTTCGGGACAATGACCTTTTTGGCGCCCGCCTTCTTCGCCGCCCTTACCTTTTCGTAAATGCCGCCCACCGGTTTGACCTTGCCGTGGACGCTGATTTCCCCGGTCATCGCCACCCGGTTGTCCACAGGGATCTTATAAATCGCGGAATAGATGGCCGACGCCAGGGCCACTCCCGCGGAAGGGCCGTCCACGGGCATCCCGCCGGGAAAATTGACGTGGATGTCGTATTCGTCCGCGGGGACGCCGAAGGTGCGCAAAACGGTGATCGCGTTTTCGATGGAACTCTTCACCAAGCTCTTCCGCCGGACCGATTTTCCCTGCTCGCCGATGCTCTCCTCTTCCACGATGCCGGTGATGTTCACCGTCCCCTTTTTCACCGCGGGGATGACCGTCGCTTCGATTTCCAGCAAAGTCCCGCCGCTCGCCCCGTAAACGGCCATGCCGTTGACCAAGCCGACTTCGGGGCGCCCGTGGATCCGTTTTTCCACCCTCGGGGCGAGGCGGCTGGAGTGGATGATCCATTCGATGTCGTCGTCCCTGATGAAGTTCCGCCCTTCGTTGATGGCCAGCCCGGCCCCGATCTGGACGATATTGACCGCTTCCCTTCCGTTCTTCGCGTATTGGGAGATCAGGCGCAAGCCCTTCTCGCCCGCCGTCAAGTTGACTTTGTCCAACGCCTTCTTTGCCACTTCGAGAATTTCATCCGGTTCCAGTTCCCGGAAAAAGATTTCCATGCACCGGGAGCGGATGGCGGGAGGGATTTCTTCCGGGCTTCTCGTCGTGGCGCCGACCAGGCGGAAGTCGGCGGGAAGGCCGTTTTGGAAGATATCGTGGATGTAATTGGGGATCTGCGTGTTTTCCTCGCTGTAGTAGGCGCTTTCCAAAAACACTTTCCGGTCTTCCAAAACCTTTAATAATTTATTCATTTGGATCGGATGCAATTCCCCGATCTCATCGATAAACAAGATGCCGCCGTGGGCATGGGTCACCGCCCCCTGTTTCGGCTGGGGAATCCCCGCCTGGCCCATCGCCCCCGCCCCCTGGTAGATCGGATCATGGACGGAGCCGATCAACGGATCGGCGATTCCCCTTTCGTCGAACCGGGCGGTCGTCGCATCCAATTCAACAAAGGCGGCATTTTCTCCGAAGGGGGATTTTTCGTTTTTTTTCGCTTCCTCGAGAACGAGCCGGGCGGCCGCCGTTTTTCCCACGCCGGGCGGGCCGTAGATGATCACATGCTGGGGATTCGGACCGCACAGGGCCGCCTTCAGCGCCTTGATCCCGTCTTCCTGGCCGATGATTTCCGAAAAACGGGACGGCCGCACCATTTCCGAAAGCGGCATCGTCAGCGATATGGCCCGCATTTTCCGCAGCTGCTCCATCTCTTTCCGCGATTCCTTGTCGATGGTAATTTTTTGCGTGCGCTGGTTCTTTAACAAGTTCCAAAAATATAAACCGATGACGATCCCGAAAAAAAGTTGGATCAATAACGCGACGCTTGCAATATCCATTCCTTTTCCCTCCAGCCCCAATTCCTTTTTATCCGATAGTATCCCCCCGGAGGGAAAGGAATAAACAAAAGCTCCAAAGGGAAACTTTCTGAAAATAGAACGGGGAACGGACGGCCCCGATTCCGCCCGCCAAGGGATCCGGGGAATGGCCCGCGGGGCCTTTTTCTTCTTTCCGATCGGTGGCAGCGAAAAAAAAAAAGCGGCCAATTTGGCCGAATTTCGATGTTTTTAGCTTAAGCCGATTCCTTATTGACCACCGTTCCGTCTTTCAGCACGAGAAGCGGCTGTTTTTGCTCGGTTACGCATTCTTCGGTAATGACGCATTTGACGATATCTTTCCGGGACGGAAGTTCAAACATGACGTCCAAGAGGAGATTTTCGACGATCGAACGCAAACCGCGGGCGCCCGTTTTCCGTTCCATCGCCTTTTTGGCAATGGCCTGCAGCGCGCTCTTTTCGAACTCCAGTTCCACATTGTCGAGTTCGAGCATCTTTTGGAATTGCTTCACGATGGCATTTCTCGGCTTCGTCAAGATGTCGACCAGCGCCTGTTCGTCCAGGCTTTCCAACGTGGCAATGACGGGCAGGCGGCCGATAAATTCGGGGATCAAGCCGAATTTCAGCAAGTCCTCGGGCAACACCTTCGAAAGCAAATCCTTGTCGTCCACGTTTTTGGTCGATTCCGTGCCGAAACCGATGACCTTCTGGCCGATGCGGCGCTTGATGATCTGTTCCAGGCCGTCGAAGGCGCCGCCGCAGATGAACAAAATATTCGTCGTATCGATTTGGATGAATTCCTGATGGGGATGTTTCCTTCCGCCTTGCGGAGGAACGCTGGCGATGGTGCCTTCCAAAATTTTCAGCAAAGCCTGTTGGACGCCTTCGCCCGACACGTCCCGGGTAATGGACGGGTTTTCCGATTTGCGGGCGATTTTATCGATCTCGTCGATGTAAATGATCCCTTTTTCGGCCTTTTCCACGTCATAATCGGCCGCCTGGATCAGCTTCAACAGGATGTTTTCCACATCTTCGCCCACGTAGCCCGCTTCCGTCAAGGAGGTGGCGTCGGCGATCGCGAAGGGGACGTTCAAAATCCGGGCCAGTGTCTGCGCCAGAAGCGTCTTCCCGCTTCCCGTCGGCCCGATCAGGCAGATATTGCTTTTGGAGAGTTCCACGTCGTCGATCTTGCTTTTCGTCCTGATCCGTTTGTAATGGTTATAAACGGCCACCGACAAGATCTTTTTCGCCCTGTCCTGACCGATGACATATTCGTTTAAAATATCGTAGATCTCTGCGGGTTTGGGCACTTCCTTGAAATCGAATTCTTCCTCGTTCCCCAGTTCTTCCTCCACGATCTCCGTGCACAGTTCGATGCATTCATCGCATATATAAACGCCCGGGCCGGCAACGAGCTTACGCACTTGGTCCTGGGTTTTTCCGCAAAAGGAACATTTCACCTGACCTTTTTCATCGTTAAATTTAAACAAAATATTCACCCCTTCAAAATTTTTGCCTGGAGGTCACGGTAACCGGAAAAATGCTCACGGTTTATGTATTTGCATTGTATCACATTTTTCGGAATAAAAGAAAACATACGCTCCCGGAAAATGATGTTATGTATATCTTGCACAATTCCCTCGACCGGGATGAAGGTAAAATATTCAATGGAGGTCCGGCCCCGGGCAAAGGGTTTCAAGGACAAAACAAGGCACGAAATCCATCTCGCGCCCTGTTGTTATCCCCATATTCCCCGTGGAAAATTATGCCACGGTTTTGCTGTGTTCGACAAGCAATTGAACCGCTTTGTTCAGCTTGATATCCTCTTTCAGGAAATCGAGCGAACCGAGCGCCTCTTTCACTTGATCCGCCGTCATGCGGTAGAGGTCCGCCATTTTTTGCACTTCTTTTTCCAGCTCTTCTTCCGTGACATCGATATTTTCCGCCTTCACGATGGCTTCCAACACGAGATTGGCGCGGACCCGTTTTTCCGCATCCTCCCGCATTTGCTTCTTGATGTCATCCGGGCTTTGGCCGGTCAGCTGCTGATAAAGTTCCAGGCTGATGTTGTCCATTTGCAGCCTTTGTTTGAAATCATTGAACATGCGTTCCACTTCGTTTTCGATCATGACCTCGGGGATTTCCACTTCCGCGTTGGCCGCGGCCTTTTCGATCACCGCGTTTTCCAGCATGTGTTTCGCCCGGTGTTCCTTGTCTTCCTTCAGGCGGTTTTTGATTTTTTCCTTCAAGGCCTCCAGCGTTTCCACTTCTTCGTCCACGTCTTTGGCAAATTCGTCATCCAAGGCGGGCAGCACCTTTTCCTTTACTTCGTGGACTTTGACTTTGAATTTCGCCTTTTTCCCGGCCAGCTCGGAAACGCGGTAATCTTCCGGGAAGGTGATTTCGATTTCCTTCTCCTCTCCCGCGGAAGTTCCGACCAATTGTTCTTCGAAACCGGGGACAAATTGGTTCGAACCGAGTTCCAACGAATAATTTTCCGCCTTTCCGCCTTCAAAGGGCTCGCCGTCGATAAACCCTTCAAAATCGATGACGACCGTGTCCCCTTCCTTCGCCGCCCCTTCTTCCTTAAGGACGAGTTCGGCATAGCGGTTTTGCAGGGCTTTCAATTCTTCTTCCACTTCTTCGTCGGTGACTTCCGTATCCGTTTTTTCCACTTCCAGGCCTTTGTACTCCCCGAGTTTGACTTCCGGTTTTACGGTGACGACCGCTTTAAAGATGAGAGGTTTTCCCTTTTCCAGCTGTTCGATGTCAATTTCCGGCCTCGAGACAGGTTCAATCCCGGCTTCCTCCACCGCTTTGGCGTAGGCGTCCGGAAGCAGGATATCCAAGGCATCCTGGTATAATGCTTCCACGCCGAAGCGTTTTTCGAAAATGGTCCGCGGGACCTTTCCTTTCCGGAACCCCGGAACGCTGACGCTTTTTACGACTTTTTTGAAAGCCGCATCCAGGGCCTTATTGACTTCGGCAGCATCCACCTCCACGGTCAATTCCCCGCGGCTTCCTTCCAAAACTTCCCATTTCACTGACATTTATTTTTCCCTCCAGCTTATGTTTTCATCCGTTTGTCTTTTATATCGATGTTTTCCCGGTCTATGTAAAATTTCGAATCACTCAACCATTACATTATAACATAGCTTTTTGCTCTTTCAATAAAATAGGGAAAATTGATCGGTCGGGAAAAAAAGGCAAGGCCCGGTACCGGCGGCACGGTGTTTCTGCGCAGCAACAGAGCGGCCAGAAGGGTTTTCCGGAGCAGGCCGGGCGATCCGGTTCGGCGGCGTTGGGTACGGCGCAGTTGTGCAGCAGAATTTGCGGAACAAGCATTCTTGCGCAAGAACGAAGTTGTCGAGCAAGGTTTCGCCCAGCAACCCTGTCGCCGGGCAACGCAGCAACAAAAACGCAAGCTGCGGGTGAGCACTTCGTCCAGCAACCCTGTCGCCGGGCAAGGTCCTGCGAAGCGCCCCTGTCTCTGAGCAAGGTTCTGCGGAACAACGAAGCTGCCGAGCAAATTTTGCGGAGCAGGGTGTTGCGCAGCAACTAGGTTGCGGAGCAAGAAACATCGTGCGGTATTCCTTTTGATCCGTCTGGCAAAGTTTCGCAGCAACGAGGTCGCGGAGCAAGGTTTTGTTTAGCGCCCCAGTTGCGGAGCAGAGTGTTGGGCGGCAACGAAGCCGCGGAACGAGGTTCTGCGGGGCAATACCTTTGCAAAACAACCCCTGTTGCGGCGAAGATCGGAGCAAAACATAGGATTCCGTTGCCCGCAAAATTTCCCGCCCGGGAAAAAGAGCCCCGCCGTCCTACTGCCGCACGAGTCCTTCGGCGCCGCGGCCGTCCGGATCGGCGGCCCCTTTTACACATAACACCGTTCCGCACGGAGGATCCATTCGACCGCCTTCCGGAATTCTTCATCCCCGTCCTCCGGAACCGGCATTTCTCCGGTTCCCCCGGTGCCGGTAAGGCCGGAACTTAAATAGGACTCCGCCGTAAAGATGAAGGCATCGCACCAGATCCCGGCGTCTCGGAAATCCCTTTCCAGGGGATATACGGCCATGAAAAACCGGTCCGCCAAGGACAGGGCATGTTCCATCAGGCTCGGGTTGGATTGTTCCAGCCTTTCTTCGATCTTCCCTTTGACGTCCCGGACAAAGGGAACCTGATCCACCGGCCCGTAACGGGAAAGATCCAAACCGGTCTTCCGCCCGAATTTTGCGACCTTCACCGTTCCGGTGTAATGAAGGCTGTACAGCTTGTGGAGAAGAACGGTTTTCACGAAGGGGTCCCGCTCCGGATCCGCCAAATAAGATAAAATTTCCGGCAATAGCTGCGGCAGCTCTTCTTCCCCGATATCGGCAATCTGCCGGATGGCTTCGACCCTGTTTTCGCCGAAAATGATTTCCGCCTTCAAGCCGTCTTTTTTCTTATTATATGACGGCCGTTGATATTTTTCGTTCTTATTCTTTTTGCTTAGAGAAACGGTTTCCTCCGGTAAAGGCTGCCGTTGTGCCAGCTCTTGGCACGCCTTTTGCAGGGCAAGGAATCGTTCCTTTCTATCGGCGCGCATTTCCCCGTCCGCCAAAAGGGAAGCGGTCAGTTTTTGCAGCTTCCCGTATTCCCCCCGGTGAAGCAGGATGAACAGGTAAATGTCCAGCGTTTCCTCGTCCCCGATTTTCTTCGCCAGCATTTCCTCCGCAATCTTTTCCGCGGCGAGATCATTTCCCTGTTTCAAGTACGCGGCCAAAAGGGCATGGTAAAGGACCGGGTTGTCCCCGCCGATGCTTTTTGCTTCGGAAAACATCGTAGCCGCTTCCCCGTATTTTCCCTCCGCAAAATAATCCATTCCCCTCTGCAACAGCCGGTTCTCCAAATCGGGCAGGGGAATCACGTTCCCTTTCTTTTCATGACGGTCCATGGCCGATCCCGCGTTTCTAAAAATTTTTCCATTCCGCTGTGATTAGTCTACCATGTTTTTTGCGGAAAAGAAAATAGTTTCCCCGGAAAAAGGCGCATTTTCCCGCGGCCGGCACCTTGGGGGCACCCGGGGTTCCGTTCCGTCCGTTCCTGTTTCGCCGCCCCCCTTTCCCGGCCTGTCCAAACGGAATCTTGCGGCGGAAAAGATAGAGCTTTTCGTCCGGAACCCTTCCTATGCGGCGGAACTTAAGCAGGGGCGGGATGTTTGCGGCGGGAAAAATCTTTGCGCCATTTTGCCGGCGATCCTTTTTCAGCCGCTGACGGCAAAGGGGAAACGGCAAGGCAAAAGAAAAACGGATCTTCCGATCCGCAGCCTTCAGAAATTTTGGGCGAGTCCTATCTGCCTGATGCCTGCGCGGACGGCCTTTCGTGTGTCAATCCCGAAAGGGAAGCCTTTCAACAAGATTTCTCAAGTTCGGGACAGCCGTATGAGTTCAGCCAGACACCATCAACAAGATTTCTCATGTTCCCCCGATTTTATTCCGGCAAAAATTCAGCCGCCGGATTTCGTCCGTCGTTCCAGGGCCCGTCCCCCTTGCGCAGCATCCGCATCCCGCATCATTCTTCCGCCAAAATCAGCTTCTGCAAATTTTCCGCGCTTTTGTTCGTCTCCAGCAAATCGCCGGCGATCTCCTCATGATTTTTCAACAGCTGCTCGATCACCTGCCGGATTTCTTCCAGCTTGGCGGTGGATTCGGAAATGACGGCAGCCTGTTCCTTCGCGGCCCCTTCGATGCGCCCGGTATCCGTCTTCACATTGTTGACGCTTTCCATCAGTTGGGAAAATTCCGCATGAAGCCTTTCCAAGTTGCCGCTCAAATCCGCGAAAAACTTTGAAACGCTGGCGGAGGCGGCAAGGCTTTTATCCAGCATCCTTCCGCTTTGCTCCATCTCCTTTACGGTTTGGAGGTTCACTTCGTTGACGCCCGCCAAGTTTTCGTTGATCCGGTTGGCCGTCTGGCTCGTCAATTCGGCCAAATTCCGGATCTCCGCGGCGACCACCGAAAAACCTTTGCCCGAATCTCCCGCCCTGGCCGCTTCGATGGAGGCGTTCAAAGCGAGCATATTCGTCTGGGAGGCAATCTCCTGGATATTGTCCGCAAAGCTGTTCGTTTCCTCGATTTTTTTCGCCAACGTGGAGAAGGTTTGTTTCAGCTGCTGGACGATCCCGGCCAATTCGCCCATGGTTTTTTCCATTTCTTTCATTTTTTCCGTTCCCGTCTTGGAAATGCTCAAGGAATCGGAGGTGCGTTCCATCACCTTTTTCGTGATCCGATCCATTTCTTCCACTTGCCTCGTGGCATAGGAAACATGGTCGGCGATGGAAACGACCTGGTCGTTCTGGGATGCCGCCCCCGCTGCGATTTCGTTGACCGCCTGCATCATCTCATTCTGGGCGGACATATGTTTCTGAACTTGCCCGTTGATTTTGGAAATCCGGGAGATGATTTGCAAAATGTCCTGTTCCAGCAATTCCTTTTGTTTCTCCTTTTTTTCCGCCTCCTCTTCGGCATCCTTCAAAACGCGGATCAATTGGCGGAACTGCAGCCGATTGAGATGGATCAAGATCAAGAACACCATGCCGAGGAGCACGTAAACGAGCATGGCCACGCCGAAGGCCGCATCAAACACCGGATCCTGGCCGGGGGCGAAGATTTTGTTGATCAAGAGCGCGATGAAGCCGTACCCGTAGCCGATGGCGAAAAGGGGCCTTCGAAAATGCACGGAAGAGATGACGGCCAGATACAAAATGATGAGCATGGCCGATATGCTGCCGGCAAAAAAATAGGCGTAGACGGCCATTCCGGTATACAGGGGAAAAATGGCCGCGTAGGGAAACGCTTTCAACCATTTCAGCCATACATGGAGGATGAAATATAAGGAAAGAAAAACAGCATAAGAAACCGAATAAATCCAGACCTTCAGCGGATGCTCCCCGTTCAGGACGCTGTATAAAATGGCGGCCGGGATCGAAACGGAATAGCCGAGGGCCATCAGCCGGTTTTTCCGGATCCAGTCAGCCTTGACGATCTCTTCAACGGTCATCGTCTCCCTCCTTCGGACGAATGAATATTCATTCATATCGTATCTTATCTTAAAAATATAAAATTGAGAAGTGTTTTTTTGAAGCGCAGGGAATGGGGACGGGGGAGATGCCGGCGGATGAAGGAACCGGGCAGGGAGTGGCACGGGCGGCCCCTCATTTGCATCCGCCGAAACATGCCCGAAAGCAGGGGCAAGTTCAAGCCTTCCGCATCGGACGGGCAAGGAAGCACAAAGTTTGCGGCATCTCACACGGCAAGGCATTTCCAAGCCTGGCCGGACATCGCTTTGGCCGGGAATTTTTCATGGCGGAACCGCCTTTTCTTTATTAAGAAAAAGGACGGACGTCGTAACCGAATGTCCGGCCATCTTTTCCCCGTGTTTGCGGAAAGCGGGTTCGGCGCGGAATCGTGAATCTTCGGATTGCCGCGCCTGCACCGGTTCAAGGATAAGCACATTGGCGGGCTCGGCCGGGGCCGCCCCCCGGATCCGCGCCGCCCAGACCGGGCGTTAAGTCCTTAACTGTCATTTGCATCCCCTTTTTCCACGATATTTTTTGTGCCCGAATACAGCCCGCTCGCCGACAATCCGAACATGATCCCGACAAGGATCCTTTCCTTTATCGGCGCATCCAAATAGACCAAACCGACCGTTAATCCCAGCGCCAATGCGGCAAACGGGCTGTATTTGGCGGGCAGCCCCATCCTTTTGATCAACTCCACCGCTCCTATAATCAACGGAATAATCGCCACATCGTAGATCTCAAACATGTTACACCCCTCCCACGGGATTTTTTCGCCCCATTCGCTCCTCCATCTGGAAGTTTGTTAATGATCATATCATACTTTTTCTTATTCTATGAATATTTCGTTTTATTTTTGTTCGCCCGGAAAAGAATTTCCCCATGCGGAACATTCACGGCAGTTTTCGGCCCGGAACAAAAGGCAAGCCTGGGTACCCGAACACGGATGAAGGGATCGGACGGATTGGCGGATCGAAGGAAACCGGCGATTGGGTCGGGAAGGGAAATTCCGGCTGATCCTGCACTGACGGCTGCACAAAAAATGCGGCGAGATTCCAAGGTTTTTCTTCCGCCGGTTATCATTTTCTTGTAGAATGCAACAATGTTCTCCCGCCGGTGAACGGGCGCACGAACAGGGGTGTCCGAAATGATGGACAGCGCTTTCGATTTTTTAGTTTTCTCCCTTTCTGGTTTTATAGAAATTCCCGACGGCGGATACAGCTTGTCATGGATGATGGGAAATTTTCCGACGGAGAAGGGTAGGAGATGGGAGGGGATGGAATGGGAAAAATTTGAAATCGGCTGGATTTACCTGCAAAGATTCAGGCAAGGGAATATGTTTACTGGGAATTTATTAATATCAATGCCTGCTCAGCATGATGCGCATCGGCAAATCTGCCCTTTCGGCGCTATGTTTTCATCTCAAAAAAATATCCTTTATAAATCCGTAAAAATTAAATGTAATAAAGTGATTAATACGCTTTCAGTAAAAGAAGATAGAATTTGAATATAGGGGCCGGGATTATTTTATTTCCGATTTCTTTAATAGTTTTTGTGATTTCTTTATTATTCAGAAACCAGCGGGGGCAGCGGTGGGGCTTCACAGGCATTTCGACGTAGAGGTGAATCGAATGTTCACAGATTTCCACTTTGTTGATTTTCACATCTTTCAAACCGGGGAGAAATATGTTACGATTCAATGGACACGTGGCACCTTTCTTTGTTGGTTGGTCCAATCCAAGTAGAAAAGAAATCGAAGCCCGCGTGTCTTATTTTTTGAATTGTTTCTAAATCCCAACAAATAGTATTGAGCCTTGTTTTAGAACCCCAACAATAGTATAGATCTTACCGTGTATTCCGGTTTTTTTGTCATAAAGAAAAAATCAACCTCCAAACGCCAGTGATAAAAACGGTGATAATACGGCAAATGACCGCATCTTTGACCGTATCACTAGACGCTTGAGAAGGTTGATTTGACGGGCTTTATCGCCTTTTTTCGTTACGTCCCAGGAGAGATTCGAACTCCCGACCGACGGCTTAGAAGGCCGCTGCTCTATCCAGCTGAGCTACTGGGACAAGGATCCCTGAACCCTTCTCCTTCACGGAGTTCAAAGACAAATTTTATTTTAGTATCATTCTCTTCCCCTGTCAATATTATTTTAACCTTTCCCTCGTTAAAAAGTAAACATTCTTCGGGATCGTCAGCGGCGGGGCAGTCAACACATTTTTGACGGAATCCGGCGGAATTACCGTTAATGCGGGAACAGGTTTTAAAGGGCATCCTTTTCATTCGGTTTCATCGTTTCCTCGCTGCATGGCATGACCCTTTTGGGAGATTCAATGCACATCTTCAGCGGCCAATAAGGACGGCTTTATTGTTTAACATCGCGAAGGAATGCCCCATTCCATTTCTCCGGACCGGAATGTCCAACATGCCTTTCCCCATCCGGTGCGGTCGGTCCATTATCCAAGGGAAGATGTCCAACATTTTTTGCAAAACGTTCAATAAAAGATTAGGATGTCCCATATTTCCGGTAAAACGTCCAACATTGGTTTTCACTTTCCCGGCGGTTGATCCGACATTTCGACCGGAATGTTCAAAATCATTCATCATCCCATGGGACTGTCCAACATTTTCAACGATTTGTTCATCATTTTCACATTTATGTTCTATATGGAAAAAAATTTGTCCAACATGGAAGAAAAAATAACCATCATCTCGGAAAAAACGTCCATCATCGCTTGAAAAATGTCCATCATCGCTCCCAATGTCCGATATCCAAGGCGGTTTGTCTAAAATCAAAAACTTTATGACGGACATTTTTTCCATCACGACGGAATGGAGGCGGGCTTTCCGCCACAAAACCGCCTAGGAAACATGCCGCACATTCCATCGCCGAAGGAAGAGGATCGTTCGCACAGCCAGCCGCATAAAGCGGGCGTTCGCGCCGCACCGCCCCATACTTCCTCTCCGTCCCTCCTTCCTTTTCCGCGCCTTTAAAACGGCGCCGCCCGCTCAAATGGGTTCGCGGAATTTTCCTTGACGGCTAGCAAAAAACGGCCGCTGTAAAAAAGTTCGTGGAAATTCTAGGCAGCGGTGCAAATGATTTAAAACGGAAAGGTCTGGCGCAAATCTTCCAATTCCTTACCCAAATATTCATAAACGCGGACCAGGTAATGATCTTCCCCGATCTCGAGCACGACGTAGGTTTTTTCCGACCTGCCCCGGGGAAGGCGGACGCTGCCCGGGTTAATCAATAAAACCCCGTCCGCCATCTCCGCTCCCAAACGGTGGGAATGGCCGAAACAGGCGATATCGGCTCCCGATTCCCGGGCCTTGTAATACACATTCAGCGGGTTGGTTTTTACTTGATAGAGATGGCCGTGGGTGACAAAGATTTTTTTATCCTTGGCCGAAAGGAGAAGCTGTTCGGGAAAGCCGTTGTGGAAATCGCAATTCCCCCGGACGACATGAAAACCTTGGATGGCGGGATCGTCCTTCTCCAGCTCCGAATCCCCGCAATGGATGAACAGTTCCGCATCCCGGTGGCGTTTTTTCAATTCCTCCAATTCCCTTTGCAAACCGTGGCTGTCGCTGACGATCAAAATCTTCATTTTTCCTCCCGCACCTCCGGATACCCGTTCTGCAGCCAGTCTTTCAGCTTGCGGACGGCATCGGCCCGATGGCTGATTTGATTTTTTTCCCCGGGATCCATTTCAGCCATCGTTTTTCCCTTTTCTTCCACGTAAAAAATCGGGTCGTACCCGAATCCGTTCGATCCCCGCTTTTCCGTCAAAATCTTTCCTTCGCAAGTCCCCGAAAAAAAGCGGGTCTTCTCTCCCGGGGCGGCAAAGGCCAATACGCAGCGAAAACGGGCCGTTCTTTTTTCCGGCGGCACGTTCTTTAATTCCTGCAGCACCTTTTCGATATTCGCCTCGTCGTTTTTTTCCGCTCCGGCGTAACGGGCGGAGTACACGCCCGGTCTTCCGTCCAAGGCATCGATTTCCAGACCGGAATCATCGGCCAGCACGGCCGCGTTCAGCAGGGAGGAGACGGTTTCCGCCTTGATCCTCGCGTTTTCCTCGAAGGTTTCCCCCGTTTCCTCCACATCCGGAATGTTGTCATAATCGAGCAGCGTTTTCACGGTCCAGCCCAATTCGGAAAAAAGCCGGACGAATTCCTTCGCTTTTCCGGCGTTTCTCGTCGCGATAATGACTTCTTTCATTTTTCCCCAACCTTTTTATTGTTTGTTTTGCAAAATTTTTTCCGCGATATCCCCCAGCGTCTCCTTTTGGATCGTGATCAATTGCTGGATCCCTTCCTTGGCCAGCGCCAGCATCTCCAGCAGTTCCTCGTGGGTAAAGGTGGCCTCTTCACCCGTCCCTTGCACTTCCACAAAATGGCCGTTCCCGGTCATGACGATATTCATGTCCACCTGGGCATTGGAATCTTCCTCGTAATTTAAATCCAGGACCATATCCTTCGACTTCAAAATCCCGACGCTCGTCGCCGCCAAAAAATCGGTGACGGGAAAAACGTCAAAGGGCTGTTGATTGTGCAAATGGATGATGGCGTAAACGAGAGCGACATAGGAGCCGGTGATGGCGGCGGTTCTCGTCCCTCCGTCGGCCTGGATCACGTCGCAGTCGATCCATATCGTCCGTTCCCCGATCAAATCCAAATTGACGACGGACCGGAGGGAACGGCCGATCAAACGCTGAATTTCCATCGTCCTGCCGGAAATTTTCCCCTTCGATGATTCCCGGACGGTCCGCTGTTCCGTCGCCCGCGGAATCATGGAATATTCCGCGGTGATCCATCCCTTGCCGGTGCCGCGCAAAAAGGGAGGGACCTTATCCTCGATGCTCGCGCTGCAGACCACTTTCGTATCCCCGACTTCGATCAGCACCGAACCTTCCGCGTGCTTCAGGAAGTGGGGCGTGATGACCGTCCGCCTCAACTCGTTATTTCTTCTATTATCTGTCCGCAACTTCCAATCCTCCTTAAGCCGTGAAAAACAAAAAAGTAAGAAAGAGGCGGCAAAACGGCCTGCCTCTTCTTGTATCAATAGTAGTATATCAAAAAATTTCCCCTTAGAAACCACTAGCGTTTACTTTTTTCGGACGGGACACCGGCTCCGTCAAATTTTTCCCTTCTTCATTGACGAGATTTTTATCCCCGTTCACTTCGACGGAAACCCCTTCGATGCCGTCCAGCTCCGTCAGCGATAATACGATCATGTTGAGCAGGTTTTCATTGATCAGTTTTTTGTCGTAACTGCCCAAAATATTTTCATTGAAGTTCAAAGTGACAACGCCGTCTTCGATCTTCGGCTCTTCCACCAATCGGGCGTCGGGGTTAAAGAGGGAAAACAATTTCGAATCGTACGCCGGGCCCTTGATCAGTTCTTCAACGACCCGTGCGGCCAGATCCTTTTCCGTTCCCTTTACCCTTTTGGTGACGGGGACGTAGTAGCTGTCGTGATCCGTCTGGGCGATGTAATACAACGTGACCGGCTTCGTATTGGCGATGTCAACCACATCGGGTTGTTCAAGATTGATCCCGCTTTTCCTTGTCAGGACGTCCGGAAGGGGGGTTTTATCCACCGGCATTTCGCTCAGGTCTTTGCCGTTCAGACGGAGTTTGACGCCCTTTATCGAATCAAACTGGGTCAATGTCCACGTGACCGCCTGCACGATCCTTTGTTCGTCCTCGGGGGCATAACCGGAAAATTCCTTGGAAAAATCCACCGTGGCGATCCCGTCCCTCACATCGACGGAAAATTCCGTCCCCGGCGGCAGGACCGCGCGGAAATCCTGGGGCAGCCGTTCGGAAACCGGTCCTCCGGCAACCAAATATTCCAACGCCTGGGCGGCTACCCCCTGGGTATTCGGCAGGGAAAAGGTTCTCGGCACCACATACCCGTTTTTATCGATCAAGTACAGTTCCGTCTGAACGGTGTTTTCCGCCGTTTCCTCGGAACTCGTTCCCCCATCCGTCCCTTCCAAATCGTCTTCATAGGTAACCGACTGAGGCGGATCGATGCTTTCTTTATTGCCGGCGAGCCAATTGCAGCCGGAAAGAATAACGGCGAAAACCGCAAGCAGCACAAAAAAGAAACGGCCCATCATCCTCACAGATTCCCCTCTCCTCATGGTTTGTACTACATGTATACGAGCCTCTGTGAAAAATAGACCGTTTTTTTAAAATCTCCCGCTTGCATTTTGGCAATCCGTGACTTTTTTCCGGAACGCCCGCAGGCTCACAGCCGGATCGTTTCCACCTCCACTTCGCCGAGGTCGAGCCATTTTTCGGCGAGACACTTGAATTTTTCCGCTTCCCCCGTCGTGAAAAAAAGATGCCTGGGGGTGGCGCCGGAATCGTTTAACAGGTCCATGTAATCGAGCAGAAAACTGGCTTCCCTGGCCGTTTCTTCCCCGGAGCTGATGAGATGGAGCCGGTGCTCGAAGAATCGGTCAATGACCGGCTCCAAAAGCGGATAATGGGTACAGCCGAGGATGAGCGTATCGATATTTTGCGATTTTAACGGGGCGAGGGAACGGGCCACCGTCCGCTCCGCCTCTTCCCCGGACCATTCGCCCCTCTCCACGAGCGGCACAAAGTCCGGACAGGCAAGACCGGTAACAAAAATGGACTTGTGAATGGATTTCAACGCCCTTTCATAGGCCTTGCTTTTGATCGTCATTTCCGTTCCGATGACGCCGATCCGTTTCGTCTCGGAGATTTTGATCGCCGCCCGGCTCCCGGGATGGATGACGCCGATCACCGGTATCGGAAGCCCGGCCCGGATCTCGTCCAAAGCCACCGCGGTGGCGGTGTTGCAGGCGATGATCAGCATCTTGATCCGGAATTGCTGCAAAAAGCGGGTCATCTCCCATGTGAACCGTTTAATCTCATGGGCAGGCCGCGGACCGTACGGGCAGCGGGCGGTATCCCCGAGATAGATGACGGATTCGTTGGGCAGCTGGCGAATGATTTCTTTTACGACGGTCAAGCCGCCGACGCCTGAATCGATGATGCCTATCGGATTTGCTTTCAACGTTTTCCCCTCATTCTTTCATGTAGCGATGCAATTTCTGCAAGTATTGCTGCAATTCTTCCCTTTCCTCCGGTTCGAAATTCACCAGCAAACCGGCCAAATACTGCTGTCTTTTTTTGATGACTTCATCAATGATCCGCACTCCTTCTTCCAGCAGTTGGACACGGACCACCCGACGGTCCTTCTCGTCCTTCGTCCGTTTTACCAGCCGGTTTTTTTCCAGCCGGTCGATCAGGTCCGTCGTGGTACTGAACGCCAAATACATTTTATTGGAAAGTTCGCCTATTGTCATGTCCCCCTCTTCAAAAAGCCATTGCATGGCGACAAATTGGGGGGGCGTGATCCCGTAGTTGTTTAATATTTCACGACCTTTTTGCTTGATGATCCCGGAGATATAGCGCAAGTCCTTCTCGATGGCTGCAACCGTTTTCCAGTCAAGGGAATTGTTCTCGTGTTCTGCCACGTTTTACCACCCCAAAAAGAAAATCAATATTATTATAACATAATGGTTCCAGCGATTTTGTGTAAAATCCTGCCGCAAGCCGAAGGAACAAAGCCTTCCGGAAATGGAACAGCTTTGTGCCCGCTTCTTTTTGCCCAAATTCTTTGACTTCATCCGATTTTCCGGGATTTTCGCCGGATGCGGACGGAACGGAAATTTCCGGAAAATTATTTCCGGGAAGCTTAAGCCGCCCGCGCCGACTGGCTTTCCGATCATCTTCTTCCGGTTCTTCCCTCGAAAAAATTCCGTCGGCCACCGAACCCGTCCGTTCCGTCGGTTTTCATTTCCCGTACCGCTGCAGCAGGGTGTTTTTTGACATGAACAAATAGGCCGGTTTCGACATTTTCTGCTTAAAAAACCACCGGCTGGAAAGGATATAAATCGGGAAGAGCAGAATTAATTTATAATACTTATAAAGGCGGTTATGGATCGGGAAGGCCTCAAATCCGAGTTTGCCGCTGCCTTTGTGCAGGGTCGTGATTCCGACGATTCCTTTGATCTCGGAAAAACGGCGATGGGACTCCAAAAAGGCGGCGACGGAAGGAAGGGTTTCCCTCACATGCCGGTAGATCGCCTTTCCCTTGGCGATCTCATGGTTGTACCGCTGCAGCTCTTTTAACAATTTCGCGTTGTGCAAATGGATCTTGATGAGCAGGTCGTTTTTCCCGATCACGGTCCCGTCCGACAACACCACCGGCTTGCCGCGGTATCTCATCAATCGGGCACGGATGATCGTCCGTTCCCCGTCCCGTTCGATATAGCGCAAGCGTGTCATGGAAAAATAGATCGGATCCCAAAGATTCCACATCACAAGAAAGAACCCGCGTATGTTCATGGCCGCTCCCCTTTCCCGAACATAAAACCGATCTCAAAAGGAAAATCGTGCTTTTATTATTTTTATTAGGGACGGGCGGGAATATAAATGAAATTTCCGGCAGGAATGGAAAACGGGGAACCGCGGATGAAATGTTGACTTGGGGTGAACATCGATGAAAAAAGTATTGATTTTGCCGCTGTTAAAGATACCGACGGGCCACCATCATGTGGCCGGCAGCCTGAAGGCGCAAATCGCCGGGAAAGTGCCGGGCAGCGTAGAGGTCGTCGATATCCTTTCCGAAAGTTACGGGTTTTTGGAACGGCTCATCTCCCTCTTTTATTTGTTTAGCATCAAAAAATTCCCGAACCTTTACAGCCGGCTGTATCATGTCTTCGCGGTAAAAGAGGGGAAGGCAAAGAAGGCTTATCTCCTCTACGATTGGCTTTTTTTGCGGAAAATGGAGATGCTGCTGAAAACGCGGGACCCGGATCTGGTGATTTGCACCCATGCCTTTCCTTCCTATCTGATCGGCCGCCTGAAGCGGAAAAATCGCTGGAACGGCCGGGTCATCAATGTCTACACGGATTTTTTCATCAACCGGCTCTGGTCGGTGGCCGAGATCGATTACCACTTTGCCCCGTCCCGGCCGCTCAAGAAAGAACTGGAAGCGAGAGGGGCGGATTCCGGGCGCATTTTCGTGACCGGCGTCCCCGTCCATCCCGTATTCGCCGGAGGGGAAAAAGTCAGGAAAAAAAAGGAAAATTACACCGTGTTGGTCAGCGGGGGAAACATGGGTGTCGGCGCCATCGAAACCTTTCTGGGAAGATTGCGGCCTTCCGGCGCCGTCCGCTATAAGGTGTTATGCGGGAAAAACGAACGGCTCCGCTCCTTTATTGAACAAATGGATCAGAAATATTTCGAAGCCATTCCGTACATTTCGAATAAAGATGAAATGAACCGTCTGTACGAAGAAGCCGACGGGATCATCACCAAACCGGGCGGGGTGACGGTCACCGAATGTTTATGGAAAAGGCTGCCGATCATCGTATTGGATCCTCTGCCGGGGCAGGAAGAACGAAACTTGCAGTTTTTGAAGAGGCAGGGGATCATCGTCCATCTCGAAGACTGGCGCTCGGACGGCGATTTGGAAAAACGGATCGTCTCCGTCCTGGAAACGGTGCCTCCTCCCGTCGAACGGTCCCTCGGCATCGACCGCCCTGACGCCGGCGATCTCGTCTTGCGGGTTTTGTTGTCCCAAGTCCCTTCCGATGAACGGAATCGGCTGTGCGATCATCCGCCCCTTGAACGTCCCGTCCGGGAAAAGGATGCGCCTTTGAACTTCCGGGAAGCGGATTGACCGGCGCCTTTCGCCGGGATGGAGGCCGGAATCCGGGGCTTGCCGGGTCTTTTCGGGGACATATGCAGCGAGCCCGTCTCCCAAGTCCGGATCAAGATGCGGGCGGATCCGGAATATCCGGTAAAAATGCGATGAACCGGTCCTCCGAAAAGAGAACCGGTTTCCGCTAGAGCTTTAATTCCCCCATGCGAAGCAGTTCGACGACAGCCTGCGAACGGCCTTTCACGCCAAGTTTTTGCATGGCATTTGAAATATGATTTCGAACCGTTTTTTCGCTGATGAAAAGTTCCTGGGCGATTTCTTTCGTGGTTTTGTCCTGGACCAACAGTTCGAAGACTTCCCTTTCTCTTTTTGTTAACAACGATTTATGACCGTATTCATTCTCCTTCAAGTGCGTGAACCCTCCTTGACTCAGCCAGCTAGAAACGCGGGGATGGGTATGGTCATCATATCATATGTGAACAAAGGTACCGAAGTGACAGCAATACGGCAAGGCATAAGGAAAATAGGCAAAATTTGCGCGAAAATCATGTCATGGCCGGACGAATGGCGGAAATGAGATGCCGAAAAGGAAGGGATGCCCCCGGCGGGGAGATGCAACAAAGTCCTTGTTGTTCGGCACCCGTCCCCGTCCATGCATGGGCCGGGAGGGGCGGGAAGGGGAACCGGCGGATATGCGAATGGCAGACGGTGCTTCTCTGGAAAGCGAGGAAACTCGCGGCAAACCGGGCTGTCGGCAGAACTGCGGGCAGCCGAAGTCTCAGGAAAACATCGTGTAGGAGGAATGAACTGCACCCCAATGTTAGACACGACTAACAATTGATGGTGCAGTTTTTTGGCTAAATTTTCAGCGGAAGAAAAACGAAAAACGATGCAACGGTATTTGGGAAGGATAAAGAAGGATATAAGAACAAGCGCACGCTGGGCGTATGCTTCCATATTGGATAAAGATTGCCAATATCACGGGATGGAAACGTTTCAAAGAAGCTATACAAATTATTCCGTTCAAGCGGATGGAACACATTCGGAAAGAACTTGATATCGGATATTACAACAACAAACGGATCAAGGAAAAAAAAGCATGAGCCCGGTGCAATATCGAGCTCAAGCCAACGGAATGCCTGATGAAAAAACCTGTTCAATTTTTTGTTCACCAATGGCAGGCAATTTAATCCGAATCATACGGTCGGTATTTTTTGCGCAATACGATCAATTCTTCTTGCACTCTTTCAACGTCTGTCCGTAAATATAAACTCTCTCTTTTCAATTTTTTTACCGGTTTGAGTTTTCCCGAACTCGCCAGCACATGCAGCCGCTGCCGGGTAACATTTAAAATTTCCTTGACCTCCGCGGTGGTGAGGACTTCGTTTTTGATGAATTCCTCCACTTCTTTTCGAGATTTCAGATGATATTCCATTCCTTCCCCTCCCGATCATTTGTGAATACGGCTCATCAAGCGGCAATCCATAAGCGTCCACCCATACCAACAAAACCGCAAGCAACACGATATCCAGGACACCCATATGCCGGAAACCGGTCGTGATAAACAGAATGGCGGTATCCGCGGATGATTTTTTGACATTTTTTTCGGGAGATGCTATTCTGATTTTAGCAATTCGGCCCGAAAGCCGGGCTTCCGTTTGCTTACTCGCGACTTCTCTTTTTGGGTCCCCGCTGTTTGTTTTTCTTGTACATCCCTCTATATTTCCATCTCCTTTTTGAATTTTATAATATGAAACTCTATATCCTCGTGTCAATAGATTATTTAAAAAATTTCCTTATTTTTGCAAAAAAACCATTCGTATAAAAATTCCTTCCGCTCTGAAGTGACTCCATGGATCGTTTATCTTTAAGGAAACGATTGAAGGATAAAGGCAGAAATATATTCCAAGGCCATGTTGCGGATATTAGAAGTTACCCGCTATGCAGCTTATAAAAATGAAACGAAGCAACCATCAATATGGAACCGGATGATTAAAATAAGGTGATGATGAATATGAGTGAACAATTGTTGCAACAAATTCTAAACGAGCTAAAAGAAATGAAAGCCGATCAAAAGGCAATGCGACAAGACGTAGAGCTTGTAAAATCTCAATTAAAGGAAACACGACAAGATGTGGAGCTGATAAATTCTCAATTAAACGAATTAAAGTCAGACCAAAAGGAAACGCGACAGGACATTGCGCTTCTAAAATCTCAAATCAAAGAAAATACTGCGCTCATCCGTGCTATACGTGACCGCCAGGAAGAAACGGATGCTAAACTTGAGGCTCTTACAATGGATGTTCATAAGCTGAACGGTTTTGTTACTGAACATGCCGGAAAGCTTGATCATATAGTTAAAAGTCAAGAAAGACAAGATAAAATCCTCGAATCATTAGCCCTCCGTTCATTAGAACAAGAATCCGAACTCCGTGAACTAAAGCGGATAAAATAAATTTTTTCAATACAAAGTAAGCGCTATACATGCTAAAGAATATATGTTTCTCCTTGAGATCCGGCAGACATGAAATTTGATTTCATACATTTATTTTTATCTACCTGACGGGAAATGTTTCTTTAAACTAAGAATTTTGTTGGTGCAATAAAAACAGGGGCGGCTCGTCCACTCCTTTAATTATTTTTTGCAATTATCACGCATGGCAGTTGAAATAGGATTTCGAACCATTTTTTCTGATGAAAAGTTCTTGGGCGATTTCTTTCGTGGTTTTGTCCCGGACCAACCGTTCGAAGACTTCCCTTTTTCTCGGCTTATGGCAGGCAGCGGGGCGAACCGGGGCTTTATCAAAGCATCCGCTCGCCCCTTTCCCGTCCGTTCAGGGCCACGTCCTAATTTTTGTGTAAAATCCGATGTCCCGCGCAAAGGACTGAGATTTCGGAGCAATAGAAACCGTTTCCCACCATTTCTCGGACCTTATCCCGTTCAGCCGTCGGATTCCCGTCGTCTCTCCTTCCCGACGGGAATTCAGGACGGCCTCGCCGCCCGCTTTTGATTGGCCGGCAGCAGCTTTCGCTCGAACCAGCCCATAAGCAAATCGGCGGCCACGGCCATCAGCGCGGTCGGAATCGCGCCGGCCAGGATGATCGGCGCACCGTTGGTGACATTGGTCCCACGGACGATAATATCCCCCAATCCGCCCGCACCGATGAAGGTGCCGACGGCGGTAATCCCGATCGCCACCACGAGGGCGTTCCGCAATCCCCCCATAATCACCGCCAAGGATAAAGGGATTTCCACTTTCCAGAGGATCTGCCCTTTCGTCATCCCCATCGCCTTCCCCGCTTCCAATAGGGAAGGATCCACGCCCCGGATGCCGGCATAGGTGTTTTTCAAAATGGGGAGCAGCGAATAAAGAAACAAGGAAACGATGACGGTCGTTGCCCCCAGGCCCAGCACGAGCATGAGAATCGCCAGCATCGCCAAGGAAGGGATCGTTTGAATGAAGTTGGCGACGAAAAACACGATCCCGCTCAAGTTCGCATGGCGGGCGGTGAAAATCCCCAAAGGAATGGCGACAATGGCGGCAAAAAGCACCCCGTAGGCGGACATCAGAAAATGCCGCCAGAACTGTTCCAATACATAGGACCCGTTTTGCCAATAATATGTGAACAACTCGCCGATCAAATCCATCCTCTTCACCCTTTCGTTCGAACGTCCGTTTTCGGCGCTTGATCATCGGCTTTCAACCATTCTTATCGTCCCGCTTTCCGTCCGGCGTCCGTTCCCGGCGCATTTCCCGACATCCCGGAACCGAAAGACGGCCGGCTACTCTTCGAAATAATGATTTTCCTCCAGGAATTGCCTCGCGACGACGGAAGGCTCCTTCATTTTCCCGTCGCTTTCATAATTCAATTCCTGCATTTTCTCGGTGCTGATTTTCCCGACGAGTTTCTGCAGCACTTCCCCGATTTCCGGATGTTTTTTCAACAAGGCATTGCTGGCCACCGGAGAGGCGTCGTAAGGCGGGAAAAATTTCCGGTCGTCCTTCAGCATATGCAGATCGTAGGCCTTAATCCTTCCGTCCGTCGAATAGGCCAATACCACATCCATTTTTCCGTTTTTTACCGCATCGTAGACGAGGCCGATTTGCATCGGATAGGTTTTTCCGAAGGTAAAACCGTAAGCCTCCGTAAATCCTTCATACCCGTCCCCTTTTCTTTTCAGCCAGGAACTGTCGACCCCCAGGCGGAGATCCCCGGCCAGCTCCTTCAAGTCGGAGACGTTTTGCAGCCGGTGCTTTTCCGCGAACTCCTTTTTCACGGTAAACACATAGGTGTTTTCAAAGCCGTAGGAATCGAACCAGGTCTGGTCAAACCGTTCCGCAAATTCCCGCTGGACGATGGCCAAAGCCTCCTCCGGATCCTTCACCGGTTCCATCCCCAAAGTTCCGGGCAAATCCGTGCCGGTGTATCTGACCGCCGAAAGATCGATATCCCCGTTCACCATGGCGTTATGGACGACGATGGAGGAGCCCAGATTGTTGATCAATTCCACTTGCAAATCCGTGTAATGTTCAATCATATATTTTTGCATGTAGCCTAAAATCTGGCCCTCCGTCGTGGATACGACGCCGATTTTGACCGTGTTTTCCCTTCCCGTGCCCAGCCCCGGCAAGGCGCAGCCGGAACCGCATGCGAGAACGAGGAGGAGGATCAGCCCCGAAAAGGCGATGCGCTTGAGCTTGCGGATCGCCGCGGGGCGAATTCCCGAATCAGGACCCCTTCGCCCTGTGCAACGAAACCCGTTGATCATCAGGATCCCCCCCTTGCCGTTTCGCCGCTTTTTTCCAGCCCCTCAGGCGTGGCCCATTTCTCCAATTTCCCCAGCACGTAATCGGCCAGCAGGGCGAGGAAGGCAACCGGAACGGCGCCGGCGATGATCGATTCCGGCTGATACAAATTCAGTCCGCTGAAAATAAAATCCCCGAGGCCCCCCGCACCGATAAAGGACGCCAGCGTCGCCCATCCGATCAAATATACCGCCGATACCCGGATGCCGGCCATGATCACCGGCATCGAAAGGGGAAGCTCCACATGGCGGATCCTTTCCCATCCGGTCATGCCCATCCCAATCCCCGCTTCCTTCAGATCCCGGTTCACATGGTTAATGCCGATATACGTGTTCCTTAGGATCGGCAGGACCGAATAGAAAAACAAGGCGACGATGGCGGGAATTTTTCCGACCCCCAAAACCGGGATGAAAAAGGCCAAAATCGCCAAACTCGGCAGTGTTTGCAGGACGCTGGCAATGCCGATGACCCATCCCGCAAGCTTTTGAAAGCGGGTCAAAATCACGCCTAGCGGAACGGCAACGAATACGCCCATGATGACGGAGGCGCCGGAAATATACAAATGTTCCCATGTTTTGTAGAGTAATTCCGCCCAATAGCCGTTTAGAAATTCAAGCAGTCGTTCCATCGGTTTTTCACCCCGCATCTCGTATTTGCTTGAAAAGTTCCGAAACCCTTTCCTTTTTCTCCGCCCGCCCCTTTCACTTTTCGCGAAGGAAGGGGATCGTTCCGGTTTGCTCTCCCATATCCTTCCGATCGGCAAAAAAAGCCGGCGTTCATCTTCCGGTTTGTCCTTCCGCCTCCGGGCCATCCTCGCCCCAGATGGAATCATAGACGATGTCCACGAGCGTCGCCCGCGTGACAATTCCGGTCAAACGATGGTCCTCATCGACGACGGGGACATATTTGTACCCCCGCTTCAAGATTTTCCGGACGGTATCGCGCAGCAGGGCGTCTTCCTGCAGGTAAAACACTTCCGGATGAAGGATCTCCCCGACGGTCAAATTCTTTTTCCGGTGTTCCTCGATCATTTCCACGTCGATAAACCCTTTTAACCGCCCTTCTTCATCGACGATGAGCAACGAATCCACCCGCTTCTTTTTCATGATTTGGATGGCTTCCGAAAGGGTGACGTCTTCCCTGGAAGAGACCGGGTTCGGGTTCATGATCTCTTTGACGGTTCTGAGATCTTCCTGCGCATTGAACAATCTTTCCTTCCCGATGAACTGCTCGACGAATTCGTTGGCCGGATTTTTCAAAATCTCGTCCGGGGAGCCGATCTGAACGATCCGTCCGTCCTTCATGATGACGATCTTATCGGCCAGTTTCAGGGCTTCGTCCATGTCGTGGGTGACAAAAACGATCGTCTTCTGCAAAGTCTTTTGCAGATTTTTCATCTCTTCCTGCAAAGTTTCACGGGTAATGGGATCCAATGCGCCGAAGGGCTCATCCATCAGAATGAGCGGAGGATCCGCGGCTAACGCCCGCAAAACGCCGATGCGCTGCTGCTGGCCGCCGCTGAGCTCATAGGGATAGCGTTCCAAATAATCGGGGGTCATATGAACAAGTTCCAATAGTTCTTCCGCGCGCGCTTTTCTTTTTTCAAGGGGCCATTTCAAAAGCTTGGGGACAATGGTGATGTTTTCCTGAATGGTCATATGGGGAAACAAACCGATTTGCTGGATCACATAACCGATGTTTCTCCGCAATTTCACCGGGTTCGTTTCCTTGATGTTTTTTCCGTTGATGAAAATCGACCCGGAAGTCGGTTCGACAAGACGGTTGATCATTTTCAGCGTCGTCGTTTTCCCGCAGCCTGAAGGGCCGATCAAAACGATGAATTCACCCTTTTCAAATTCCATGGTAATGTCGCCCACGACTGTTTTCCCGTTGTACACCTTCGATACATGGTCGAATTTCAGCAATTCCCGCACCTCTTTTCTTTAGTGAAATGCCGCAAGGGGGAAACTTCTCCGGAAAGCGCCCCCGGTCCCGGGAATCCGGGAAATTTCACAAACTCCGGAAGATTTTCGGTCTTTCTATGAATCTTCTTTGTGAAAGAATCCACCAACCTCCTTTTTATACTATATTAACCTATTTTTCTCATTCGAGCCAACCCGCCCACGGATTCGCCCGGGGACCTCCTCATTATATGAATACCGCGACGGACACGCGCCTAATGAAGGGGTTTTTTGCCTGCAACCAATTTGCTCATCCAGCATTAGGAGACAGCATCGTTACTAGAGCTTCTTCGTTTTTTCCTGCAGCCATTTTGCTCATAAGCTTTCCGGAAAGCAAAAAGCGGGCGCGGCCCTTCGTTCCTTCCGGTACCAAGCCGATCCGGCGTGTTCGCCGGAACCCGCCTGCGCCGTTTCCGTCCGTCTCCCGGGGCCGGAATAGACCTTCCAATTGCCGCGGGCCCGCTAACGCCGCCGGGAATATCCCTTGGGAAGGGAGATCGGCGGAAAACCGGAAGGAAAAATAGGCCGTCCGGGCGGTCCGGCTTGAATTTTTTCGAAAACTTTTCCTCCGCCCTTCCGGTTTCCCCTGACGGCCGTCCTTCCCCCTGCGTCCCGTCCCTTGAAAAGCGGAAGCCGCCGGAGGTTCACTCCCGGATGTCCGTCAATAAAAAAACCCGGCAAGTTCCGGGTTTCCGTGATCGAAAAGTCCGGCATCCGGCGGGAAATATGTTCAAGCCGATCGCGTTTCCGCCTCCGGCACCATCTTCTTCTTCATTTCATCCGGCCATGGCACCGGCCTTCCCGTTTTCCGGCTGAAGAGGACAATCGTCCCCCTTCCCGTCAAACAGACCGTGCCGTCTTCCTTTTTTCCCAAATAGTGGAGATCGGCGGAGGAGTTGCCGATTTTCGCCGTCTTCACATAGATCCTGAGCTTTTCGTCAAAATAGATTTGCGCCAAATAATTGCATTGGAGATCGGCCGTGACGAGGATCAAGTCCTGGCTTTCCTCTTTCCAATGGGTGATCCCCAGGGATTTAAAATATTCGATCCGGGCGCTTTCGAAATAGACGAAGGCGACCGTATTGTTCATATGTCCGTAAAGATCCGTTTCGCAGAAACGGACGGACACCTCATGAAAAAAGGAAAATTCTTCCTCCCACTTCGCAAAATCAGCGATATAAGGAATCTTGTTCATAACCGCCCTCCCCTATTGAATGATTATTCATTCATAATTTAAAAAAAGAAGAGTTGATCCGTCCGGCGGATCAATCTCTTTTTGGAAAATTGGTTTCCGGAAGAAATCCGGCGGACTGCGAAGGCCGCGCCAATTCCCGGCGAGAAACCCCCGCGGCATCCCTTCGGAATCATGAATAGTCGCTGCCGAAGAAGTTGCGGAACATTTGAACGGTCGCTTCCCGGTTTAACGCGGCGATGGATGTGGTCAACGGGATGCCCTTCGGGCAGGCCTGGACGCAATTTTGCGAGTTCCCGCAATTGGCCAGTCCGCCTTCGCCCATGATCGCCGCCAACCGTTCCGCCTTGTTCATCGCCCCGGTGGGATGGGCGTTAAACAGGCGGACTTGGGAGAGGGGCGCGGGGCCGATAAAATTCGACTTGCTGTTTACGTTCGGGCAGGCTTCCAAACAAACCCCGCAAGTCATGCATTTGGAAAGCTCATAGGCCCATTGCCGTTTCCTTTCCGGCATCCGGGGCCCCGGCCCGAGGTCGTAAGTGCCGTCGATCGGAATCCATGCCTTCACTTTCTTCAGCGAGTCAAACATCCGGCTCCGGTCGACGATCAAATCCCGGACGACCGGGAAGGTTCGCATCGGTTCCAAACGGATCGGCTGTTCCAGCTGGTCGACGAGCGCCGTGCAGGACTGTCTCGGTTTTCCGTTGATCACCATCGAACAGGCCCCGCACACTTCTTCCAAACAGTTCATTTCCCAGGCGACGGGCGTCGTTTTCTTCCCTTCCGCGTTGACGGGATTTTTGCGGATTTCCATCAGGGCTGAAATGACGTTCATATTTTTCCGGTAAGGAACTTTAAACCTTTCTTCATACGGAGGGGAGTCCGGACTGTCTTGCCGGGTGATGATAAATTCCACATATTTTTGTTCTTCCTTTTGTTCTTCCATCATTAGCTCTCCCCTTTCGATTTCTTCGTGTAATCGCGTTTTCTCGGCTTAATCAGGGAAACGTCCACATCTTCGTAATGGAAATGGGGCGCTTCCGTTTCACTGACGAATTTGGCCATCGTGGTTTTCAACCAATCCTTGTCGTTTCTTTCCGGGAATTCCGGCTTGTAATGGGCGCCGCGGGATTCGTTCCGGTTGTAAGCCCCGAGGGTGATGACCCGGGCGAGAAGGAGCATATTTTTCAATTGCCGGATGAACATGGCCCCCTGGTTGCTCCAACGGGACGTGTCGTTCACGTTGATGTTCTTGTAGCGCTCCAGCAGTTCCTGAATCTTTTCGTCGGTCTTCAGCAGCCGGTCGTTGTAGCGGACAACGGTGACATTATCCGTCATCCATTGGCCCAGTTCCTTGTGGAGGATATATGCGTTTTCGTTTCCGTCCATGGACAAAATTTCTTCCCATTTTTCCTCTTCTTTTTTCAGGTATTGGTCATACAGGGTGGAAGGCAGCGCATCCGAACTCTTTTCCAGGCCTTTGATGTATTCCACCGCCTTCGGACCCGCCACCATTCCTCCGTAGATGGCGGAAAGCAGGGAATTGGCCCCCAAACGGTTCGCCCCGTGTTGGGAATAATCGCATTCGCCCGCCGCAAATAAACCGGGGATATTGGTCATCTGATCGTAATCGACCCACAGGCCGCCCATGGAATAATGGACAGCCGGGAATATCTTCATCGGGACTTTCCGCGGATCTTCGCCCATGAATTTTTCGTAAATTTCAATGATGCCGCCGAGCTTGACGTCCAGTTCCTTCGGATCCAAATGGGAAACATCCAGATAGACCATGTTTTCCCCGTTGATGCCCAGCTTGAGGTCCACGCAAACATGGAAGATTTCCCGGGTGGCGATGTCACGGGGCACCAAGTTGCCGTATGCCGGGTACTTCTCTTCCAGGAAATACCACGGTTTTCCGTCCTTGTACGTCCAAATTCTTCCGCCTTCCCCCCGGGCCGATTCGCTCATCAGCCGGAGTTTGTCGTCGCCGGGAATCGCGGTCGGGTGGATTTGGATAAACTCCCCGTTGGCGTAGTAGGCGCCTTGCTGATAGGCGATGGAAGCCGCGGAACCCGTGTTGATCATCGAGTTGGTCGACTTGCCGAAGATCATCCCCAGCCCGCCGGTGGCCAGGATGACCGCATCCGCGGGAAACGCTTTGATTTCCATCGTCGTCATATTTTGGGCGATGAGCCCCCGGCAGACATTGTCTTCATCCAGCACCAGCTGCAAAAATTCCCAGCCTTCATATTTGGTCACGAGCCCTTCCACTTCGTGCCGGCGGACCTGTTCATCCAGCGCGTACAAGATTTGCTGGCCGGTCGTCGCACCGGCGTATGCGGTCCGGTGGTAGAGGGTTCCTCCGAAGCGGCGGAAATCCAGGAGCCCTTCCGGCGTCCGGTTGAACATGACCCCCATGCGATCCAGCATATAGATGATCTTCGGCGCGGCTTCACACATGGCCAGTACCGGAGGCTGATTGGCCAAGAAGTCCCCGCCGTATACCGTATCGTCAAAATGCTGCCAGGGAGAATCCCCTTCCCCCTTCGTATTGACGGCGCCGTTGATGCCGCCTTGGGCGCAGACAGAGTGAGAACGCTTGACCGGAACGAGGGAGAACAAATCCACCGGGACTCCGGCTTCCGCTATTTTGATCGTTGCCATCAATCCGGCCAGTCCGCCGCCGACGACGGCGACTTTCCCTTTCTTCATGGTTATAGCCCACTCCTTTTTCGTGTGTATAGTATTCTGCCTTCAGCCGTTTATACAAACGCGTATAAAGCGCGGATGCCCACAATGGACAGAAGGACGAACAAGATCAGGCTGAGGTATGTAAAAATTTGCTGCGAACGCGGAGACACGGTGATTCCCCAGCTGACGCAGAAAGACCACAATCCGTTGCAAAGATGGAAAACGGCGGACAGCACGCCGAGAAGATAAAAAACGAACATGAAGGGATTGTCCAAAATATTTGCCATCATTTGATAGTCAACGGGCGTTCCGAATTCGGAAGCGATGCGGGTCTCTCCCACATGCCAGGAGATGAAGATAACGAGAAAAATACCGGTGATCCTTTGCAAAACGAACATCCAGTTCCGGAAAGTCCCGAATTCCTTCAGGTTAAATTTCGCCGTAAAGGCGATGTAGACGCCGTAAATGGCGTGGAACAGCAGAGGCAAAAAGATCACAAAGATTTCCAAAAAAAGACGAAAGGGCAGGTTTTCCATAAAATGGGCCGCCCGGTTGAAAGCCTCTTCACCCCTGGTTGCAAAATGGTTGACCATCAAATGTTGGACCAAGAAAATGCCTACTGGGACGACTCCCAACAGGGAGTGCAACCTCCGGTAAAAAAATTCGCGGTTACTGGCCATTTATCGCCTATACCCCCTCAGACAGAAAATAAATTATGAAACTATTTAGAACATCTTATGACAATTTCATGACATGTTTATTTTACTCTTAATATAATTTTCCGTCAAGAAAACGGATACACATTTAATAATTTTCAAAAATTTTTTCTTTGCCTTCCTTGTCCGCCGATCTTCGGTTTTCTCCGTAAAACAGCGGACGTCCCGGCAGACGAAAAAATATATTAATATAATTTCCGGAGCTAATTGCGCTGTCCGCAATAACTTGTCCCGCAAAACTTTGCGAGACCTGTCAAAAAAATTTTCCCCCATTTTTCGATGTAAAAATAGAGGAAATCATGCTTTGAACGGAGCAGCTAAAAAAATTCCCCCCAGGCGAAAAGGGCATAAAAAATGGATCCCCTTTGGTGTAAAATGAAATTATCACAAAATCACT
>Ga0207875_100216_pt1 | contig 39498 bp, 26 predicted proteins | sample CeladaPassage60A_FD_187476 | JGI IMG/M metagenome (GOLD analysis project Ga0207875, IMG submission 187476) | Cellulose-adapted microbial communities from the Joint BioEnergy Institute, USA - Passage3 60A (SPAdes) (version 2) | ecosystem: Engineered > Bioreactor > Continuous culture > Unclassified... | reverse complement strand
TGCGAAAAGGTACGAGTTGTGTTATGATGAGAGCGGGCCATGGTATTCCTCCTGTTATGTATGGGTTTGTGTCGACTTCATCATAACGGAATTACCGTGGCTTTTGTATATTTATTTTGTTGCATTTAATTTTACAATGAACCAAATCTATTGACTGTTAAAATCTTTTTATTTTAAAATTACTAACGAATATGAATACAAAAATATTTCCCATTCTTTTGATTCTATATGTAAAGAGAATGTCTTCCGAGCTATCAGAATTATAAAAGGGGAGATTTTTTTGAACATTTATATGATACTACCATCCTTTCTGCTCCTTTTGCATTAATGCGTGACAATATAGATGAAAAGAATTTTTCAGAAACTAAGCTATTTTCAGGATTATTTGCTATCCATTTACAATTAATGACGAACTTTTATCAAAAATTAATAATATATTATCAAATTTTTCAGAACTTAATGGAGAGCAAAGAGAAGATATACTACACTCGGTATATGAATCTATTTTAAAAAAATAAGTTTAATATTAAGAAAATTTAAAAATTTTGTAACTTGAAAGGAGCATTCCTGTTAGAAGTTTTTTCGGGGACTTGAATAAAAAAAGCCCTCTTGGTATGATTCGGGGGTGTCAATCACACGAATTGACCCCTAATTTGGATACCAAGGAGGACTATACGTGAATTCAATCTCAAACAAGAAGATTAGTCAAGTTACCTGTTGTCCGTCTGTGATATTGTCATATTGTAACGCTTCAGTGAAAATGTCAGTATGAGACAGAAGAGAATTCCATTGAGCAAAATGGAAGCGTTACAATGTCATTCGTCATTGGATCGAAGGGTATATCACGGGAAAACAAGCTGCTGAATTGTTATCGCTAAGTCTTCGTCAGGTTGATCGCCTCAGAAAACGAGTCCTTGAGGAGGATGAAAACGGAGTCATTCACAAAAACCGGGGCGAAAACCTGCACATGCCTTATCCGAAGACATCCGGCAAAAATCCTGAATCTCCACCAAAGTGATACATATCCGCACTGCAATGATGTCCATTTCTCCGAATGATTGGCCAAACAGGAGGGAATCCGGGTCAGCCCTTCTACGGTCCGTCGAATCCGATGCCAAGCCAACATCCCGCCCAAACGGAAACGGCGCCCGGCAAAGGTTCACCGCCCGAGAGAACCCTGGAGGAGGCAAACCAAGTCCTGCAAGGCTGATCTACGAACATAACGAGAAGTTTGCCGTAGCGCCTCTTGAACCGGAAAGTGCCTCTGTTCCTTAGGAACCAGGACAGTCCCTGGATTTGATTTCTTTGTTTTCGCGATCAACGGATGGTCGGACCTGGAGAAACCATCTCCTGCCGAGGAAAAACATTCATCCTCTACGTCCCAAGTCCAACCATTCCGGCCAATTTAACCAGTAGTGACCACCAATGTAAGATATACACATATTTAAGAAATAATGTTAGGAACTTTGTCGAAAAATATTTTTTTGACACCCCTGAAATGGCTACCATAACCTAATTTTCCTTTTAGCGTAATTTTGAACGTAATAGTTAGGACCTCCACATTCAACAGTACTTTAAATCTGAAAGGAAAGGAGACAATCCGAAAGTCAAACTAAGACTTTCTGGACAGCCCCTAATTTATTATTTCTTAATGAAATGGGTGACTTCCCATGTTCTTTAAATTGTTGACATTTTATACCAAACAGTTGTTAAAATCCCGTGTATACATCGGTACGCACTTATTTGTCATTCTAATGTTAATTATTAATATGATATTAAATGAAAAAGAAAGTCATTATAATAACTTTGGCAATTTTGTCGGAGACATGGCTGTAATCATTCACGCAGCATTTCTTATTTTTATTGTCTGCTTTTATATATTTTTATCTAATGAATATAGATATGGCTCAGAACAGTTTTTTGCGGGCAGCGTAAAAATTTCTGTATTAAAATTAATCGCTTTGTTTGTTAATCACTTTATTATCCTTACTATATTCACTGCTCTGCAAATCATTATTGTTCTAACCTACTTTTATTTCAAAGATATTAAATTTTCGGGCTTTTATCTAGAAACGGCCGTGTATATTTTTTATTACTGGTTTGCCCCATCCATCCTTGCATTTTTTATCGGGATATTGCTTGCGCTGTATTTTGGGAGAAAACATATCACTTATGCCATCATAATTGGTATTTGGCTAATTATCGGGCCAATGAATACAGAGTTTTTTTATAACTTCTTTGTCTCGCTTCATGCAGGAGACATAGGACAATTGCTATATTTATATCCCTTAAATTATTCTAACGTGTACCGTGATGTTATCGGATATAATATAAACCTTTCGTCTTTCTTGGCCTTTCTGATATGGTTACTTATTATTAGTTCATTAATAATAGCCAGTTTGATTAAGGGATCACATACTAAAAAAGTTAAACTGGCCAGTTTATTTATAAGTTTATCTTTTATTATAGTTGCTTTAAGTATATTACCATATGCCATAAAAGAAAAAATTCCTGCATTTAACTATAACAAAATTTTAGAAGAAGCAAAGTATTCTCAGAACCGAACGCCTGACATACAAGATGAATTATTGTCTTATGATATAAGAAATTATAAGATTTCCATTCATCGAAAAGACAAAGTGAAGGCAACAGTAGAAGTTGATCTGGATCTTTGGAAAGAAGATTCCGAACAAATCGCATTTTCTCTTTACCACTCAATGAAAGTAAACAATGTAAAAAATAAAAAAGGGGATCGGATAAAATTTTCCCAACAAGGTGATTTTGTTTTTATTCATGAACCAACAGATCCATTGATCTTTGAATATACGATGGAAGATTCAGCTTTGTTGCCCGCATCGAAGAAATATTTGTTTTTACCCAGCTATATAAATTGGGTTCCGAAAAAGTCGAATAGTCCCCAATTAAAACTTGATCAGCCTATTGAAGAAGATAGAATAATTGTATCCGGCCAGGAACCGGCCGACTACGAATTAGAAATAACAGGTATCGATAATTACTATACAAATCTTCCGAAAAAAGGGAAAAATACATATAGCGGGAAACAAGTTAACGGCGTGACTTTAATTGCGGGTGCCATTCAAAAAGAAAGAATGGAAGATATTTTATTGATATATCCTCAATCTTGGCCGGATGTAAAAGAGGGGTGGAACCATTATTATGCCGCTTTAAAGGAAACCCACAATTATTTGAACAATATGTTCAATTTGGGTAAAGATCGTATCCCGGATGAGATTGTATTTTTAACTCCATATTCAAAATATAGTTCTTTTTTAACGAGTGACCACTTATTCATTCATCATGCAACCTTATATGAATTGGGAGCAGCGGTGCATGAAATTCCAGAAATGTATATCCCGGGAATCCTTTGGAGTGATGTTCAAACGGGCAATATGGATCCCGGTTTAATAGAAGCTTTTAATGAACTGCTTAATGATTTTTTATATGAGGAAATCGAATACGACACGGATATTTATTATCGATCAATGATTGGTCTTCAACCTCTTGATGCCACAATACGCTATGAAGATATTCATGCATTAGGTATAGATGCTTTTTATGAAAATTATTCAAACATGTCGAAACAAGAAAAGAAAAATTTTTTAATAAGTTGGTATGAAAACTTCACATCGATCGAAGATTGGGATGAGGCAACCTTGTTTATGGAGCGCTTTTTAAAGGAGAATCGGTAATGATACAGGTTTCCGGCTTAAGTAAAAGAATTAAAAAAACTAAAGTCCTGAATAACGTTAATCTCAATATAGAGGGCATATATGGTTTAATTGGCCCCAATGGTGCAGGAAAAACAACATTATTAAGAATCCTTTCAAGCCTAACTTCGATGAATGAAGGTAAAATTTTTATAAACGGAAAAGATTACACAAATGGAAGATATGTAAAAGCAAATAAATATATAGGCTATTTACCTCAGAATTTCATGATATATCCGAAACTCACCGTATTTGATGCATTGGATCATTTGGCCCTGTTGAAAGGAATGACGGAAAAAAAATTAAGGGAGGAAAAGATCATTCATTCTTTAGAACAAGTGAATTTATTAGACTATCGGGAAATGAAAATGAGTGAACTTTCAGGAGGTATGAGAAGGAGAGTAGGAATTGCACAATTATTGCTTGATGAACCTTCTGTTTTATTATTTGATGAACCCACCGCAGGATTAGATATTGAAGAAAGAATACGGTTTCGGAATTTAATAAAGAAATTAGGTAACCAACATACGATTTTAATATCGTCCCATATTATTGAAGACATCGAGTTTTTGGCAACTAAAATAAGCATTTTAAAAAAAGGAAATGTTTTGTTCGAGGGAACTCCGGATTGTTTAAAGAAAAAGGCGGAGGGAAAAATATGGACAAAACAAATTCAAAAAAATGAGTTAAATGACTTTATCATCCATGAAGACGTCATTTCCATATATGAGGAACAAAATCATGTTACCGTAAGAATATTTTCAGAAAATGCTTTAAACGATAATTATGAATTGGCTGCACCAAGGCTGGTGGATGGATATTTGGCGGTTATCAGGGAGGCGCATCCATGACAAAAAAGTTGGAAAATCTTTATTTCTTGTTTAAAATCGACTTCAAACAAGCGGGATCGGTATTTTTTTTCCCGGCAATCATGTGGCTTGTCTCCGTTCTTCAATTAATCATGCAAAACCCTCAGAATGAGAGTGATCGATTAAATAGTATCATTCTTTTTCAGGGAATTTATCTCCCTTTTGCAGGCTGGGGACTGATGTACAGGCTGAAAGAAATATATGAAGACGGAGCGAGTGAGACTTTATTCCCGTACTATCGTTCCTATCTGATCATCGATATAAGCCGTTATCTTTCAATCCATTTCATCGGGACTATGATTTGGTGTTTATTTTTTTCAATGAAATATAGTATTACCATCATTTGGCCGATTCATATGATCCATTTCTTCCTGATAACCCTGTTATTTATGTTTTTAAGTACAGCTTTAATACTAATCATAAAAAACATCGAGTTTTCATTAACGGTTTTATTTGTCTATGTGGTTATAGAACTGGCCACATTAGGAGAATATATGCCTTGGCCCCACGTTTTTATATTTAGGCCTGCCATAATGGAAGATATTCAATTGATATACAAGCTCATTTCAATTTGTATTTATATTGTTATCTTATTCTTCACGACATTTTTTTTAATAAGGAAAAGCCCGGATCATTCCATAAAATAATTTAGGCTATTGGTTTCAATATCATTTGAAAGGGGAATAGGTAATGGGATTATACTATTTTTTAATGCTAATTATTGGAATAATAATGGTTGTGCTGGGCTACAAGAAGAGCGAATCAAATACTTCAAAAATTACTCTGATTGTGATTGGTTTAATATTGATAATATTATCAATATACCTTTTAAGGTAATGCCCGGAACAGTATTTGACTGACAAGAACAAGGGTCGCCAAATGGCGGCTTTTGTTATGGTAAAAAACTAAAAATAACAAATTGGTACATAAATGTGGTAAGCGTAAAATAATCCCCATCTGTTAATGATGATGTATAAAATTTTGTGTAAAGCATTTTGCCAGACCAAAAGAAAAAAGGCAGGGTATTCTCGGATTGGAAGAAAAACATTCCAGAGAAAGGAGAACCCTACCTATATCTATCTAAAGGTATATCGAATATCGACTGGGCAAATCGACCGGAAAATGCCATTCGTCAGTTTGTGAAAGAAAAATTAGAGCTGATTATAAGGGGAGAAATCAAAAATTTCCTCGAAATCGAACAGAAGACACGTCCAATATGAGAAACGGCTACTATCAACGATCAATTATTACGATTATGATGCTCGGACATCTGCCGGCTGCGTCGATTCCGCCGGTTTTTTGTATTTTTACCCAATCCCTCCATTTTGGTTTCCCGTCGCACCGGACGCGCTTCATCCTTCTCTCAATCGAGTTCACTTTTCCAGCGGATTTTTTCCCCCTTCCGACAAATGTGATAGTATTTACACAAACAAGGAAACGAATTGTGGATTGCGATCCGTTTCGCATGCCGGAAGAAAAATAGGATTCTATACATGAAGGTTTATATAATGGACATGATTGTCCATAGATTTTTTTTCTGCCGCTGTTTACAATAAATGTGAGTGAATTTGGCTGTTGAACCTGGAACGAAAACATGGGGATTTCGTCGATCGGATGGAAGGTGTGCGGGGTCCGTCCGGCAGGGATGGATTTTCTGTCCCAAGACATTGCCGCCGAAACGGAGCAGCAGCAAGGACGATGGACCGTTTTATCCCGAACCTTTTGCGGGCGCAAGGAAAGACCTTTGCATCCTATGGAAATGAATCCATCCCTTTTGCCCGGATGGAGGAAAAACAATCGCGCTTTTTCCCGGCTTGACGATAACACAGGAGAAGCCGTGACACGGGGTCCAGGGAGACGTTATTGCCGCATTGTTAAAGAATTGAAGGAGAACATTGGAAAGTCTTTGATCCCTTACAAAAACAACATTCCCAAATTTCCGGATTTTTAGGCAGAAACGAATAACCTTGAGTTTAACGATTTTCACTTATTTATTTTCCGGATTGAAGGTGAGCAGCGTGAGGATGGAACCGTACAAAAAGGTGGTGGAGGCCAGCTATTTGACCGCGGACAAGGTTTGGAGCTACCGGGCGATCCTCCATTATTTTTACAAACAGCATGAACGGATGCGCGAATTTATTTTCCCGGAAGAGGTCTTTGCCTATTTAAAAGACCAGCCGGGATTTGAACGGTACACCTTCGAAGAACTACAGCAGGATTTGGATCAGTTGGTGAAATGGAATAATTTGATAGCCACTCAGGATCCCCGCAAGGCACGGACCATCGAGGAGTTTAAAAGAAAAAGGTTCCGCTATCAATGTACGCCCTATACCGTCGAATTCGAACGGATGCTGGAACAAATGGAAAAGAGCGGCGAAGGGTTCGGGGGATCCTTGGAAAAGAAAGAGTTTGAAAGGTTGTACCAATCTTTGGGCCTCCTGCATCAAATCCTCACCAAGGGGGATTACCCAAGCGACGATGAATGTTCCCAGATCTGGAACGATTTGTTCGGCTATTTCCGCACCATCGTGAAAAACACTTCCGACTACATGGCGTATTTAAACAGCGTCGAAGTGGAAGAAAGAATGCAGTCGGAAAGCTTTCTGGTTTATAAGGATCAATTTACCGCCTACTTGCGGGATTTCATCATCGGTCTGCAGCAAACGGCCCAAAAAATCAAAGCCGTTTTACAGGAGATTTCCTTGGATCGGCTGACCCCGTTCATCCAGCGGGTCGTTGCCCATCAGCTGCAAATTCCCCGTTTTGACGGCATCCAAAAAGAACAAAAGGAAAAGATCGATGAACTGAAAGATAAATGGCTCTCCCTTCATTCCTGGTTTCTCGGCAACGCCTACGGGGAAAGCGTTTATGAAGAATTGGAAAACCGCACGAATGAACAGATTCGGAGAATCACCCGGATCATCCAGCGGTTGGGGGAACGGCATCATCTCTTCCGCAGCCGAAAGCGGGATTATTTGCACTTGGCAAAATGGTTCGATTCCCTCGAGAATCTGGAGGAAGCCCACCGCCTTTCAGCCGTCGTATTCGGCGTTTTTCATACCCGGCATTTTTACGGCGACCAGATCCCGACGGACAATATCCATACCGACGTATGGGAAGAAGAACCGATCCGTTTCGAAACGAAACCGAAAATACGGAATTACCGGGAAAAAACGAAGGCGGGAGCCATCGAAAGCAGGAAAGATTTAAAGGAAAAGATGCGGGAAGCCTATTTGCGGGAAAAAAGGCTGGAACAACAGGCGATCGGGAAATATATGCGCGGCAACGAGATCCGTCTGGAAGAGATTCCCTTCATTGAAAGCCATGTGAGAAAAATGTTTTTGACTTGGATCTCCAAAGCGACCGCCCGGGCGGACAGGGTGATCAAAACCGAACACGGGCGGACGGTCAAAGTCCACATTGCCAAAGACCGGAGAATTCTCTTGCGCTCGGACGACGGCGTTTTGGAAATGCCCGCGATCACGTTTCAGTTTCTTGATGCCGATCGGGAAGAAACGGTACCGGCGAAATCATCGCTCTCCTAACATCAATGGCCATGATCCAGAAACCTTTCCGCAAGCGCCGGGTTCGATCAAGGAAAGCTATTGCAAGGTGCCCCGTAGGTGCGCGTCAAAAATCCTTCTCGGGTTTTGATCAAGGAATCTTTTGCCCGATTCCGATTTCCGGGAAACGGCCGCAAGGGAGGGTGGAAAAATTGGAAGAACGGAAGTTCGACGAAAAGGCGGAAACCGCCTTAAGGCTGCTGTTTGAAAATTTTTGGATCTTGCGGGAAGAAAACCCCGAACAATACCAGCTGATCCGTGAGCGGGAAAGGATATTAAAACGGTTTATCGATGAAAAATTCGGTTACTCCTTGATCGTTCATCGCCATTTTATCAAATTGGAAAAAACCCCCGTTGAACCGGAGGCCTGGATGGGGATCCTGGACTTTCAGAGTGTCCGGGATTATGCGATGTTTTGTTGCGCCCTGGCTTTTACCGAGTCGAAGCAAGTGGATGAACAATTCCTGCTTTCGGAAATTTGCGAAGACATCAAAGACATGTATCCCGGAGAATTTCCCATCGATTGGACAAATTACAATGACCGGAAATCGTTGATCCGGGTGATCAAATTCATGGAAAGATTGTCCCTCTTGAAGCGGGTGGAGGGGGATATTGAAAAATTCGCTTCCCACGAAAAGGAGGAAGTCCTCTATGAAGTGACGGTGTATGCCCGTTATTTTATGCGGACCTTTCCCGACGATCTGAGCGAATACGCCTCGGCGGAAGAAATCTTGCGGGCGGAATGGGAAAGGCAATCGGATGTCCGGAGAAAAAGGGTGTACCGGAAACTGTTTTTGTCGCCGGCCGTCTGCCGGGAAGGGGAGGATGATGCGGATTTTTTGTACATGCGGAATTTCCGGAACCGGCTGCGGGATGATATCGAATCCCACACCTCCTTACGTTTGGAACTTTTTAAAAATGCCGCCTTTCTCGTCGCCGACGAAAAACATCCGGAATTCACCCTCTTTCCCGATCAAAGGGCGATATCGGACATTGTGCTGCATCTTGGCTCCCTTTTGCGGGAGAAGATTACCGAATTCCCTCCCGACGAATACGGAAGGATCCGAATGACGAAAGTGCAATTTTCCGACCTCATGAAAGAGCTGAAGAACAAGTACGGGTACGGCTGGAGCAAACAGTACCGGGAAGGGACGGCGGCTTCATTGGAAAGCGATGTGATCGAACTCCTGAAAGAATGGGAGCTGCTCGAAGCGGAGGAGTTTACCGGTTCCTATCTTTTCAAACCGGCGATCGGACGATTATCCGGACATTATCCGAAGGATTTTTCCGGGGAGGCAAAGGAGGAAGTTGATGGTGGAGAAACGGAATAAATGGAGGCTAAGCCGGGCGGGACTCCTGAATTTTTGGTATTACGACGAGGAAATTTTTCATTTTTCCAACGGAAAATTATTGCTCCGCGGGGCGAACGGTTCGGGAAAGTCCGTTACGATGCAAAGCTTGATCCCGGTTTTATTGGACGGAAAAAAATCGCCGGACAGGCTCGATCCCTTCGGTTCGAAAGCGAGGAAAATGGAAGATTACCTGTTGGGGGAGAAGGATGTTTCCCAGCTGGATGAACGGACGGGGTACCTGTTTCTCGAATACGTCAAAGAAGAGACGAATCAATATTTGACGACGGGAATGGGGATGCAGGCGAAAAAGGATAAAGGCGTCCAATCTTGGTATTTTGTGATTACCGACAACCGCCGCATCGGCATCGACTTCTTCCTGTATGAAAAAGAATCTCACGCCGGGAAGGAGCAAAAAATTCCCTTGTCCCGCACCCAACTGCAAAACCGGATCGGCGGCGGGGGATACGTGGTTCAATCCCAAGGCGATTATATGGATCTGGTGAACAAGTATATTTTTGGCTTCGAGGATCTGGAGGCCTTCGAAGATTTGGTGAAATTGCTCATTCAATTGCGCAGCCCGAAATTGTCCAAGGAATATCGCCCGAGCGTCATCCATGAAATTTTGGAAGAGGCGCTGCCGCCCTTATCCGATGAAGATTTGCGCCATTTGTCCGAAACGGTCGAAAACATGGACCAGGCGAAGCAGCAAATCGAGCAATTGGAAAGGGAGCGGGAAGCCCTTTCAAAGCTGATCCGGCGTTATGATGTCTACAACCGGTACCGTCTGGCGGAAAAAGCCCATGAATATTTGCAATGGCAAAAGCGGCGAAGCAAAGAAGAAAAGAAGCTGCAAGAAAAAGAGAGAGAAAAGGGCGCCCTTGAGGGAATGATCCGCCAATTGACGGAAAGGGAGCGGGAATTGCGGCAGCAGCTTGCCGTTTTGGAACAAAAACAAGAGAGGCTTGCGGGACACAGAGTTTGGAACTTGGAAAAGGAGAAGCGGGAGGAAGAAGAACGGCTCCGGGAATTGACGGGAGAATACAACAAGAAAGACGGACAAAGGGATGAAAAACGGAAGGCCGAATGGAAACAGAAGGAAACGGTCGGCCGTTTGGAAAAAGAATTGGCGGACTTAAAACGCCGGATGGAAGATCACTTGCATGAAATGGAAAGCTTGGCCGAAGAAGCCTCCTTCCGCCAACATGCCGCCAACGCGGGAGAATTTCAGCGGAAATGGGAAAGGGAATTTGATTTTTCCTTGTGGGAAAAAGAAGCGGAAACGCATTATCAAGAGCTGGAAAACATCGGCGGCCTTTTGCGAAACTATGAACAATTGAAAGAAAAGATCCAAGAATACCAGAAAAGGATCGGGGAGATCAACAGGGAAATCGACGGGCTGCGCCGGGAAGAAGAGGAATGGCGCAGGCTCTTTGATAACGACAAGCAAAGAAAGATCGAGGAGATCTTTTCCTGGGCCAAGGATCATCCCTTCCTGCAAGTTCCGGAAGAAACCCTGCGGCAAGCCGCCCGTTGGACGGATCAACTGTATGAACCGTATCATTACGAAGCGATCCGGCAATTGTTTTTTGAGGTCTTTCAAAACTACCAGCTGCAAATGAATGAGAAAATCGCCAAGGTAAACAATCATCTCCAGTCCTTGCAGGAAAACATCCGATTTAAGGAAGCCGAATTGGAATCGTGGAAAGGAAAACGGGATCCGGAGCCGCCGGGAAGGAGCGACGCCACGCGGGAGGCGAGAAAATGGCTGGCGGAGAATCACTATCCGTTCATTCCCTTTTACGAAGCCGTCGAATTCCGTGACCACGTGCCGAAGGAAGTGCGAAACCGTTTGGAGGCGGCGCTCTTGGACGCGGGGATTTTGGATGCCCTGATCACCAAGCGAAATACGCCGATCAGGCATGATCGGGTGCTTGTCCCCGCCCCGAAAATGTTGGCCCATACTTTGGCGGATTATTTAAAGCCGGACGTCCCGGAGGAATCTCCCATATCGAGGGAGACCGTCGATGAGATTCTCCTTTCCATCCTCGTGGATGACCGTTCAGAGGCGGCGGTTTCCTTTGCCGTCAGGGAAGACGGTTCCTACGAAATCGGATTATTGAAGGGACATGCCGTTCCCGTCGATTCGGTCCGCTTTATCGGGAAAACGGCCCGAAAACGGTTCCGTGAGGAGCAGATCCTCCGCCTGACGGAAGAGATCGCCGCACTGCAAAGGGAAATCGGCGATTGGGAGGGAACCTTGAAATCTTACCAGGAAGAGATTTACGCCGCCAAAGAGGCCATGGCCGCCTTTCCCGGCGATGCCGACCTCCAGGAAAGTTTTCATCAGATAAAACATATCAGGGCTGACATCGAATGGCGGGAAAAGGAGCGGAGCCGGACGGACGGTCAAATGCAGGCGTCCCTTTCCGAATTCCAGCAGATCAAACGGGAAATCGACCGGGCCGCAAGGGATTTCAATATCGAGAAAAGTTTAGCGGCTTACGACGAAGCCAAGCGGTCGATGCGGAGCTACGAACAAACCCTCCATCAATTCAGGCAGGCATACACCAATTACCGCGTGAAAAGCGATCATTTGGCCGCGGCAAAAGAATGGCACGACACCCTGATTCGCGAAATCGATGAGTTGACCGGCGAACTGTATGCCATAAAAGATAAAATGGAAATATGCAGGACGAACGTGGCGGAAATCGAGAAACAGCTGCGGCTGGCCGGCGTGGAAGAGATTCGGAAACAGATTCGGGAAGTTCAACGGGATTTGGCGGAATGCAAACGGGAGTTGGAAACCGTCCGCGACACTTTGCCGCGCAAACAGGCCGAGTCGGACAGGGTCGCCTCGGAAATCCGGGAATGGAAGAATAAGCTGGACTTCACCCGCCATATGATCGAGGCCTGGAAGGAGGCTTTTTCCCGCGAATGGCAGTATCAATTCGTTCCCGCCCCGGATGAACTTTCCGATTGGGACGAACGGGCCAAATGGGTAATGGAACAATTTGGCCGCCTTTTGCAAGAAAAAGACAACCAATCGGTCGATTCCCAATTGTCCCAGATTTTTAATGAACAATATACGAATTTGATCGAATACCGAATGACGGACATACCGGCCGAATTGCCCCCATTCCCGTGGATGGATGGAGATTATCCGGAAGAACAACAGGCCGTGATCAAATTTTGGAAAGAAAAGTCAATAAGGCGGATCATCCAATTGGATTATTTCGGGAAGCAGGTCAGCCCCTATTATGTCAAGGAAATGATCGAAAATGAGCTGGAACGGCAGAAAAGCATCTGGAATGAGCAGGACGAAAAATTGTACAAGGAAATCTTGTATGGTTCGATCGGAAATAAGCTGCGCGTGCGCATCCAACGGGCACAGGAATGGACGAAAAAGATGGATCATCTGATGCAATCGCGGGACTCCTCCTCCGGCATATCCTTTTCCATCCGGTGGAAACCGAAAACAGCGGAAACGGAGGAAGAATTGGATACGGAAGAGCTGGTCCGCTTATTGCAGCTGGATCCCCGCCTGTTGAAAGAGACCGATTTTCAAAAAGTCGTGGAACATTTCCGTTCGAAAATTAACCGGGCGAAAGAAACGGCGGAAGGAAAGGGTGCGGGAAATACCCTGCTCGAGGAGCTGAAAGGAGTATTGGATTACAGGCGTTGGTTTTCCTTTACTTTGTATTATCAAAGAAAAGGGGAACCGAAAAAGGAATTGAAAGACCGTGCCTTTTACAAATTCAGCGGCGGCGAAAAGGCGATGGCCATGTATATTCCCCTGTTCAGCGCCATATATTCCAGATATTTGGAAGCCGCCCCCGATGCGCCCCGCATCATCGCGCTGGATGAGGCCTTCGCGGGCGTTGATGAAGAAAATATTAATTTGATGTTTGGGATCGTCGAGGAATTGGGCTTTGATTATATCATGAATTCCCAAGTTTTATGGGGCGATTACGAGTCGGTGAAAGAATTGTCCATTTACGAACTCGTGCGGCCGAAAAACCAAAATTTTGTGACCTTGATCCGTTATCACTGGGACGGCAACCACAGAAGGCTGATCACGGAGGATGAGGAAGATCTTGAGGATGATTCGCGTTCACCTGCCCAAGGCCGCCCGTCCGGGGATGAGGAAGAGGAAGTTCTTGAGAAGGCCTGATTTAAAGCGGATCCTAGAAGTCACTATGACCGAATTTGAACCGAGGGATTGGGCCGTTGGCAGCCATGGAACGGTAAACTTGAAGCCGCGGTTCGCGAATATTGGAATTTTAAAAAATATGGATTTGGACATATGAAAATCATAAATTTGCGGGGGCTGTTTTGGCAGCCATGGCTTCGGCAAGAATGTAATCCGTAATGTGCGGCCGGGCTGCATTACCGTCCTGTTTTCGGATACCGGAGTTCAACGGACATGGGTGAGAAGGAAAGGTTCAAATCCGAACGCCTTCCGACGAGATTCTTTGAGATTCTATCCGAACCGACTTCCGCCGGCTTTTTGAGATCTTGTCAAAATTGAACGTCGTCCGGTGACGAAAGCGAGGAAGGACGGGTTCAAGACCATCTGCCAAGTCCGATCCGGATGCCGTCCAATAAGGGTGAATAGCGATGAATGAGATCCGGAGAGAAGCGGTCAACTATTTCAAAAGCGAAAAAGCTTATCATTCCCTGTTTAAAAAGTTCAGGGAAAAATACCAATCCATCGGCCGGATCGGCGGGACCGTCCCCGTCCGGTTCTTTTCCAAAGAGGAATTGGCCGTGTTCGCCAAGTTTTTCGGTGTCAGCGTTTCCGAACTGGAAAAAAAAGGTTCCCTTTCTTTGCAAAAATTTGAGGAGCAATTGGAGAAAACCAGATTTCAGGGGATCGGTCTGAAAACGCTGCTCGACGATTTTTTCGGGGAAGTCATCTATTCCAAAAAAGAAATGGAACGCCGGAAAGAAGAGGAGCGGATAGAAAAATTTTCCGTTCTGAAGAAGAGCTATCCGGTTTTGGCCGAATGGCTCGATTATGTTTCCGAAAAACACGGGGACAGCCGGTGGATCCTCCGTCTGGCCGAAGAGGATTTCGGCCGTTTCAAAGCGTATGCGGACCAGTTGGCGAAAGCGGTCCGGTCATTGCCGGAAAAACCGGAGCGATTGCCTTTTTTCAGCCAAAGGATTACGTCCAATCCCCATTCCTTCGATGTCCATACGGAATTGGGAAAAATGTTTTTGCATCTTTTGGCGTTCCTATTGGACGGTACGGCCTCCCGCTTTCCCCATACGACGGAAGAAATCAATGATTTGTTAAATGAATACGGGATTTATCGGGACGATCTTTTGAATTTTGCCACGATGAGCGGGTTTTTCGCGGAAGGGGAGGACGGCGCCCTTCATCCCGTGTGGAAGGCGTCGGCGGAATCGCAAACGGTCGTCCATTATCCGTTAAGGGCGCTCGTCCGTTTGAAGCGGATTTACCCGCGAATAGGAAAGAAAGTCTGGATCGTGGAAAATTCCGGCGTTTTTTCCACGCTGCTGGACGAGGCGCCGGAAGCCCCGATCATTTGCGCCAACGGGCAGTTTAAGCTCGCAACCTGGTTCGTCCTGGAAAAACTGGCCCGGGAAGGATGCACATTTTATTATTCGGGCGATTTCGATCCGGAAGGATTGGGAATGGCGGAACGGTTGATGGACCGGTTCCCCGGCCGGGTGCGGTTGTGGCGCCTTTCGCTGGAGGATTATCGGAAAAGCAGGCCAGCGGAAGAAATCAGCCCGACCCGTCTGGAAAAATTAAAAGGGATTGATCACGCGGACTTAAAGCCGGTAGCCGAGGAGATGGAAAAATCGAAAAGGGCGGGCTACCAGGAATCGTTGATCGAATGGCTGGTGAAGGATTTGAAAAACGAAAACGGATGAAGAGACTCGCCAAGAATCATGAAACCAATGATCCGTCAGGATTCGAAAAACGGAAGCGGATGAAGGTTATGTCAAGAAGGATAGAACCGTTGAACCGTATCAATTGTGAAGAACGGATACGGATGAAAGGGCCGGCTGTATGGCGGATTGCAAGCCCCGGATGAGGGGGGCGGTTTTGTGTATGGCAGACGATGAGGCCTGCTGAATGGCGATTTGCAAGCCCCGGACGAAGAGGCCGTCCGGAATGACGGAACCCATTTTCCGCATGCCGACGGCCGCCGGCGGACGGAACCATCTTCCGAAAATGGAAGAAGGCCGAGGAGTTGTGTAAAAAGAAGCAGGCGCGAAACGGTCCTTATTGCCGAGACTTGAACCCGGCAAACGGGACGCGAAAATTTTACAACGATTTGGACTTTACCCGGAGATGGGTATTTTTCCTCTAAGCCCCCGACAGGCGGGCCGATACGCAAAAGGTCCGGTATGCTGAAGGCGTTCGATATTATTCACCGGTATTTTGTCCCTATCGACGAACCGGTTGAACGTTTGATCTGAAAGCGTCCGATTCTGTTCACCGGTATTTCCAAGGAACGGCGATGACCCAATAAGCTCGAAAGACAGCGGGAAAGGTGCGCGCATGGCAAATCTTATCGCCGAATAACGTGCCGGTCCATCCGTAAATCGTGGGAAAAGCGGTTCCCTGCAAGCATGAACATTGGCCAAAAGGAAAAGGCATCCCGGAGATTATCGGGATGCCCTAAACGATGCCTTTTGCACCGGGCCGGCGGGGGCGAAGGATGCCTTTGCTTGCGGAGGGGGAAGGCAGCCGGCTCCGGAAAGAGCTCCCGCATCATCCTTCTTCCTTCCGAAAACCGGGATTCCCGCCGCCCCATATGCCCCGGCTTTTCCTCAGCAGCAACGGGAAATTTTTCCGCCTTTGGCGTTGTACCGTTCCTCGAGAAATTCGCAGAAAAACTCTTTCCTCGATTTGATCGGTTCTCCGGGATGTTTTTCCTTCATATGTTCCACATAGGTCTCATAGCAAGGCACGCCGACGAGCAAACTGATGAACTGTTTCCGGTAGCTCCAGGCATTTTTTAACCATGCCCGCATGACGGTCCCTCCTGTTTTCCTTTCATTTCGTTCAAGTGTTGACATTCCGCGGGACATATTCCGCTTCAAACAGAGTGACTTCCTGATCCCTCATGACATTCAGCCACAATCGGAGGGCGGAGAAAAACACGATGACGACCACGAGGATGAAGATGGCGCACAGGGCGGCGTCCACATAATCGTTGAAGATCACTTGCCGCATTTCCGCCATGGATTTCGCCGGCGCCAATACTTCCCCGTTATTGTAAGCCTCTTTAAACTTGGCGGCGTGGGACATGAAGCCGATGGCCGGATTGGAATGGAAGATTTTTTGCAAGCCGGCCGTCAGCGTGACGAGGAGGAGCCACGCCGTCGGCAGCAAGGTCACCCACGTGTACTTTTTCTTGCCCATCTTAAACAGGATGGTCGTGCCGAACAATAGGGCGATTCCCGCCAGCATCTGGTTCGAGATGCCGAACAGCGGCCACAGCGTGTTGATGCCCCCCAACGGATCGATGACGCCCTGGTAGAGGAAATAGCCCCAGAAGGATACGCAGAGGGCGGTTGCGATCACATTGGGGATCCACGCTTCCGTATTGGCAAAGGGCTTGTAGAACGTCCCGATGATTTCTTGGATCATGAAGCGGCCCACCCTGGTTCCGGCGTCGACCGTCGTCAGGATGAACAGGGCTTCGAACAGGATGGCGAAGTGGTACCAGAAGGCCATAAAGCCGGGACCGCCGATGACATCGGAAAAGATTTGGGCCATCCCGATCGCAAAGGAAGGCGCTCCGCCCGTCCGGGACAGGATCGTTTCTTCTTCGATTTTGTCGGCCACGTCGGTGATCATCTCGGGGGTAATGCTAAAGCCCCAGGAAGAGATGGTCGCGGCCGCCGTTTCCGGATCGGCGCCGATGGCTGCCGGCGGGCTGTTGATGGAAAAATAAATCCCGGGCGTCAGGACGCAAGCCGCCACCATCGCCATAATCGCCACGAAGGATTCGGTGAGCATCGCCCCATAACCGATGGGCCGCGCGTGGGATTCCCGTTCGATCATTTTTGGCGTCGTCCCGGAAGAAATGAGGGAATGGAATCCGGATACGGCGCCGCAGGCGATGGTGATGAACAGGAACGGGAACAGGTTGCCCGAAAAGACCGGGCCCGTACCGTCGATGAATTTGGTGACGGCCGGCATGTGCAATTCCGGCATGGCGATGAAGATCCCGACGGCCAGCGCCGCGATCGTACCGATTTTTAAAAAGGTGCTCAAATAATCCCGCGGTGCGAGCAAGAGCCAAACCGGCAGGACGGAAGCCACGAAGCCGTAGATGATCATCAGGATGGCGATCGTTTCCCCGCTCAGGCTGAAGATTTCCGAAAGCTGGGGATGTTCGCCGACGTACCGGCCGAAAAGAAGGGCTAAAAATAATAAAATGATGCCGATCAATGAAGCTTCCCCGATGCGCCCCGGGCGGATAAACCGCATGTAGATGCCCATGATGATGGCGATCGGTATCGTGGACGCCACCGTAACCAATCCCCAGGGGCTGCCGACCAGCGCCTTGACGACGACCAGGGCGAGAACCGCGAGCAGGATGATCATAATTCCCAAGATGCCGATCATCGAGACGATTCCGGTCCATTTCCCCATTTCTTCCTTGATCATTTCCCCGAGCGACTTTCCGTTGCGGCGGATGGATGCGAATAAAATGATAAAATCTTGGACCGCACCGGCTAGAACCACCCCGACGATGATCCAGAGCGTTCCCGGCAAATAGCCCATCTGCGCGGCAAGCACCGGTCCGACCAAGGGCCCCGCGCCGGCGATGGCGGCAAAATGGTGACCGAAGAGAACGACCCGGTTCGTCGGCACAAAGTCTTTCCCGTCATTATTGACTTCCGCGGGGGTCTTGCGGTTGTCGTCCAGCTCAAAAACCCGCCTGGCGATATACTTGCTGTAGAACCGGTAGGCCACCGCGTAAATGCAAAGGGCGGCGGTGACGAGCCAGATCGAATTGATCGTTTCGCCCCTTTTCAGAGCCACAATCCCGAAACTCACGGCGCCAAGCGCGGAAATGATTCCCCAGATAACGATCGATTTAAGCGCTTTCAAAAAGCTGTTCCCTCCTTTGGCATTTTTTCATAAAAAGGATGGCGTTTAACAAACATAAAATATCATATTCCTAATATTTTAACAAGAAAAAATAAACGGAGAATTTGTCTAATTTTGACAAAATATGTTGATGGTCGAAGAAAAAATCAAAAATGAAAAAGCAGGGGGATACCCTGCTTTTCAGCTGTGACGCAGAAAAATTGCATGTCAAGGGCGGTGCCCTTGGCGTCGTAAATGGGTGTGTGTTCCTTATCGCCCCAAATAGGAATGGCCGCAAATGGAGATGCAAAAGATGCAAAGGCGGAAGTATATCACGGGCTGCCGGGATTTTCCCGCACGTGGCATTGGAAAACCACCGAACGGTTTTGCCGCCGTACACCCCGGCCGGGAGGCCCGCCGCCCGCGGAAGAATTTACCCGGTTCTTCCATAGGATGAGGCGCACCCCGGCCCTAATCCAGATCCTACCATGCCGGATGCGGGCACTCCGGTTCCATGAAGAACGGAAACCCATTCCTTTCCGTTCAGTTCCCTTTCTTAATGCCGTGCAAAACGATTTGTACAAAATTTTCCAGTTCCGTCTCATCATCCAAAAAGGCGTTTTCCGGCATTAGGACGAAACGGGAGACGAAGAAACTGAACACGAAAGTAAAAATCGTTCTGGCGAGGGACTGGGCCGGCAGATCTCTGATTTCGCCCCGCTCTTGAAAATGAACGATCGTTTGCCGGATGCGCTGAAAGACGTTTTCAGTAAAATGAGGAACGATTTCATTGCGGAAATCTTCGTTGTACAATAATTCCTTTATAAAAACCTGAAAAATTTCCCGGTTTTCCTTAAAGAATTGGTAACGGTTTTTCAACAAGGCCCGGAAAAAATCATCGAAGGAATCCATCCCTTTGCCGGAAATTTCCCGAAAAACGCTTTCCGCCATGCCCGGCAAGGATTCTTTCAGAAAGGGCAACAGGATGGAAAGCAATAGATTTTCCTTTGTGCCGTAATGGCGAAAGATGGTGCCTTCCGCCACGCCGGCCCGCTTGGCGATTTCGCTGGTCGACGTGTTGGCGTAGCCCTTTTCGGCGAATAATTGGACGGCGGCTTCGGCGATTTTCTGCTTTTTGTCCGTCGGTTTTTTATCGCTCTGTAATCGGGCGATCATGGCCTCCAACAGATTGTCCTTGGACATAGCTTCACCTCCTTCGTTTGACACTCGGATGGGCACCATGCATCTCTTTGCTTCACGACTGAAGCAGATTTGGCTTCAACCGGACGATCAGACCGCCATGACTTGTGCTGAAGCACTCATGGACGAGTATGAAGGACAATATCCGGCTGCGATTCACCAACGGCAGACGGGGAACTGCCGTGTTTTTGGCGCATGCCGCGCCCGAACGGAACGGCCGTTTGTCGGGAACAGGCGGGGAACTGCCATCATCTAGGCGCGGCAGCGCCCGGAATGGCCGTTTCTTTCACAACGGCCGATGCCTGCCGTATTATAGCGCGCGGTATTTTTTCAAGGAGAACAGGTTCAAGGCGATAAAGAAGGCGGCGAACAGGATGAGGACGATAAGGTCGCTCTCGATCGCGCCCAATCCGTTCCCTTTATACATCACTTCTTTTAAAGCGTCACCGCCGTAATAGAGCGGCATGAATTTCGCCAAGGTTTGCACCCATTCGGCCATGCCGTCGAAGGGGATGATCCCCGAGAAAAATACCTGGGGAACGATGACGACCGGAATGAATTGGAGCATTTGGAATTCCGATTCGGCAAAGGACGAAAGCAGCGTCCCCAAGGATAGGGCGACAAGGGCCAAAATTAGGTTGATGAGCAAGACATGCCAGAAGGAGCCGGCGAGCACGATATCGAGAACGTTCAAGGCATACAGGATGACGATCACCGTTTGGATCAGGGCGAAGATCCCATAGCCGCAGAGATAAGCCGTGACGATTTCCCATCGGCGGACCGGCGTCGACATCAGTTTGTACAAAGTGCCGGACATCCGCTCCTTCAGCAGGCCGATACCGGAGATGATAAAGACGAAGAAGAAGACGAAAAATCCGACCAAAATCGGGCTGAGCACATCAAAAAATTCGCTTTTGCTGCTGCCGTACACATAATCCGTGTCGATCTGCAGTTTCGGGATGTTTCCGAAGGCTTGCCCTTTCATCTGCTGGGATTGGAGAAATGCGGCGATCGTCTGGTTCACCTTCATTTTCAGCGATCCGGCAGACAGCGGGTCGCTGTTTTGCAGGACGAGCCGGTATTCGCCTGCTTGCGCGATGAGCATCCCGTCGAGGTCGTCATCGACGACGGTTTCCTCCGCCCGGTCGGCCGAGGCATACTCCTTGATGACGATTCCCGCCTTGTCCAAACGATCGGTCAGCGCTTCATCGACACCGGCCACCCCCAGCTTCAGGTCGGCCTTTTCCCCGTTGAACAAAAAATGCATCAGGGTCAAAATCAATAAGGGTGCGATAAACATCAGGGCCAACGTCCGTTTGTCCCGGAGCATTTCCAGAACGATCCGCTTGATCAACGCCGCGACTCTCATTCCTTTTCCCCTCCCGCGTGCAAAAATACTTCATCGAGGTTTCTTGCGCGGAATCGTGCCTTTAATTCATCCGGCGACCCGCTCGCGATGATCTTTCCGTTCCGGATCATGGCGATCAAATCGCATTTTTCCGCCTCATCCATCACGTGGGTCGTCACGATGATCGTTTTCCCCGCTCTCTTTAACCGGAACAATTCTTCCCAGATCTGCAGGCGCAATTCCGGGTCAATGCCGACGGTCGGTTCATCCAGGATAAGGATTTTCGGATCCTGGATGAGCGCGATGGCCAGGGACAGTCTCCGTTTCATTCCGCCGGAGTAGGCGGAAACCTTTTTCTCCAGGTCATCCGTAAGGTTGACAAGCTTTGCCGTGTAGCCGATCCGTTCCAATTTTTCCGCTTTTTTCAGCCGGTAAAGGGCGGCGAAAAAATCCAGGTTTTCCTTCCCGGTCAAATTCAAATACAGGGCATCGGATTGGGCCATGTAGCCGATATGCTGCAGGATTCGGAGACTGGGCATCTTTTCGTTTAAGACGGAAACGGAGCCGCCGTCGGGTTTTTCCATCCCGGCGATCGTTTTGACCAAAGTGGTTTTTCCCGCCCCGGAAGGGCCGATGAACCCGAAAATGCACCCTTCTGCGATGGACAGGCTGATCCGGTCCAAAACCTTCTTTTTGCCGTAGGTTTTGCTGATGTTTTCCACGGAAACCGCGGCATTCATCAAGATCCCCCCTAGAAATGGAAAAAAGTGAGTACTTACTTTAATTTTACGGCCTTTCATTGGAAAGATCAATAAAAAAGTGAGTGATTACTCACTTTTTTGGTTTTTGATCTGCCGACCCTTCCCCCTCGTTTTCCGGTTACTTCCTTTTTTGACAGATATCCGCCAGGGGGCAGCCGCCGCAGAGGGGGACGGTCCGGCAGTGCGTTTTTCCGTGTTCCACCAAAAGGGCGTGAAATTCGTTGAAGATTTGTGCGTCGGGAGGAAATTGTTCCTCTACAAGCACGCGAAATCGGTCGTAAGATGCCGGCATGTCATAGCCGATCCGGTGAAAAATCCGCCGGGCGTAGGCGTCCACGATGAATACCGGTTTTTCGAAGGCGTAGACGAGGATCGCATCCGCCGTTTCCGGCCCGATCCCCTTGACGTCCAACAACTCTTCGCGCAGGGCCGCTTTCTCCCGTTCCTTTATCCGGTCCAAATCGTACGCATAGGTTTTAAACCAGGATAAAAAGGACCGGATCCGGCGGGCTTTTATGTTGTAATACCCGCTCGGGCGGATGAGTTCGGCGATTTTTTCCTCCGGCAAATCATCCAGCTTCCGCGGTTCCAGGAAAGGTTTCAACCGATTGATCGCCTTTTCCACGTTGCGCCAGCTGGTGTTTTGCACGAGGATGGCCCCGATCATCATCTCGAAGGGGGTATCCGCCGGCCACCAGTTTTGCGGACCGTAGTGGCCGTAAAGTTTCCGGTAGATCAGCAGGTATTGGTGTTTCACTTCGATCCTCCAATTCTTCTGGAAAGAATGGGCCACGGCCGATTGAGAAATCTTCCATGGTTTTCTTCTTTTCTGTAAAATAAAAGCGGAAGGCCGACGGGCCATCTCCGCCCGCCTTTACTTGATATTGTACAAGAATCGGGACTCGATTCAACTCCTGCCGATCGCCATGCCGAAGGCCCGGGAATGAAAAGGAATAAACCTATCTGTTTGAGCGTATTCCCTGCCGGACCCGGCAGGCGGCGAAGGAGCGGGGATTGCCGGCCGAAACGGACGGCAAAAGGCGCGTCATCCAGCGGGGCGGAAGAATACCCGTCGGCGGGAATGAACGGGGCGGAGACCGGATCTTGCATGGGAATAAAGGAAAACCAGGCGGCAAAAAGACAGCGGTTTCATTTTTTCGTTTTGCGGCCGGGGAGATCCGGGGAGCCGGCGCGCGGCCATCAACTTCCCGGAAGCGGAGCGCCGCATATTCGGGAAAAGTTTTCGAAAAACGGCCGGGACGGGCATGGCACGGGTCGCGAACGGCGCCGGCCGGCCGAACGCTTCCTTTGAGCATTCAAACGGGAAAAGGATCCGCATAAGTAAAATTTTCATGGGGTGATGGAAGATGAAAGCAGCGGTTTATTACGGACCGGAAGATATCCGGGTGGAAGAAACCGGCCTCAGGGACTTGGGAAAAAATGAACTGTTAATCAAAGTAAAAGCGTGCGGCATATGCGGAACGGATATCCATATCTATCGCGGCGAAAAAGGTTCCACGGCGGTGACGCCGCCGGTGATCCTCGGCCATGAATTTTCCGGGGAAGTGGTCGAAGTCGGGGAAGGGGTGGAACATTTTTCTCCGGGCGACCGGGTGGCCGTCGATCCGAATATTTACTGCGGCGAATGTTCCTATTGCCAATCGGGCAAGAAGCAGCTTTGCCGGCGATTGAACGCACTGGGGGTCAGCCGGAACGGGGGATTCGCCGAATATTGCATCGTCCCCGCCGCGAATGCGGTGAAAATGCCGGAAACCGTTCCCTATGAAGCGGCCGCCTTGACCGAGCCTTTGTCCTGTTGCCTGCACGGGATCGACCGGGCGGGCATTTCCCCGGGTCAAAAGGTGGCCGTGATCGGCGGCGGGGCCATCGGATTGATCATGACCCAGCTGGCGCTTTTGAGCGGGGCCAGCTCCGTCATGGTGAGCGAACCCGTAAAGAAAAGGAGGGAATTGGCGCTGCAGCTGGGCGCCGACCGGGCGGCGGATCCCGTCCATGAAACGGTCGAAGCGGATCAGTTTGATGTGGTCATCGAATGCGCGGGAAACAGAAAGGCGATGGAAACGGCTTTAAAGGCCGCAAAACGCGGAGGAACGGTCCTCTTTTTCAGCGTTCCTTCCCCCGATGAAGTATTGCCGGTCAGGCCGTTCGACATTTACGAAAAAGAGCTCACCATTAAAGGTTCGTTTATCAACCCGTCGACCTTTTTAAGAGCCGCGGATTTAATCGCCCATCGCCGAATAAAGCTGGAACCGATCATCACCCACGCCTATCCGGTGGAAGACATCAAAACCGCCCTTGCCATGCAATCGAGCCCCGATGCGGTGAAAGTGCTGATCCGATTCGATTAAACCCCGTCCCGTTCGGAACTCCCATGAAAAGGTGGTGTTAAATCCAGGACGAATGCGTCTTGCCAAAAGGTCCCGTTCGGAACTCCTTGAAAAGGAGGCCCTCCCGGTAGGCGTTTGGAGAAAAGGCCCATCCATGAAAAGGGGCTGGGGCGAAGGAGTGCCGGATGCAATAGGGTCGTGATTGGCAAATGTCAGGAAAGGGATGCGTTTGAGGAAAAGGAAGTGCCGGCTGCCGCCTTCGCGTACGGGAAAAAGCCTCTTCCAGGGGCAGGTGAAGACGACGGAAAGGGCCCGCCGGCGCCGATGCCGATCCGAAGGTTTTTCGGATCCGAAAGCGGCAGGAGGTTTCCGGCGGTGGAAACCTGAGCTTGCCTGGGCAAATGTCCCGTTTTTGCCCTTGCTTTACTGGCGGGTTCGAATCGTCGAACATGCAGGCCATGGGCGAAAAAGGACAGGCGCCGGATCGGCCGAAAGGATTCACAGCCTGCCCCTCTGCCGACGCCGGACGGCGGAAGACCCCGGGCAGGATCCGTCTTGGGGCCCCCGAACGCTTTCGTCCCAAATTTTTAAAAAATGTCAATGCGTTTCGCCGGAAAAGAAAAGGGAAGTAGTGATAAAATAAGATTATCCATGTCCAAATGATCATCTGTGGGGTGAAAAGCATGAATATTACCGTCAGTCCGGCGGCACTCGCCTGGTTTAAAGAGGAAATGGGGCTGAAAGAAGGAGACAAGATCAAATTTTATGTGCAAATCTACGGGTCGAGCCCGGTGCAAAAAAATTACGCCCTCGGCTTTGCAAAGGATAATGAACCGATTGATGCCGCCGTTTCCGTGAAGGCGGACGGCATTGAATTTTACGTGGAAGAAAGCGACGCCTGGTTTTTCGACGGCCATGATTTGCATGTCGATTACAATCCGGAAAAGGATGAATTGGTATATACCTACACCAAACCGTAAAATCCGGATTCCGCCTCGCCGGAATCGGGAGCTCCCGAAGGCCGCCAAGAGGACAATCCCGAATGGCCCGGGTACTGTCTCTCGGTGAACGCATGACTGTCAAGAAAAATAATTCCGAACGGATCGGGTCCGTAATTCCGCGAGTTTTTAGCTGCCCGATATTTTGCCAATGGGAGCGGGCACGGGTTTCCCGGAAATCCCTTAATGCGGGAACCGGGGAGACAGTCCGGGAAAGGGTACTTTTTGCCGGTGATGGGACCGTACAGGGGGTGAAGATCCCTGCGCGGAGCAGGTCCGGGTAAAGGTTCTCTTTTGCCGCTTCCGGGATCCAATGCAAAAGAGGAACCGGGAGGCCCGGTCCGTTCCGAAGAAGGAGCCGCAATGTTTTCCAAGGTTGCGGCTCCATTTTTTGCCGGCGGAACCGGGGGGGTTGAAAACCGGAGGCCTCTTGGATGTTCGTGGGATCAGCAGGCCGCTTTTTTGCCCCCTTGAAGATGGCGGAGCCGTTGTTAATCAATTTTTCCTGAATAAAGATAAAAAAATTGCATTCCGGGGATCATTTTTCCCCAAGAAAGACTTCCTTGGAGCCCGGGGAGGACCTTTGAACTTTTCAGGAGAAAGCGGCATGGGCGACGTGCGGCAGCAGGGGATGACGGCCGAATCCTCCTCAAACGTTTTCCCGGAGAAGGGGGATGGATGCCGGCAACTCCAATCGTCCGGTCGGGAACCCGGCGTTTTTCCGCGGCGAGGATCGGGGCGCCGATGCCTTTTCAAACCAGGCCTTGCCGGAAAATCCCGGACGGTTTTTCCTTGAATCGAACTGAAAGGGGCCGTTCCTTCCAATCCCAACCTGGCGAAACCGGGAAGGATAATGCTCCTTGTCTTCCGGTTGGTCCCGCCGAGTCGGCTTCGAACCTTTTCGCCGCCGGGAAACGAAATGCCGAAGGACGGCACGCTTCCGTCGGATTTTTTTGCAAAGGATTGCCGAACATCTATTCGTCTGCTATATTGGAAACAAATCAAACCGGTTCTTAAGGGGGGGTTCCATGTTTTCCTTCATCCATTGCGCCGATCTGCATTTGGACAGCCCGTTGCGCGGATTGTCAAAAAAGGAGGATGCGCCGGTTGATGAAATCCGCCTGGCGACCCGGAGGGCCCTGGAAAATCTCGTCGATTTGGCCGTGAAAGAAGGGGTGGATTTCGTCCTGATCGCCGGGGACGTTTACGACGGGGATTGGCAGGACTATTCCACCGGTCTCTTTTTCAACTCCTGCATGGCCCGCCTCAGGGAAAGGGGGATCCCCGTCTATCTGATCCGCGGCAACCACGATGCGGCGAGCAACATCACCCGCCGGCTCGTCCTCCCGGACAACGTCACCGAATTTCCCGTCGACCGCCCGGCCACGGTGACAATCGAGAACTTGCGGGTGGCCATCCACGGGCAGGGATACAAAGAACGGGAGGTGTGGACGAACCTTGCCGCCGGCTATCCCGATCCCGTCCCCGGCTATTTCAACATCGGCCTCTTGCATACGTCCCTGGAAGGCGCGGAAGGACACGAACGGTACGCCCCGGTCCGGGCGGAAGAGCTGGTGCAGAAGGGTTACGACTACTGGGCCCTCGGCCATATCCATAAAAGGCAGGTGGTCCGGGAGAATCCCCATATCGTTTTTCCGGGAAACATCCAGGGCCGGCACGTGCGGGAAACGGGGGAGAAGGGCTGCACCCTCGTGAAGGTGGACGGATCCGCGGTGTCGGTCGAGCACCGGCCCCTGGACGTGCTGCGCTGGCAGGTTTGTTCCGTGGATTTGACCGATGCGGAAACGATCGGCGATTTTGCCGGGCGGGTGGAAGAAGCCTTGTCCGCCCTCGCCGCGGAAAACCCGGGCTATCCCCTGGCCGTCAGGGTGGAACTTTTCGGAAGAACCCCCCTGCACCGGACGATCCTGCAGGACCGGGACCGCTTTTTCCATGAAATCGTCAATGCCGGGCAAATGATGAATACGGACATTTGGATCGAAAAAGTAAAATTTCACACGGAGCCGCCGGAAGAAAGGGGGCGGGCGGCCAGCGGAAAGGACGCCCTGTCCGCCTTCCGGCGAAACATCGATGGGGAGCCGGATGAAGGGCTGATCCGCGAATTTTTGCGGGACGTGAAAGCCGTTCAGGCGAAACTTGGCGCCTATATCCGGAGGGAAGATGCCACGCGGGTGGAAACGGAGGAAGATCTCGAGCCGCTCTTGCAAGACGCCCGCGAGTACATTTTCGCCTTGTTGACGAAGGGGGGAAGGCCATGAAGATCCGTTCGTTCGGCGTGGAACATTTGGCCGGCGGGGAAGATTTCCGGTTGGACTTCGGGGAAGAGAAAAACGGCCTTTATTTGATCTACGGCCCCAATGAAGCGGGGAAAAGCACCCTGCTGCAGGCGCTCCTCGACTGGCTCTTCGGCGGGAAAATCGAAGGTTCCTGGAAAGGCCGCTATATCTCCCGTTCCAAGCTTTCCGGCGTGATCGAAGACGGGGAAAGCCGTCCTTTGCGCCTCGTCCGGAAGAAAAAATACAGCCAGCTCGTCCTCGACGAAGAAGAATCCGATGTCACGGAGGAACGGCTCTTTCAGCTGTTGAACGGCTACGATAAGGAGAAATTTTCCCTGCTGTTCGGCTTCGATCATGAAAGGCTCCGAAACGGCGGGGAAAGCTTGCTGCAATCCGGCGGGCAGGCCGGCATCTCCCTCTTTGAAACGGGGAGCGGGCTCGCCTTTTTGCAAAACCTCGTCAAGGAGCTGTCCGACCGGTCTTCCGCCTTGCTGGATCCGCGCTTTCCGTCGAATTCCAAAAAGGCGGTCAACCTTGCGTATCGGGCATTTACCGACGCGGAAAGGGCCGTCCGCGCGTCGGCAATCCGAGGGGAAGACTGGCACCGCCTGAAAAATGAGAAGGAGGCGGCGGCGAAAAAGATCGGGGAGCTGGAACGGAAAATCAACGCCCTGAAACGGGAAAAGGAAAAACTGGAAAGGGTGAACCGCGTCCATAAATCCTTCCGCAAACTGTGGGAGCTGCGGGAACGATTGGACAAGCTTGCGGGCTGCCCCGTTCTTTCCGAAGACCTGGACGAACAAATTTTGCAAACGATCGAGGAGCGGAAAAAAATCGCCGAAAAGATCGAAGCCCTGAAGGGTGAGCTCCGTCAAAAAGAGGAAGAAATCAAACTGCTCCGGCAGGATCCCCTCGTCCTGCAAATGGAAAGTGAGATTGAATCCTTGTACGAAGGGCTCAAACAATATATAACCCGGCTCCGGGAAGAGATTCCGAACGAGGTTTCACAGCGGGAAGCCAAGGAAAGGGAATTGGTTTCTCTCCTTGACTCCCTGGCGCCGGGCATGGCTCTGGAATCGGCCTCGGCCTTGCGCATCCCATTTGCCGAGGAGGAAAAAATCCTCGCCCTTGCCGAAGCGGCGGAAACGGCCCGCGCGCAGCGGGACCGGATCCTCGAGCGCTTCGCGGAGATCCGGGCCGACCGGGAAAAGGCCGTCGCGGAACTGAAAGCACTCGGCGAACCGAAGGATGTTTCCGCCCTGGAACGGCTTGTCCGGGAAATCCGGGAAAAAGGGGATCTGGAGGTAGCCTTGTCCAAGAAAAAAGAGGAAATCGAGCGGAAAAGAGCGGAACTGGATGCCCTGCTGCATGCCCAATCCCTGTGGCGCGGGCCGTGGGAGGAACTCGAGAAATTGCCGGTTCCTTTAATGGAAACCATCGACCGGTTCCAAAAGCGGTGGGAAGAATGCGAAAGGGAACTGGAAAAGCTCGGGGAAGATTTGCAAAAATGGCGGAAGGAACAGGAAGAGACCGACTTCGCCTTGAAACGATTGGAATTGGACGGCCCCGTGCCGATGGAAGGGGAATTGGCCGAGGCAAGAAAGATCCGGGATGCGGGCTGGCGGCTGATCCGGCGGGAGTGGCTGGAAGGCGGAGCGGCGCCGGAAGAGGTCCGCGCTTTCGCCGGGGAGCGGTCCTTGCCCGAGGCCTTTGAAAAATCGGTAGAAGAGGCCGACCGGATCGCTGATCTTTTGCGCAAAGAATCCGCCCGCACCGCCCAGCGCGCCCAGCTCCTCCTGCAAAAGGAAAAAAACGGGAGGGAGATCGAACGGCTGGAAGGGCAAATCAAAGAAAAGCAAGCGGCCTTCGCATCCCTCCGGGAAGCCTGGCAAAAGGAGTGGGCGGCGGCCGGCATCGACCCGAAATCCCCCGCGGAAATGAAAGGGTGGCTCGTTCATTTCCTCACTCCGATGCAGGCGGGCTGGAAGGATTGGAAACGGGCGGAGCAAGAATACGCGAAAAGTGTGGCGGAAGTTCAAGAGGATCTCGCCCGCCTGGTTTCCGCGGCATCGCCCTTTCGCCAGACGGCGGAATCCCGGGAGCTGAAACCCTTCCTGGCCGAATGCGAAAAAATCATCCGGGATGAGGAAGAAAAAAGAAGGAAAATCGAAAATGCCAAGGAAAAATTGCGGGATGCCGACGAGAAGCTAAAGGATTGTCAGGAAAAACTCGACGAAGCCGAAGCCCGGCTGAAACAGCTGGCCGGGGAATGGGCGGATATGCGGGAAAAATTTCCCCATCTCCCGGAAGGGACGGAGATCGCCGCCAAGTATATCGGAAAGCTGCGGGACTTGTTCGGAAGCCTTTTGGAATTGGAAAAAATTGAAGCCTCCTTGGCGAAAAAACGGGCGTACTGCCAAACCTTCGAGGAGGAGGCCGCGGCGTTGGCGGAAAAACTCGGGGAACCGTTCGCGTCGCCGGAAACCTTTATCCGCCAGGCTTATCAACGGTTGTCGGAAGCGAAAGAGGGCTTTGTCCGGCGGCAAAGCATGGAGACGGAACGGAAGCGTTTGGAATTGGCATTGCATCAGGCAAAAGAAGAAGAAAAAGCCCGCCGCTCCCAAATCGACGGGTTCAAAAAAGAATACGGATGCGGCTCGGAAGAAGCGTTAATCGAGCTCGTGGAGAAATCGAGAGCCTACAAATCGCTGGATCAAAGCCGCTCCGAACAGGAGCAGCTGATCCGGGAAGCGGGCGACCATCTTCCCCTCGAACAGCTGGAACGGGAAGTGAAGGAAACGGAAAACCCCGAAGGATTGGCGGACGAAATCGGCAAACTGGGGGATGAATGCGGCCGTCTGGAAAGGGTTTTGCAGGAGGAAAGAGAGCGATATTGGGATTTGGCCAAGGCCTTCGATCAATTGGACGGAAGCCAGGCGGACGCGGTCAAAAACGCCCAGGAAGCGGAAGCCCATTGGGCCGAAGTCGACCGGTATTGGAACGAGTACTTGCGGGTGGAACTGGCGAAAAGGCTTCTCGAACGGGAAATCGAACGGTTCCGGGAACAAAACGAATCCCCGGTCATCGAGCGGGCAAGCCGGTTTTTCAGCCGGCTGACCCTGGGCCGTTACGAGGGCCTGTCCGTGGAATACGAAGGAACCGAGCCCTATATCGAAGCCGTTGACGGAGACGGCATTCGGCGCCGGGTCGCCGAGTTGAGCGACGGCACCCGCGACCAACTTTATTTGTCGCTGCGCCTGGCGTTCATCGACCGCCATCTCGAGGAAAACGGACCGCTCCCCCTGATCTTTGACGACATTTTCGTCAATTTCGACGACGACCGGACGAAGGCCGCCCTGGAAGTTCTCCACGGCTTGTCCGAAAAGACGCAGTTGATTTATTTCACCCACCACCGTTCCGTCCTGGAAATCGCGGGGCAGATGGAGGACACCCGCCGCTTGCGCGCCTATGATTTGCCGGCGTATAAGGAAGCGGCGCTGAAGTAGGTTCGGATGGGGACGGGATTTTGGACAGGAAGTTCTACGGTTCGCCACATTTGATGCGAAGCCGACATCCCCCCGGTCGGATTTTGTAGCGGAAGGCGGTTTGTCGGCCGGGCGGGGCGGTTTTGACCAAAGGGAGAATCCGGCGGACCGGTTTCATTTTACAAAGTTTCACCTAGGGTTGAAATTGTTCCGCGCCGGTTTCGGAAAGTACCGTGTCATAAAACGCTCACCGGCATTTTTGTTTCGGACTGGGCGTAGATTACTGCATAAATGGTTGAGTAGGTAAATCGCACTGCAGCATAAGGAACAGCCCGGCTACAGAATTGATAACGGGATAAATGGAAGGAAAATCCTTCCCTGTTTTTTCGGCAATAGTCGATCGATTGAAATTACGGGTCCCGAAATTGTCGTCGACCCCCAATAGCGCACAAACCCCGGGGGATCGACGACAGTTGTTTTTCTTTTCACAATCTCTATGAAATCCTTGCCAATCAAGTAATCCCCGGGTATTGTCAAAAAAATCCCTATGCCGTATAATGCTAATTAAGGAATTTAGGAATTTTTTCCAAACATTGATTTCTCAATATTTTTTGGGGTTTGTATCTTACCTATGAGGGATTGAAACCAAATCGGGTATGCAAAAGTCTGTTTTAATTTCCCGTTTGTATCTTACCTATGAGGGATTGAAACTTAGCGGCGGCCTATGACTTCCTGCAAGCATGGGGAGTTTGTATCTTACCTATGAGGGATTGAAACATTTTTTCCATTCTTCACCATCTCCTCCTCAATCTGTTTGTATCTTACCTATGAGGGATTGAAACCTATAGAAGTCTAGTACATGCTGAGACACACCAATTGTTTGTATCTTACCTATGAGGGATTGAAACTTACGTGGGCATATGTTGTCAAAGTTGTATTTATGTCGTTTGTATCTTACCTATGAGGGATTGAAACTTCGATCACGTCAAGCATTTTCTACATAGGCTTTCCGTTTGTATCTTACCTATGAGGGATTGAAACACGGTAGTAGTATAAAAGTAACAAAACATCATTTGGCGTTTGTATCTTACCTATGAGGGATTGAAACTTTCGATTGGCATACCCATCCAGATAGATGGGCCTGCCGTTTGTATCTTACCTATGAGGGATTGAAACAAAGATTCGCTGCCGATTGGGTGACCGAGGAAGAGCGTTTGTATCTTACCTATGAGGGATTGAAACTCAAAAAAGTGTTGACATGTTTTTGCATGTCGTGGGTTTGTATCTTACCTATGAGGGATTGAAACATCTCCAGCCAACGACTTTCACCAATCCACCAATCGGTTTGTATCTTACCTATGAGGGATTGAAACCCAAACAACTCGATTTCCTTTTTCAAACTTTTTTTAGTTTGTATCTTACCTATGAGGGATTGAAACAAAACGCTGGAACAACGAGTGGATGATAGGAGAAATGGTTTGTATCTTACCTATGAGGGATTGAAACATCGATTGAGTCAGCGCCTTCAGGCACGGTCGTCAACGTGTTTGTATCTTACCTATGAGGGATTGAAACAGCCTCGCCCTACACTACATTCATTCTGAACGTACCACCAAGTTTGTATCTTACCTATGAGGGATTGAAACAATCCCAGGATTTTAATTTTGATTTTAAATGCCTTTTCGTTTGTATCTTACCTATGAGGGATTGAAACTCGAATTGAAACGATCTATACGCTGCTCCAACCGCTTGTTTGTATCTTACCTATGAGGGATTGAAACTATTCCCCCGACTGTAAAACGCATGAGAAGGCCCTGTTTGTATCTTACCTATGAGGGATTGAAACTAGACTGGGTCGGCGACCAAGAGCCGGACGAACCGTGGTTTGTATCTTACCTATGAGGGATTGAAACCCTTCAAGGGGGAAATCAACTATTCGCGCGATGTATTGTTTGTATCTTACCTATGAGGGATTGAAACTCCCGGCGAAAAGGAATGTCGGTTTCCAGGTCATGGGTTTGTATCTTACCTATGAGGGATTGAAACCGAAAACGAAACGTGGATCATTCGGCGATTGGTCATAAGTTTGTATCTTACCTATGAGGGATTGAAACATCGACGCGGGGGAACTCGTTGATGACGCGTTGCAAGTGTTTGTATCTTACCTATGAGGGATTGAAACCGGGCAAAATAGTATATCGATTATTTGTGAATTGTCCGTTTGTATCTTACCTATGAGGGATTGAAACGAGCCGAGCCAATGCCCGGGCTCCGATAATCCGCCCTTGTTTGTATCTTACCTATGAGGGATTGAAACAGATATGGTTTCAGCCATTTAGAACGGGTATTGATCGTTTGTATCTTACCTATGAGGGATTGAAACACACCTACAACCGAAATGTTCAAGGTCGCCGATGCGACCGTTTGTATCTTACCTATGAGGGATTGAAACATTTGTTGGCTGTAGAAGTCTAGTACATACTGATTGACGTTTGTATCTTACCTATGAGGGATTGAAACGGGAGTAATTTTCGACTTGGCCGTGCGGTCGATCGTTTGTATCTTACCTATGAGGGATTGAAACCATTTCGAGACTTTGAACGATGAGCCCTTTTGATTCGTTTGTATCTTACCTATGAGGGATTGAAACTCCGGTCGAGAGAATAACGGAAAAAGCGATTGCGCTTGTTTGTATCTTACCTATGAGGGATTGAAACAAAAGGAGGTGATGGGAAGAAACAAAAGCAGGTGCAGGTTTGTATCTTACCTATGAGGGATTGAAACGCAACCGACCACCATTCATCTTTATGAAAGATGAACCGGTTTGTATCTTACCTATGAGGGATTGAAACCAACAATTCGAATTTTACCCCGGTGCCGGAGGGAGAGTTTGTATCTTACCTATGAGGGATTGAAACGGGCACAAAAAAGCCCCGCATCCGAAGATACGGGGAAAGTTTGTATCTTACCTATGAGGGATTGAAACTCATTTTCCCATCAACTCCCCTCAGGTTGACGCTTTTCGTTTGTATCTTACCTATGAGGGATTGAAACTGTACAATCAAGCGTTGCCTGGAAAGCCATTCGGGGTTTGTATCTTACCTATGAGGGATTGAAACACTGTTTTAATGCATTGACCACAATCTATCAAACCCGTTTGTATCTTACCTATGAGGGATTGAAACGTCTTCTTCCTTCTGCTCTTTGAAAATCGGTAATGAAGTTTGTATCTTACCTATGAGGGATTGAAACATGATCATGCAAATCCCCCCTTTCAACTCCTTGATCACGTTTGTATCTTACCTATGAGGGATTGAAACTGCAATACGACATTCAGGCGTCAATTATGCGTCACCTGTTTGTATCTTACCTATGAGGGATTGAAACAGATGAAATCAATAAAGGAGTGAATGGGAAAATGCGGTTTGTATCTTACCTATGAGGGATTGAAACGCTTCTTCCTCAACGGGAATGGTATTGTTCCCGTCAAGTTTGTATCTTACCTATGAGGGATTGAAACAGCGTTTAAGCGATGGAATTCAAGGATTACCGACAAGTTTGTATCTTACCTATGAGGGATTGAAACATTTATTCGTATTCATATTCTCACTCCTTTCTACTTTCGTTTGTATCTTACCTATGAGGGATTGAAACTCCAACGATTTCTTCACGTTCTACCGAGACATCAAAGGTTTGTATCTTACCTATGAGGGATTGAAACTACCCGTTCCAGCTGCCCATTTTTGCATAGTACGACGTTTGTATCTTACCTATGAGGGATTGAAACGGCGATGAATTCCCGGCACTGTGGGAAAATGGTGTGTCGTTTGTATCTTACCTATGAGGGATTGAAACCTCATCCTCGTATGCGGCCATGACCGGCGTTCCGCTGTGTTTGTATCTTACCTATGAGGGATTGAAACTACGAACCTATCGCAAATCGACGAAAACACAAATCCAAAGTTTGTATCTTACCTATGAGGGATTGAAACTTTGATTTTTAAGGTTTCCCCGTTCGTCTGAAACAAGGTTTGTATCTTACCTATGAGGGATTGAAACTTCATGAAGTCGACTTCTTCCTGCAGTTTTCCTAATTGTTTGTATCTTACCTATGAGGGATTGAAACCGACTTCTATCAAGTTTTCCGAGGAGGATAACGACGTTTGTATCTTACCTATGAGGGATTGAAACCCGATTTCAAAGTGATCTGAATCCCATTCAAGTCGACTGTTTGTATCTTACCTATGAGGGATTGAAACTGGAAGACCAGGACACTGTAGCGTTCTGATTCTTCCGTTTGTATCTTACCTATGAGGGATTGAAACCCTTGTTTCCAATGCAGTCTGTGACGGAAAGCGAAGTTTGTATCTTACCTATGAGGGATTGAAACAGACAATCACGGTGGACAAGGTGTTGGATGAATACGTTTGTATCTTACCTATGAGGGATTGAAACCCGTTTACAAACTGCAAGCTGTTCGGCATCGGGAAAGTTTGTATCTTACCTATGAGGGATTGAAACTGCTATTGCCAACAAAACACGGAAAGGGGAATGAAGTTTGTATCTTACCTATGAGGGATTGAAACATGCCCAAATCCTCAATGGCTTCTGTTTCGCCAAGCAACGTTTGTATCTTACCTATGAGGGATTGAAACTATCATCGGACAGAACCATGTCAGCGTCCACTTGATCGTTTGTATCTTACCTATGAGGGATTGAAACTAGAGCGCCACAAATCCAGCAACAAGCCCGCCAACAAGTTTGTATCTTACCTATGAGGGATTGAAACTTTGCTGAACGGTTAGCGTTTGGATCACATTTTTTCGTTTGTATCTTACCTATGAGGGATTGAAACCGAGATTCTTATATTTTCGGATTCCTCATCCCCGTTTGTATCTTACCTATGAGGGATTGAAACATTTAAAGCACCTTTCTTTTTAAGGGATTTTTGTCAATTGAATCAAGTCTTTGGGCAAGGACTAATTTATCTTTAAAAATCCCTAGATGTTTGAGCAAAAACTGTTGGGTTTTACGGTTATATCTTGGACAAAAAGGTGACTTTTTTATTGAGCATTGTATCGACTTAAACGTTTAGCTTGATCTAATGAAACTGGAAACTTTTTTGGAATATCTTTTATCTTAGTTCTCTTATTAATTGCTTCCAATGTTTTTAAACTTAATTCACCCTTACCTGTAATTTGCATATTCTCCCCCCTGCAATAAAAGTGTACGGTACACTTCCGACTGATTATACTCGATAAAGTAGAATTAAGCAGTCAACAATAAGAAATTTTTATCGCGTTTAATAATAAAAACCAATAATTAAAATTTATAAAATAGAAGGAATTTTCCTTCTTATTTTCAAAGTATATAATCGGTGCTGATCAGTACCTATAAAAGTTATCTATAAAGCAGTATCTTCAAAAAAGAAGGATTTTTGATTATGCTGTTAGAAAAAGTCAATATCTAAAAGTTAGAGAACATGAAGCCCATCTAAAAAAAGGAGAATTAGCTTATTTTCCAAAAAAGGCTTACAGGGTAACAAGTGCAAAAACTAAAGATGATGGTAATCTTGCAGAATTGTATTTAAGTGACGGAAAAACCCCTCTCGTCGAAGGAACAATTATAGGAGTTAATGAACTGATAGTATCAAATGATTCCAAAGTAGAAATCAGAGATAATACTGGTTTAATGTTCCGTTTGGGGGAAAACTCCGAGTTTTCACTAGAGTTGACCGCGCTGGGGATTGCTCAGTTTTCTATGGTGAGGTTTATTAAGGGAGACCAAGGGGACATCCAATTGTTACGTGTGTTGGAAAGTATAGGACAAGTTGTTATGTACAATGTCCTACAACAATGTTTTTTGAAAACTTGGAGCCTGATCTTGATGCATTTTCCGCTCTATCTGATGAAGTCGAAGCCTGGGAATATGATGAAAGAGGCAGAAGATTTCCAATTGTAACACTTGAAGAGGGGTATTAAGATACTTAGAAGATAGACCTATGAGAGAACGATATATTGTTGAATCTATTGAACCAATTACAGATGATAAATATGACTGTATTCCTTCTAAATTTATGAATCCTAAAAATTGGAGATAATTCTAAAAGGGCGAGATTACAAGTCTCGTCCTTATTCATCTTAAGTTAATGGGGATGATAATATGAAAATTATAAAAACGGTTAAAAAATTTTTATTACTATTTATAAAATCTTTCCCTATATTTTGGAGGTCATCAAAATTATACACAACAATATTATTAATTACCGTACCATTACAGGGTATATTACCGGCTTTAAGTTTATGGTTAGCAAAAGGTATGATTGATGAGCTTTCATCAGGTGTCTTTACGAATTTAATGATTTTCTTTTTATTTTGGTTACTTGCTTCATTTTTAAGTTCAATAATAAGTCCAATAGAAATGACGTTTCAAGGGTTACTTACTGACAAATTAATATACAATATTAATAGACAATTGATGGAAAAATCCTCAAAATTAACTGATTTATATTACTTTGAGGATTCGAAGTTTTATGATGATATTCAAGTTATAGAACAAGAGGCCGCATGGAGACCTGTTAATTTAATGGTGTTCGCAACCAGTGTAATTAGAAATGGAATATCTGGTATTTCAATGCTTTTTCTATTAACTGGTTTTCATCCATTAATTTCTTTGATTATACTAATTTCAATTCTTCCGCAGGCATTTGTTAGCTATCGTTTACAAAGAGAAGCTTTCGAGACAATGGTAGACCGTAGTCCTGATTCAAGAAAGTTGAGATATTATAGTTCTGTTATGTTATCAAAAGAACACGCTAAAGAAGTAAGACTTTTCAAACTAAGTTCTTTTTTTATCAATAAATATGACCGAGTCTATAATAAAATTCATCAGGATATTAAAAATGTCCGATATAAACAAGCAATCTATTCAATATTATTAGTTTTGCTTGGATTAATTGGTATTGGCTTTAGCTTTTGGTGGGTAATTGAACAAGCGATCAATGGCATTTTTACTCCTGGTGATATTCTTGTTTTTTCTTCATCAATTCTTTTAGCAAGACAAAGCCTCTCTAGTATGATTGAAGAATCAAGTTTGCTATACGATACACTATTATATATGGAAAAATTTTTTAACTTTTTATCTTTGAAGCCTATTGTAAACTCAGGAACAAAAGAAATGAATTTAAATGATAGCGATTATGAAATTACATTTCATAATGTATCGTTTAAATATCCTAAAACTGATAGATACTCATTATCGAATATTAACTTAAATATTAAACGTGGTGAAAAAATAGCACTTGTGGGAGAAAACGGGGCTGGAAAAACAACCTTAATTAAACTACTTACAAGATTCTATGATCCTACTGAGGGAACGATTCATATTAACGGTGTTAACATTTCATCTTATGATATAAATTTATTACGAGATAATATAAGTGTAGTTTTTCAGGATTTTTCTAAATTTAACCTTACATTACGAGAAAATATTGCAATTGGTGATTTGACAAAGATCGATAGGGAAGCAGAAATTTGGAAAGCCATCAAAAATAGTAATCTAAATCAGGTTTTAGATAAATTACCAAATAAATTAGAACAAATGTTAGGAAAGATTTTTAATGGAGGTACGGAATTATCAGGTGGAGAATGGCAAAAGGTAGCTCTGGCTCGTGCATTTTTAAGAGACTCACCTATTGTTATTTTAGATGAACCAACTGCTTCATTGGATCCTAGAAGTGAACATGAGGTATTTCAATCTTTTATTAAGTTATCTAAAGATAAGACAGTCTTTCTAATAACACATAGATTATCTTCAGTGAAGATGGCAGATAAAATCGTAGTGCTGAAAGATGGCAAAATTGTTGAAGTAGGTAGCCATTCTGAATTAATCAAAAAACAAGGATACTATTTTGAACTATATAAATTACAAGCAGAAAAATATGGGATTGAATAACGTTATAAAGGATTACGCTTTTTATCACATCCAAAATGTCAACAATTACCACCGAAGATTCTAAGAGTGGATGCAACGATTTAACGGGGTTGCAACGAAGTATTTGAACAATTATCTTGTTTGGTTCCAAGTGTTCCGAAAGTATTCAACACCAGAGAAATGAAGTCACGATGAAAGATCTGATTATTAGAGGGAATTTAATACAAAATTTAGAAAATTATGATACACTTAGGCTAACTAAATTTGCTATATAAACATCATTCTTATTTATCTAACGGGGCAGGTTAGCATAATAAGTCGGTAATTTGTATAAAGAGGTGAATTAAAGTGACTGTACATCAAATGGGTTTATATGGTGAATATTTTAAAGCTATTAAAGAGGGGTGGATTTAAGTCAATATTTTGGACACCAATAAGTGAAATTTAATTTTGATCTCATGCCATATTTTTCATGACATCGCTGGTCGCTTGACATGGAGCCTCTGCGGGCGTGGTGTTATGCGAAGGGCGA